>Ga0210059_1000753_pt1 | contig 44319 bp, 21 predicted proteins | sample Ectturendosymbi2_FD_188042 | JGI IMG/M metagenome (GOLD analysis project Ga0210059, IMG submission 188042) | Ecteinascidia turbinata endosymbiont from Florida, USA - Sample 2 (SPAdes) (version 2) | ecosystem: Host-associated > Tunicates > Ascidians > Unclassified | place: Key West, Florida... | reverse complement strand
AGTTCCATTGTGATGTCGCCGAGACGGAAACGTGCGCGTGTTTCGCGTCGCGCTCGCAGCGCTGAAATCGGCCAGCGCGGACTTGCGTGGCAACAGTCGTCAAGAATTTCGATCCCCGCAACTCTTAGAAGTAATGAACTCGTTTCCTGTTGCAGCGTTCCGCAGCAATGTTTCGAACGTCCGTGTCTCATGTTATGCCGCCCACTTTTCTGTGTTTTCGCTGACACAGTTTCTATTAGCAACGATCTTGAGATCTGGGACTTCTGATAATGACAAGTGTTTCCTTGGCTCTGCTTCAGAAGGCAAAGCATTTTTTAATGTTTCAAATCGCGATTTTCGCACCACTTTCACAATAATTGAGGAGTCTATCAAAAAGCTTAGACCAGCGGTTTTTAACGTTTTTCACATACCTTACCCTTCATCAAGCAAGGTTACCAGATTTACCTGCCATTGGCGCTCATTCATTGAAAATACGAAATTAACAAACTCTTACAGCTTATAATGCTTTAAAAACATTTACGTTGGCTACAACGTATGATTCAGTAAATTTACCCCAGGTTACGAACCACTGGCTTAGAACGTTTTCATCTCAAACTTGGAATTGAGGTCGCATAAGCAACAAACAGAACAGAAGTTACGTTTTCGCCACTGTGCAAAGCAGATATTGGTGGCAAGGCAATGTGTCGCTTTCACTGCGATTTGGGATTGCTGCTGTTTTTTAAAAAACATTGTGTTTTCTTCATCATGTGAGTTCATTTCTCACATGAGGAAAGCATTGAGCATTGAAGCACTGCTTTTTCATCTTAACTTCGCTTGTATTTTCCGCAATAGCAGGTTTTTTAGTTTTCTTCAGACTTCAGCGATGATCAATATGGCAACAACTTTCGAAATCTCCCTTTTTTGTTTCAGATTAAACGCTCCTCAGCGCCACCTCACGACCGCGGCTTGGAGATATTTATTCGCAGCGTCGCTATTTCTTACTCGGACTGTGGTGTGTTCCGATGTGCGTCTTAATTTGGTTCTTCGCCGCATGTTTTGGTCGCCCGTAGGAAAACTACCCGGTACCCCACCTGCCTCTAAACGGCCAAACACGTGTTTCTTGTTGACTAGCAATGACGCTTGCCCCCGCACACGTACAGCAGCTGCTTTCGCTTGGCTGGCAACATCGCCTTCGGAGAGATAAGTCGGAGGCGACCTTGCAAAAGGCCGCACTCCGTGCAGCCGTTCGGCGTTGCAAAACCGAAACTCGTCTTTCGTGAAAAATCATTCAGAAGCAAAGCGACTACGACAACACGTGACCAGCGCGTATCGAAACGCATTTTTTGAATCCTGCGATGCCCACACAGGCCAATCGCATCCGGGACGCCGCAGAAAAAAGACAGATTTGTAATTGCGCGTTGTCGTCACCCTCGCGAGCAGTCGTCTCTTTTTGTACAGCAGCCCATTTGCACGCACGTCTATATAGATTAGCGCGGTTAAGCGACCTTTGCATTGCCACCTGCTTGTTGCGTGATAGGTACTCAGTAGCGAAGAGATGGCCGACCACGATTCTGTTTTTGTCCGTTCTGTGAAAAACATGCGTCCTATTTCGGGAAATTTCCTTCGCTTGCGTCTGTACTGTTTTCAGATATTTTGTATCCCAGCAAACGCGGTTTTCGAAGATGTCGTTTTTATTTGTTTCTTGTCTTCTTTTTTTTCGTGGACGCATTCCTTCATTCCTTTTGTGTTATACCGAGGTGCACACTGTTGCCATGCGACGACCGTAGCCATGACAGCGAGGTAATAAAACGAACAAAGTATGATTGTTGACAATGATCAGTACTGCATTTTCCAAATGAGTTCTACTGCTTTCTGACATTGATTGGCCAGTATTGCCATACATCTTTCCAAGACATTGTGTAAGCAGTGGTTTTCAACCTGGGGGGTCGTGAACCATTTTTGGAGAGCTCGCGAGTAGAGATTCATGTACACACACAGCTGTATTACATTTGCTTTATTCGTGCTTTAGATGAAGGTCGTCGGGTTAGTATTTCACGCCGTGACATATGTCACTGCATGAATTGCTGGGTTGAATAGTGCGTCGTTTCAGTGGGGGGAGGCCTGTGCAAAACAGGTCGCGATCCGCGTACCTTGAAAGTTCGGGACACGATGTTGCTACTTTGCTTCACGAAATACCTTGAAGAGATGCTGTGCTCCCAACTGAGCAGCGTATGCGGTTACTCTGAAGTTTGAGGTGAAACCCCTGGTGTCAGGGTAAAACCGAGAAGGCGCGGAAGAAAACGGTTGGACTACTTCGTGGGAACGCGGAAGTGGCATCAGTGAAACGATAAACAGTGGTCGAAAGTCACCATTTTCGTGAGGAAACTTAATTTTTCGTCCTGGCGCACAGAGGCCCGAAATGCCGTCGTCGGTCCTAATATGTATTTATGCAATTAAAGGATTCTTAATGATCTTGCACCATTGAACATTGACATCTAGAACTCAAAAAACGTTAGCCCAAAAACCTTGGATAACACCAGAGTACATTACAAATCAATTAAAACAAGCGTTATAGGGCATTAGTTCGTTCTAAAGTTGGTAATGAGCGGGAACATATACGATTCAATAAGCCACCTCCTGCATTGGCAATCTTATACGGGTCAGGTCAAGGGGTTCTCAACCTTTCTCCCGTTAAGTACCCCCGAGTCATAAAACAATCAACCCGAGCTCCCAGGTTAGCAGGCAAAGCCGTGGATTTCACATTGTTGCATCGCAACAACGCAAGATCAGGAAAAATCTGCACGAAGTTTTCAATCGGCACGCGTTTTCCTGTAGCATGGGATATTAAAAAATAGCGCTACATGAAAACTCAACTGCCGTCCAGGTACTGGAAATTTTCCCGTGAACCCCAGGTCGAGAACCACTGGGGTGAGTTGTACACTTGGTTGAGCTCGCGCCACCAAAGCTGGATTCCATTGCGGGGTGGTTCATACCGGAAACTTGGAAATACTTCTTCAAACCCAGTTTGAAAAACCCAGTTTGAAGAAGTATGGTTTTGAGAATGCAGGCATAGAGAACATACCAAAGCCAATTCGGTGAACAGAAAAATAGTCTTCGAGAATAAACGTTATTATTACTTTGATTTTGTTTCTCAAGTGATTGCTTTGTATCGATCATGTTTGCGCTGGTGGTAACTTGAAATCGCAGGATTTATTGCAAGGTCCAGCAATAACAACCCGTCACGTTTTGCCCTTAAACTGTACATTCGTTATTTTGTTGGTGCTATGTCAAGCCTAATAAGAAATTGGCAAAGTTGGGCAATTCATGAATCTAGCTAGAAGTCGAATCTGAGTCATCACACCTCCGAGCGTACGTGGTGGAACTTGGGGGCCTCATGGGCCTGGGCCCCTCCACTTTTTTCTGGGGGCCTGGCCCCCCACTTTTCAATTTAGAAATTTGCCTAAATACGTTTAAGTAACACAATTTGTATCGAGCATTTGTTAAATTGGACAGAGAACCCCTGTTGTGCCTCGCTGCAGAAGACTCCCACACAGGATTGACAATTGTTCAGACAACACAAAATTTACTTCGCCTCATTAACAAGAAATTTTGGCTGCAGCATGAGTGGAGGATGAATCCACTTTCTCTTTCAAAGATAGCACATTGGCTAAATTGCATGATCACGCTCATATTGATGCCCTTGTAACTGAATTAAAACTATTGAAGAATATGTCATCGTCTTTTGCACCTGATACCTTCGAAACTGTACGCAACGCCTGCAAAATTAAGAAAGATCGAAGGGCCAAATTATCAGCGTAGATTTGTCCCGGGCCGCAAAAGCCTATTTCATTTTGATGTAGAGATTCGTTGTACTGTGGAAGAAATTCTGGAACGACAATTACTTATTCGAGGTCGAGTTTTGCAACATTTTGTACAATTGAGAAAACTCTCGCGGCCGCAAGAAAAGTTTTCGCGGTCCTATTTTTTCCGAGGGGACCGTTTTTATAGGGTGGATATACCTTTTCGCATTACGAACTACCGTTTCCTACTCGCGATTGTGTTCCGTACGTGAGGTCTAGTTTGTATCAGCTTGCAATTCGCGTCAGGGCAATTCGTGTGTGTGCGCTCCACTGCGTCCGCACAGTAACCTCGTTTTCGCATTACATTCGAGGTTTTGTCCATCGGCGTGGACACCACGTTTGCAGGTCTGCTGTACGTGTCAGCAAAACTCTCACCCCTGGTCTAAGGGAATTTGTTGGAGTAATGTACGACTGTTACAGCTGTACTTGGCGAGTACCAATGTCAAATGCTACAGCAGAGCGGTCGTTTTCGTGCCTTCGACAGCTGAAGAACCACTTGACAAACAAACTTAACCAAGAGTACTTGGACCGCATGGTGTTTTTGCACATTCACAAATACAAAATAGATCAGGTTGATGTCATAACAATACTGCAAGAGTCATAGCAGTAAATGATCGCAGAATTAACTTTTTCGGAGAGACGTTTGTACAGTAGTGTAGCACAGTTCATCTATTGTTGCTAGGGATCGTTCACCTATTCTGTCATTAGAATTTCAGATATCTATTTTTACCCCATCATCATCTTGAAAGTCCATATCATCTCTATCTGATGATGTAATATGTTGACGCTCTTTAGCTTTGTGCATGTTGTGTTTTTGTAGTTCAGGGGTCTCCAAACTTTTTTTAAGAGGTCCACATAAGCTATTACACAACATTTCGAGGGCCGGACATCTTTCGTTCTGTAAATTCTTTCGGGATATGTTGCATTCTACCAAATCAACGTAGGCCTATATATATCATTTTTTCATTATTGACAAAATGTCCTCGCAGCCTGGATGAAATGGCCAGATTTGGCCCGCTGAACGTAGTTTGGAGACCCCTGGTGTACCCTGGTGTAGTTACTTGTGGATGACTTTTGTGTAAGACTTATAACAACTATTTACTTTTATGTGCTCAAGTCAGTGTAGCGCACATAGGTAGGGTGTAATGTAGATAAGGGTCGTTGAGACCTTATAAAACTTTACATTAAATTGCTTAAAACAGTGGTTCTCAAAGTTTTTTTCACATTCCTCCCTTACAAACCCAAACTCTGCCGATTCCTCCCCAACAAATATCACAAATGATAATTGCAAAAATTTCTCTGTACGTACTGTGAAGAAGCAACAGATGATTATGAACCAAACAGACTCTTTTGTAATATCAGTCACTGCATTTAAAGCGGCTTTTACTTGGCAGTTACTGCGATTGCTACCTGACAGGTGCATGGTCTAATTGATCATGGAGCTGGTTGGTAGTCGCAGCTTCACCGTTACACCAGCAACAAAAAACGTAACGCCTCCAGAACTGCGCCCCACAGGGATCGTCCTGGCACCCCTTTTCTTCAACATCTGCATCTCTGACATGCCAACCACCTTCTCCAGAAAGTAGGCTATGCAATATGCATACGGCAACGACCTAGCAATCACGCATACTGATGGAGACTGACAAACAGTGGAAGGGGCGGAAAGCAAAGACATGGCAACTGTAGGTGAATACCTCCAGAGGTGCAAGTTAAGCTCAGTACTACTAAAGCAGTGTTGGCAGTCTTCACCTCAACAACAAGGAAGATAAACGTGAGCTGAAAGTCAACCAAAACAACAAAACCCTGCTCTTTTGTTCCAAGCCCACATACCTCAGAGGAATGTTGGGCAGGACAGTCACGTACCGCTGAAGTCACTTCGCAAATAGTTGACATCATGTATTGCACTCTTGAGGCGCCTGGCTGGGGTGCTGAAGCAACAACTTTGCGAACAGCCAACTTACCCTGGTCCATTCAACAGCAGAGTATTGCGGTCCTGTCTGGTGCTGCAGTGCTCACACCTGCCTCATTGACCTGCCATCAACGACGTCTTGCGAATTGTGACTGGATGCCTGCGTCCTACACCAGCGAACAATCTTCCTATCCTCGCAGGCATCCAACCTGCTGAGCTTCGTCGCAAAGGAGCAACACTGTCTCTAGCACGCCGTGCCTGTAGCCTAGACACCTGCTCCACTCAGCGCTCACGGCCATCGAGTGGGAATGCACGGCATCTCAAATCGAGACATCCATTTTTACCTGCTGCTCAACAACTCATAAGTTCATCCATGGGCATCGGAGGGATTTTTTCCAGGGGGCTAGTTGGGGATTTTCCCAAAGATTTTTCCAGGGGGCGGGCAAAAGTCGTAAAATTTGCTTTTTACCCCTGGAAATTGAAAAAATAACATTTTTTGCTAATAATTTCAAAATCCAGGGGGTCAAGGCACCCCCTGCCCTCCCCTTCCGACGCCCATGAGTTCATCTGAAGACAAAAACAGAAGTGCGGCGGAATACTGAAAAGTTGGAGTGCACTACGAGACTCCGTACTTCCATCCCCTAAACACCCTCCTGGAATGGCACTGCCAAGAACAGCGTGCAGTATCGTAGCCGGAATGAGGCCGGAGGCCATGGCAAACTTTTCAGTTGTTCGGAAATAAACGGAAGGGCCAACCGGAAGAACATCAGATAATTGAACCCCCTGAACAAAATTTCTGTATGCGCAACTGACGTGGGTTCGACTCAATCCCCTCCACACGGGTGCCGGACGTTTCTGCTCCTGTTTGCGCAAACGGGGTATGGCCGCTTCTGCGGCTTGTGGGTGTGGCGCAGAAGACCGAACCTTTGCCCATATTGTCTTCCAATGTGCAATCCATCGACTTCCCCATGATGATGAGACAACCGATTGGCTGCCCTGATACCTAGTGTGGCCAAGCAGTGGACTGAACGAAATGACTCTAACGATGATGATAAAGCAGGTTATGCAGGCGTATTGTAGACATTCCGGTATAAAACAAACTTGCTGAGCAGTTTTTTTACGTGTTGAATAAACTAATAGGAATAAAACATTTGTTTTTTTCCCACTGCGTTTCCTCCCCAATTCCTTCCTGGAGCAAATTTCCTCCCAGGGATTCAAAATTCCTCCCTGAGTGAGCCAAGTGCCTCCCGTTTGAGAACCACTGGCTTAAAACATGCTGACAAAAATTGATGAGGTCATATTTCAATGGTTGTGGCGCCACAATTGCCAATTCAAACCATACAAATTTTCTAGAGTTTTTTGAAAGTAAAAGCGAAGATGAACAACTTCCGAACACATTTTGCCGAAATACGTCTTTACGAAAACCTGCTTGTTTTTGTGCTTTGGTACATTTTTCTTCCTTGCCATGCCTATGCTGTCAAGTCCAGTCTTTAAATTTTTTCTCTAAAGTCAGTTGTTGTCCTCTCCATTTTGACAGATATATTGAGTAAGGGGGAGTTCTGTATTGGCTTCGGTTGCGAATATCCAAAGAATTCGCCATGTATCTGCTGAAATTTTCCAAAATTTCTCTAGCGAAAAATATGTTGAAATTAGTGAAAAGGTTTTCGATTGAAGCATAGCTCGGTAAGTCAATGCGATTTTCTGCCTTCACTGAGCAGAGTTAAATTGAGCCTTTTCTTAAAACGTCGATTTCAGTTGAGTCATTCAATACCAAAATTTTTCGAGTCCAGTGAATGGCTCTTGTCATCATATCTCTACACACAAACTGTATAAGATGTTTTAATGCTCTAAAAGCATTTGAACTACACCTGTAGCCTACGTCTATTGTTCGAGTATATAGTTAATTTGGTTGGCCGAAGCACAGCCGATGCAGCCTACAATTTGTCTGCAGGCTTCTTCCCATGCAATGTTTTCCTGTGCTTTTTCAGTGGTCTTTAGCAAGTCCTTAGTTTTACAGTGACATGTCACAGCACCAAATATTATGAAAAACGCTCCAGAAACACTTCTTTACCTCTACAAAGTACAACATTGGACTGGTGTCACTTTGGAAAGCCACGAACGTGCCGAATAGATCTGGGAACGTATGTTATCAAATCTCAGATTTTGAGTTATTTTCAAACTATTTACACGAATACGCAAAAAGTTCAACTACAAATCCATGCCAGTTGTTATTCGGCTATGGAGAGTCATGCATCGATGATCCACATTCTCAACCAGAAAACATCACACTATTTCGCAAAAGTTGATACTTATTTGAACCAACGCCATATGCTTGCGGCCTTCTCCAAATATCAGTCAGTACAATGAAAAATACGTTGTAAGGACATCACACACTTGTTCATTTCTCATTATCGCTTGTCATTTCTCATCCACATCAGATTTTGCAGGTTGCACACTGGTCTTGCTCTTTTTTCAACAATTAGTGGCATGAAGCGGGGAAAGGATGGCCACCATCCAACTATTCCTAAAGCATCATTAGTTGGTGAAAAGCTTAATCGCGAAAACATTTTGTAGTAGTGCTTTGTTGAGTAGATCGCCTCTATCAAATTTCAACACATGCTTTATTGCTTCATAATTGTAAGTTCCTATAGGTGAAAGTGATTTGTTTCTTGGGTAACAAATAATAAACTTAGGAAAAACTGTTGCTGTTCACTCCGTCGAATTCGATATGGAAATATTCTTCTGCAAACTGCCAAGTGCGTTGATATTTAGTATGAGTAAGCGACGACACCGAGATTTCGAAATCCATTTGCCATTGCGACTGTCTTGTCACTTTTAAGCAGTGGTTCTCAACTTCCTTAGACCCATGGGCCATCTTTAAACAAATATCCGATGGATCACTTTGCTATGTTGACACCCCATTAACAATTAGTCAAATGCAAGAACCTAAAGTGGTCTTACATAATTTATTTTACAATAAAGGTTACAATTTTCCGGAGAGTTTTATAAAAGATTTACGGAACCCTTTGCGGACCACTAGAAATTCCAGGTGGATCACCGGTGTTCCACCTGGACCACGTTGAGAATCATTGCTTTAAAGCAGGGGCTCCCAACCTGGGGTACATGTACCCCAGGGGTACATTTCCCTATCTGAAGGGGTACATTTAAGGTTCGCAGTAGAAGAGAAAAGTGTATTTATATGTGATTTGTTTCCAAATATTTATACATATATCAACGAATATCATTTTCATAAATCATTATCTGCTCATTGTTAAATATATCCGTGAATAATTATGACCAAATATTTGTCAAAAGAAGTTTTAGGGGCACTGTTCATCTGTCGAAATGCTGAAGAGATACATGTTTATCTGGTGACATGCTGAAGGGGTACATATTCATCTGTCGGAATGCTGAAGGTGCACCTGCAGGCTTGTCCATGGGAATGTCATTCCTATGCGAATCCCATGGGAAACGTCCCATGGGATGGGACAGCACACATTTGTATTTCCAATGGGACTCAGAAATACAATGAGAGTTTCAGAATGTTACTGAATTGTCATACTTGACTATACGTCTGAATTTTGAAGTCAATCAATTTTTTCGTTTTGCATGTCTCTTTGTACATGTAGTCGTATTTAGTAGATACTAAACCTAAACTTTCATAAATTTAATAATTTTAATTGAATTGTATTCCATATTAATATTATAATAATGTAATGGGAATCCCATGGGATGGATAGGCATAAATTGCTATGAGATGGGACAGATAAATACGTCCCATGGAGAACCCTGGCTACCTGGCATAAAAAAGGTTGGGAACCCCTGCTTTAAAGTAATGGAATAATTTGCGTAAAGGCGAATTTATACCACTCCGATGAAGCAGCTGATATCTGAAAAAATATGTCACCTACCTACAAGTGTGGCTTATTCAACTCAGTAAAAACTTAACTGATTCTCGAGATGAAATATCTTGACAACAGCCAAGCCCGCTCAAAAGTACTGAAAACAGTTTTTGGCCTCAATGCTAAGTCATAGTTCAGAGCCCGATCCATGAACCCTGTATAATCTCTCGTTAGCTTTCAATACGTTTCGGTTATTCATAGTTGTCATGCTCTCAGAAAGGTTTCGCGTTTCGATGGGCGGTGATAAATGAAAGGTTGTTCGCAGTTTATTTAAGCTTTTCCTTAACATGACTTGATATGTCCATCGTCAAGGTAATCTGTCTTACGGCAGGTCTTTCATGACATCTCTCCGCCATTCTTCTCCGTCCTCAGCTCTTCCTTTCATTTGAGCATAAGTGCCAGTCATGATAGCATCTACCATTTTAATTATTTTCCTTCCTCTTGGGCGTTTTCCCTTCATTCCACCTTCTAGCACAGTGAGCAGCATATTCCCATGTCTCAGAATATGACCAATCCACCTCCTTTTTCTTTTCCTAATTAGCAATAACAAACTCTTTTTTTCCTTTACAAGATTAAAAGACGTCTGCATTGGTTTTCTTATCTGTCCATTTCAGTTTCACCAATCTTCACCAGACCCATATTTCAAACGCCTCCAGCCTTGTAGCACCAGGCTTTTTTATGGTCCAAATTTCTGATCCGTACATGGCCACACCCCAAACCAAGGTCTTAACCAATCTTTTTTACCTCTAGTTTTAATCCTCCTATGAGTAGTTTTTTTAGTTTATTAAAAGCACTCTTTGCCATTCCTGTCCTAACAAGGATATCCTTTTCTGTGTCCAAAACCAGCAAAAATCGATCCACAGAAACGGGCAGATTGGGAGCTGCAAGCGGCCAGCGTGCTTTGCTCAAGTCTGGTGTGCTGTTTGCCAGGGCCGGCCTTTAGCCAATTGGACCGATTGCTTCCAATCGGGCCCCGCGCTACGTCTACTAACTAACGCAAACTTACACTTTCAATCGAAGCTGCTTGTGTGTAGTGCAGTGGCGTAGCCAGACCAAAATTTCAAAATTTTGGGATGGCCAAAACTTTGGGGTGGGTAAAATGTTTGAATTTAGGCGAGCAAAACTATTTTGTTTGGAACGCCGCTTCTCAATGCAGAAAACGACTAGATATGCTAAAAATTTTGGTAGGGACTATGGGCTCGTGCACCCCCTGGCCATGCATATGGTGTAGTGCCGGCGCGAGGCCCGCAGTGTTTTTGCGGGCGTGGGGCCCGTTGCCAACGAAACCAAAGTGAACTGCGCGTTTTTTTACCGCCCTCAATCATCATAATTCGTTGTTTAATCGTAAAAATGGTCGTTGTTTTTCGGGAAGGTCTAGCCTAGTCTTTTCAATAGCAGCTAGTTAAGGCAGAGACGGTTAAGTTTAGAACCTGTTTTTTGTTTCAGTTACAAGCGTTTCAAGGTCAAGTTTCAATAGTTGTTGCAAGATACGATTCGATAGTTGCAGCTGTTTCAACAATTACAGCTATACCAGCATGATGGTGCTATTTAATTAAGCGGGTTTCAACGTAACCATTACCCAAGTGTAAAGTATATACTCATACATAGTTGTTATATTGGTGTTTTGTTTTTCGATTTTAACAGTCGAATTTGGGCTGTTTATTAAGAATATATTTTTCTGTTATAACAAAGAAAAATACCATACGTCACAGACCAAGAGACAGGCCGAAAGTTTTAAGTGGCAGTCAAAAGAGGGCTAAAGCTGTGGCAAAAAAAGGCCAAAGCAGAAAAAAGAGAAAGGTGCGATGGACAAGTATTTTATTAGAACTACCTCAGAAATGCACAAAAAGCTATAGAGCCACGCCACAGTGAAGATGGCTACAACGTTGGCAGCCAGCCTGATGGCGTTGTACGACCACATAGTCAAGTGGATGTCTTTGTACGGGAAGTGAGATAAGTCATTTCGAAATTGTTGAGTCTGACAAAGTTGTGGAGTTCTTGGTTGTCTAATTTTCAAAAATCGTGATTTGCAAAGAATTAAAATCGTTGACCTTTATCAAGTCGTCCCTGTCATTTCGCGGTATGAAAAGGTTTTTACAGTCCGACATAAATGGGGCAGTAAAACTTACTTTTCAAGCCTTATTTTTCCGTAGTGCATGTAGTAAGTGGTCAAAACTGCAATATTTCGACAAAATGCTGAAAGTATTGTGTTAGCATAGAAACAATTCGCCTCGAGTGCAAGGTCGAGCATTTAAAATGCCAGCTGGTCTCAATTCATATCTCTCGCTCCTCCATCTAACCCTAGCCTTGGCAGTTGCCACAAAAAATAGTTCATTTCTGTCTTACTCTTGGTTCCGATAATTTTGTTCGTGTCTCGCTGTTGTTTTCTCAAAACCTGCAGCTTTTGAGGTGATCAAATGCACCAACGCTGAAAAAACAGCCATCAATGTTGGACACCTCGACTAAGACAACTAGATGGCAATCTTGCCAAAGGTTATGGGACGAATTCCGGTATAGAGATCTCCAAAGCAACTAAACAAATAACAAATTTGCAGACGTTTATTTCAGGTACAACAACATCACGATTGATGTAATTTGACAAGTATGTTATTAAAGTATTCTTCAAAGCATTTCATGAAAACGTGCTGCAAGCATTGTCATTTTGCACTACCTGCATAAAAGATATAATAAAAAGCTAACCCCAACATTACTTGATTTCTTGCTTCTACAGCAGCAAGGTTGAGCGATAAATGTTTTCAGACGTTTCATCTAGAATAAGGTCTAGTGGTTTGTTTTTCTCTTAATCAACAATATAGTGTAAGTGCTTTTGCAATTTTCAATGATTTTTCATAAGTCTGCTCTTGCATCCCGTCGATACTATGAGCAAACAGCCACGAACCAATGCGAGAAGCTGACAAGGCCATAACAGAAATAGTGAAAAAGACTGCATCCCTTAAATTTCCGACTGGGTGTTGCCGATACTGACCAGAAATTTAAATAATTAGTTTAATTTAAATCACATAGCACGAGTTTACACTTCTGATCACAACAAACCTACTCTGTGATTGTGCCTAAATCAAATCGAAGTTAGAGCTGCAAGGTCTTTTGTGTTCGCAGGATGGGAGTTAAATCTTCGAATATTTTTAGAGTAATAAAGTCAGTTGCGGAATTCAAAAGTTTTTTTGCTAAGTAACGCTGTATTATAGGAGAAATGATTATGTGTCCACTGAACAAAGTTTCAGAAAAAAATTAGAGCCCCGTTTCATTCAAATGCCCTTATTAGAGATGTTTCTAAACATTATTGTTTAACGTGATCGGTTTGAAAATCCCACCAGTGACGTAAAACATAGACAAGTGTTGCCATAGCTCGTTTCGTGCGGAGAAGCAGCAGGGAGAAACAGTACTGAAACCCAGTTTCTTTATTTTTCGTGTCACGTCACAGAGCATGCTCATATACGTTTCTCCTCAGGTAGCAGTTGATTGACAAGACGCTGGCTCTTTTATTTTTAATTCTCGGACAGCTGGCTCACGTGACCGACCGTCACGTGCGACTGTCTTCATATCAAAACAAAGGTACAGCTGCTGGCGGGTCAGCCGGCCTGATGCTACGAGGTATCACTGCCTGTCTTTAAGTCACCACGGGCCTGGCAGCTGGGCTACGGTTATTTAACACACGTCACAGCCATTAGTTTGCTGAGAATTGCGTAAGTTTGCCAGAGGTCTTGGGTTTGTGGAAAAGTGAAATGAGTTGCCTTATGCGAAAGGACTGGGTCAGATTTCTCAGTTGGTAGACTGCACCAAAAACGTTTAAAATCAGAGAAAAGTTGAGACAACATGGAAAATTGTATATGTTCACGTAGAAAAGCGTAAGAAAAGGCATTAGCGAAGTTCTACCTACGTAATACATTCTTACTGGAGGGATATACAGAAAAAAACGATTCGAAGATGCCGTCATAGATGGATTCGCCAGGTCAAAGAGGAGGAAAGTCAAATAGGCCAGAGCAATGAGAAAACTGCACTATCGTTGTGTTTGGGACAAAATAGGCGGAACTGCATCATTTTGTTGTGCAGTTTATCTAACTAATTATTGTAATCCACTGTCTTTTCACTTGCATTTTTTACGTGTAGAGTTTCTTCAGCGCATTTTCTATTGCAACAGGCTTTACTATGTAATTAAGCTAGGCATCCGTTGAAATGCTTCTCTATAGTTATTTCTGCTAGCATTCAGTCAAAAATTGAAATCCACCGTAAATGCTGCAAAAGGATGTTAATTGCTTCTCGCTTCTTCGTGACTGCTCGCATGCGTTACATGTCAGTGGTACCACTCTCTCAAAACGGTGCATAAAAAGACGGTAGCATATCTAAGCTGAAAAAATTAAACTTTTTAGTAATAAAAGCCTACAATTTTTATACCGCACAGTTTAAAGTTTAGATCCAGCCCTAACAAACGTACATTTGCCTTAACTCCTTCATAAAAGGGTTGGAAACTCGTACTCGTGCAGGAAGTAAATATAGAAACATTGTTTAGAGCAGCCCTTCTCAACCTGTGGTCTCTGAATATATGTCAAAAAGGTCGCAAAGTAGGTGAAAATATTAGAGTACAAAAAAGAATACTTTTGTCAACGTGTGAGTATTACTGAGTAGCTTTTAAGCTTAAAATAGGCTAGTACTTTTTCTGTACGATCCAGAAAAAAGCTGTTTTCATGGTTTAAGACGTAACAATTCCTCATTGTTTATTAGATTGCGCAACAAACGACGGTTGTTAAAATATTATGAAGACCCCCTAAAAAAGTTGAGTTGGCCTCCGAAAACATGATCAGTAAAAGTGGGCCGCAAGGTAAAAGGTTAAAGGACTGGTATACAAAACGGATGTTTTTTTCTGTGCACTGCACAGTGAACGTTTTAAATATGTTTTAGCAGACATGCACAGCTGAAAATCGTAGTCGTTCTTCAAATAATGGATTTGCTTGAAGAATAATGAACAGGAAAATGAATTTCTTAACAAAAAAAAAACGAGCTTCACCTTCAAGAAGGCAGTTCGCGATTAATATGTGGAAACAATTTGCTGATTTGCTTTTCGTTTACTTCCCGTTTGTTCTGGTTCATGATTGACACATTCGTTTTTTTCATTTTCTTTAAAATTTTGCATTGTTTTCAAACCAATAGTTCCTAATTTCTAGTTTTATAACCAGCATCATCACAACAAACTTTTTGCGTGAATTAGGTATTTTATAGTTAACTTCTAGTAATTGTAGCTTAGCAAGTACATGACTGTGATCCAGTCACATTACTCAAGATCGTGAAGAGGTGGAACCTTTCCATTCATCTGCTGTGACCTGTGAGAAGGTTTTATGTCGAACATGACACTTCAAAGAGACGCGTATCTTCGCCAGCACAAGCCTACTCTCGAGAGGCATGGTGACGACCGCCCTCACAATAATAACACTTGGCAGTCTTGCGCAGGTCGCAAGTTTCCCATTTCGCTCTGCACAAGCGCAGTGACGTTGCCGCCGCTGTCGTCCTTCTTGAACTCCAAACGATCAGCGCCTTGCAGCCAATCTCCTGGTGCTTCGACCGATGAAAAAGATCGGTTTGCCGCTTGGTTTGCAAACGAGGCGACCAAGTTTGATGCCGCGACGAACGATTCGCAAGCTGCCCAGATATGCGCTACGGTTCTACCAGACGCGCATTTTTCCTCTTACTTGACGCTCCGCCCCTTTTGTGGGCCAAGGATGCCGCAGGTTGGTTTGCACTGCGGAGGCCTGACCTCTCGCGATCGAGGAACTTCGGTCCGAAACGGGAAAATAACGAAAAAGCGGCGCCCGTCCGAAGGAACAAAAGCGCCGAATGTCAACATAGCGTTTCAGGTGCAGTGTTGGTGTTGAATTAAAAATGAAGCTAGATCAATTGATTGCCTGTGCTAGATTTTCTGCCACGAGGTCATTTAAGTGACAGTTTGTAGCTAAACCTTCAAAATTGCACAAAAAGCCATCAGCGAAACGTACTTTCTTATTTCTGTTTAGCCTAACGGCGAATTACGTCAGGTCTTTCAAATATAACCTTGGAAGTTCTAATGATCCCGACAGAAGGTCTGAATATTTTTCCTGTGAGAATTGCTTGATTATAAAATGAATGTTATTTGCGGTTAGGATGAGTAAAAGTAAGATTACCTGCTCAAGAAAGACAACTGCCCACGCGTCAAAATCTATGCGATCGCGATGTAGAGACAGACGTGCGAAAGCAACTAAAATTAATATTGCACAACTCAGAGCTAACGTTATAACGATGTTGCAACCTTTACTCATTCTACCCACTGATTTTCGTCCAATTTAGGCCATACAAACGATTAAAAGAAAATATGTTACATGATGTAAATGGTGACATTGCAAGTCCGAGAATAAAAACATTATTTGTACTCTATGCACAAACGCTTGTAGATAGGAGCAATAACAGTTGCTCTTATTAAACATTTCAACAACTTGTCTTTTTTACTTTGCAGCAGCTGCGTACTTTAATCCCGACAGAACCTGTTGACCGCCGCCTTTCCAAGGTGGAGACCCTGCGTTTGGCTGTCAGCTACATCCATCACCTTGGTAAGAGCCAAATCTTCTACACGTCTTTGATATTAAAGCACGGTGCCAGATTCAACTGTTGGTGAAGTTGACATGTGAAAAAGTAGATGGAACTAGCGTTTGTGAGAAATTGCCGACAGTGGAACAGGCTATAGGACAGGGAACCGTTAACAAAGTAACTTCAGCCACAACCGCGCAGCCTAGAATTTAGATTCTTGGCGAAAACTTTGTTTTGAGTAACAAAAATTTTAAAATTGCAAGCATGATCATCTGTGACATTGGCGTTTCTTACTCATAGCGATATCAGATCAGTGGAAAACCAACTTTGGGTGCTGGCGCTTCACATTGCACACGCATGAAAAGTTTGTAAAGATTTGCGTGAAAATAATACATTTGACCAAAAAGGCGATTGGGTAAAAAGTACCGACAGAGAAGCAGTGCAGCGAAAATAAGCGTAGTTCTTGGAAGGGTTGGGATAACAGGTTGAGCTCTATTTCAAAGATTGGGGATTTAATGTTGTTTTCTTTTTGAAGATTGCTAAAATATCAAAGTATTATACACAAATCAGCTGCAAGCAAAATTTCAATAAATATTTGCTATTAAATTTACTGGAGTTATTATTTGTGGATGACATATTTTTGCCAACGCTCTAAGCAATCGATAAAAAAAATTAAGAGAATACATTGAGGAGTTACGGGCAAAGAGCAAATGCTGAGCAAGCAACATCCCTCTTGAATAGAACCCACTGATATTTTTTTGTATTAGCCTCAACAATTGGAAGTGGTTCATTCTTACTCGAAAATGGCTTTCATGTTACTACAGTAAATCTTAAGTTTGCTTTAACAATTTAATTCTTTAGAAAACCTTTGAAAAGAGATTATTGTAACGTCTTGAGAGCACACCGTGCTTGATGCAAACCAATGCTTGCTAAACAACATGTTCTCGCCTTGCATCTTTAACACTGAACTTTAGTTGACTTTGCAAAAAGGCACCTGGGAAGTTATTAACTTCAAGGTTATCGAAGCTCAGTAATGTGCTATTTGGTAAAACAGTTAAATTCCTGTAAGAAAGTTCAACACGTTTATTTTCACGAAAATAACATTCCGGAAACAGTTTTTGATGCCATGCAGTTTCTATAGCAGATACACATTGTTGCAAGTTAAAATCTTGATGTAGAAGGTTTTTGTGAGTTTTTTTACCAATGCCATAAATAAACTACGTAAAACTTGCAGTTGAACTGTAATAAAGGGTTTCACAACGTTTTCTGTTATCTTAAAATAAAAAATTGACGTCACTGCAACGTTCTTTAAAGTGTAAAGCTTCATTGAGAAACACCTCGGTGTTTATTAATGAAGTATTTTTCAACAGATTTTCTAATGTTCCAATTTTGCCAATTTACCGCTGAAGTGCGTATTTAGTTTTTAGCAAACATGAATAAGTAGGAGCCCTTTTTTGGAGGGCAAAAATTTCTTCTCGACCTTTTCCGCTTTTGTTGTGAAAAGTGTCCATGTCACGAAAACAAAGGTAATCTTCCCATCGGTTTACAGTTGCGAGAAAATTTTCTTTATTCTCAAAATTCTCAGAAACGTTTTCAAATTTTCGCAGTTTAACCGTTTGCTATTTTGCGGTGTTTTTTCTCTCTGCGTCTGCCTTTGTACCATTTCACAGTTGTGGGAAGAAACTCTTCCTCCTATCGTCAACAGGGGCGGGTCCAGGGGGGGAGCGATTGGGGCGATCGCCCCCCCTACAACCTACGAAAGTAACTTTATTCACAATGATTTTTGCAGTTTGGAAAACAACATTCCCGACATAAGGCCATTTTGTCGTCCATTGTTTTGTCACAGTAGTGTTGTGAATTTTACTTCATCTCTCTTACTGTAGCGAAGCCGTTATGAGACCTGACTAAACCAAATATTACTGAAATCGCTCCCCCTAAAGTTACTGGCTGGATCCGCCCCTGAGTGAACTCGTCTCTTTTTCGGCTGAGCAAAGACGCGTATCCTGGCATTTGTGTTGCATTGTCGCAGGTCAAACACTGAATGCCGATGTGCAGGATGAACTGCCTTGCATGCCCGGTGGGTCCGGAACAAACGAAATTTCCGGTTCAATATGCACGTTTTGCATGAGCAAAAAACGCAAGGTATGATTTCGATTTTGTTCAATTTTTTCAATGTTTAATGATGGCGCCGGTAAAAATTTGCCAGAAGTGTACGAGTAAGAAAATATTTTTGCAGGTAAACACAATCCAATCCAAACCTTTGTGCTGTTACTGTAAGGAAAATTAAAACTTTTTTGATGTCGTAAATAAAACTTAAAGAGGACGTTTGTTATCCGTTTTGAATGCATGTGTAAATCAAACTGAGTTTCAGTTGCTACCTATAAACGAGATACATGATAACCGAAACACCCTAGGTTGTCAAGCCGAGTGCCCCTCGACAGTTTTAGTCTTCCAATCATTTCTGAATCGGTTTCGAATGGTGTGAAAAGGGATTGTGCATAAGAATGTCGACCTGCGCATGACGCATGGGAGCTGGCAAAATGAACCATAGTGTTGTGCGAGAAACCGCTAGGTGGCAGACAGTTTCTATCGTTAGTGTGCTTAGGTCCACATGGGTCTGGGCAGAGAAAGCGTAAAACTACCTAAATTGAAGCTCTGCCCGGACTAAATGCTTTCGCATCCAAGCAAACTGCCCAGTGGGTTTTCTGGTATGACGCAAGAGGAGTCCTAACGATCTACGTCAAGCTGTGAGTTGAGCAGTTTTCCAAGGTTTCCGGTCAACAAATCTGCTGTAGCTTTTGTGGGGTGCTGGGAATATGACGCAAAATTTGTTTGAAATATCTGGTGAAGTAAGTAAGTGTATTATTTTTTGCGACAAAATGATGAAGTAATGGAAGAACACCAATAGCTTCTTTCAAACAGTGTTGCAAGAAAATCTCATTTACGCATGATTGATTGAAAACCTTTGTGATCAAAGATATCCAGTTACATGCGTGTTTGCTTTGCAGTTTAGAGAATAGGAAATGCAAATGAATGGTTTTGGGGCTTATGACTGAGTCTTCCTACTCATCATTGTTGATGCCACTACATACTACATCACTTTTGTTTAGTTGCCTTACATGGATAACAATTGAAAGTCTTAGTGTTTTTCCTCTGTTTTGTTCCTGCGGCGTTAACGACCTTAGATTTTATATAAGTGATTTGAATCACTTTAAGGTTTAACCTTACTGTGACACATTAGCTACTGTGACACACTGGTAGTTGTTTTTGACGTTATTTTATCCTTTTGCTCTATTTTGTTGGTTTGGGACTTCAATCACTGGCCAGCCAACATGCTCACTGAATGAGATTTAGCAGCAAATTTGACAGGTTATTTACAAAAGGAGAAACTATTCATTCTAATGTACAATATACTTTTTAAATAAGATTGTTGCCATAAAACGCTGAGTGGCTATTCTACTGGTGGAAGGCACGGGCTTAGCTGTGCAGAGCAGAGGTTCTCAATCTTTTACTAATCGCGTACCATCTAGGGTACATCGCTACGTACCACCCTGCGCATCACCTGGTTTACCGCTGCGTTACACTCGTTCCAGTAGAATGTAATTTGCTCAAGTGTATTTATCATGAATGACTAAAACAAAAAAATGAATTAACAAAAAGCAGTGCGATTGTTTCTTCTCTCTAAGCTGGTCTTCTATGCGGGGCATGTCCTAAACACGCCCTGTTTTTTGTTGCGAAATGTTACGCGGTTTTCTCTCATTCTTCCTCCCTCACGCCAGTAGTTACGTCGCAAACGCATGCACAACAATGGCAGTTCACGTAAGTTTCAGTAAAACAGCTGTTTAACTATGGGATCATTTAATTGTGGGGTGATTCAATATTGCAAAGAAATTTGTAATTTACTACAGTTACAATAATAGACTTCATATCTTTATATGACACTAAGCTTTACATATGACCCGTAAAGTGCTCGCATACCACCTGGATGTCTTCGAGTACATCAAAGGTTCGTATACAATAGGTTGAGAACCACTGCTGCAGATTTTATTCAAGTGGCGTCAATATTTAGTCAATACTTTCTGCAAAGTTTTGAATTTTTCGTTTCTGAATGCTTCAACAATTCTTTGTGTGTTTCAGATGGCGATCACGTGACGTTTCGCAAGATTGAAAGCATTGTTTGGACGTGTTATTACTTTTTATTTGTAATTTATGTATTTATTACTTTTGTATATTTCCAAGCTTTTCATGAAATATTTTGTGTACTTCGTTCTATCTTGGTCTTTTTTGCGTACATTTAAAACTTTAGCCTAAAAATGTCTCTCTGCAAGGCAGAAATAAACGACGAAGTTGTTCTTGTGCGATGTCACGTCCATTACAGGATGGCCCAAACAACTGTTTATGTTTATGCGAGTCGTAAGTGGAACTTAAGTAATGTCCCTTAAAATCCGCCAGAACTCCCTCGTATACAAATTTGTGATCTTATTCGTCCTTTCAATTTGGACCATCATGTCATCGCAAATGTCACCTGAAAATCGCAATATCAGAGGGCGTTTCGAAGAGGGAGTAGTTTGGTCCAAGCATTAAAACTGTCGTTAGTTCGAAAGCCTGCCAAAGAGTTTGCGTAAAAGAAGGCTGACTTAAGAGTGACTACTGAAGACTAAACGTGTGCAATCTGCGCTAATGCTTATGAAAGAGCAGAAGACAGTTTCTGGTGAAGAATGCACACAATTGCTATAATGGCTGATGCGCTTGACGAACCTCAGCCAATTTACAAGAGAATCGTTTGGCAGAAGTGAGATGAATTTTTCATTCGTTGGAGTGCAGCAAGCAGCCTAAACGTTTCGCTCTGTAGAGGACCCAATTTACACCGGGATGACTTCAGACGTAGTCACTGATGGTTGATTTCCAATTGTAGGGCTCATCTTACCAAAAGCGCATTCGGGCTATGCCCGTTTGCCTGTACAAACAAAACAAAAAGTGCCAAGGTGATAGCGTGCAATATAGAAAAAATATACAAACAGTTTTTGCTTTAAACATTAAAGGTCTTTTAATGTGAAGGCATCCATAAAATACATTCCAAAATATAAAGTTGAAGACTAGTCGACACTTAAAATGCTAGTGTCACCAGAACATGTATTAAATTGCGGTGCAGACAAAGATTTATGACAAAGATCAGACTTTGATGTGATAGTATAAATTGTTTAACGTATATTCTACGAATCTGCGGTGTTTAATGAAAAGAAGTGTAAACGTGGCGGGAAAGGATGTCGGAGGGTGCTGCTGCAACCTCTTCGCTGGCGTTGCGCTGAATCCACGTTTCACCACGAATGGAATGCGCGCGAAGAACAACACCACATATATGTGGCGCGAACAAGCAATAATAGAGTGATCGTGGTGTGTAATTTCTGGTGATACTAACGATATGAACGACTGAACGTAACAATAGCGTACGTGAAGAGTGATCCCGATGGAGTGATCTTGGTGAGTAACCTCTAATAATGCTTGTGAAGCTAGTGAACAGTTGATAGTACTTGCTAATGATGACGACGAGAGTGATCTTGTCGGGTGAACCCTATTGTTGCTTGCTGTCGCACTACGAAGCTTTGCGCACATGACGCTCGGGCTTTCCGATCGCAACAGTACTTACTTCACGTAGCTCTACACAGGACCACCACAGAAACAGTGGAAATCAGCCCAGTAGCATTTGAACTTGCTTCAAGTGACAAGCTGACAAATGACACGACTAAATAGTCTGTAAATCCAAAACCTTCTGCTATGTTTCCTAAATAAAATTATTCCTCATAGCTTTTTTTGATCGGTAGCCAATGCAAACAATGATGAAGACCGATGCTTTCAGAAATTCAACAACTTTTGGTAATTCATCGACTTGTTTCTGCTTCATTCTCAGAAAGCACCAGATCTAGGCACACTATCCATAAGCTTTTATATTAAATTTTTTTCGAGATTTGACATTCGCAAGAAAGATGTACTTCCTTCAAAACGAAAAGACAATACTTCCTTCAAAACGAAAAGACAGAAATGCCCTGCCGATGCTCAGAACTGCAATATATTTCAAGCGGCTAAGAATTTTTGGTATCGAACAGCCTTTGTCCAACAGCTGGAGGCTAATACAAGTTTTTGTACGGGCTACAGGTAAATAAAATGAACTCAGTGTATTGTACAATCAAAAAGATCTCCGCTTCATGTGGAAAGACTTGCTGTTTTTCCACAAGCTATAGCTTTACACTATGCTAGTTTTATGTGTTGAGGCGATTATTTTGTGCAGTTTGTAAAGCAGGTTGCATTTCATTTCTTGAAGTTTTGCCTTTTTACAAACGCATTTCACAAGATTTAGAACTTAACATAAGTAACTTCATGAGCAAGCAACGATGAGATGCCGACTGCTGGAATAAACTAGCATATCTTGATTTCTACTCTGCCCCTCAGATGCTATTTCAGTACAAAAACGTTCAGGAAACTACACAACAATGCACGCAGCAATCATAACGCATTCTTTGAATCATTTGAAGCTGAATGTTTTTTCTTCTCTCTGGCCCTAAAGCCAAGATCTTTGATCACTTGCTTAGTCACTTCCACCTCCACTGTTGACGTACTGAACTGGAGTCGCATTTATCTAACCACACGTTGGTCAAAGAGGCCGTTAGGCACTTTCTTGATTCCACGTTCATGATAGTACCATCCTTAAAAACAAGCGAACTTTCACCGCAAAATCAAAGCGTTACATCAACACCATATCTATGCGCTGCTCATAGTGCTCATAATGAGCACCACAACAGCACGGGAAATAATTTAAGGCAGTGAGTTCGTGGGTGACAGTGAAATATATTTTTTGCAATCCTGATAGAATAAATGGAAAACTCAGAAAACTATCTTGTTGATCTAATCTACCAAGATGAATTTCAACCATGATAACATTTTTCCTCAATGCTCAGGAAATTACCCAGCGCTTGCAAAAGAACATTTCAGTCAAGTACAATAGAACTACGATCAGACTTCTCTAGAAGAAAAGAGCCGAAACGGCGCACGAGTTTTGCATCGAGCTATATGCTGTATGTCAATTAGTGTGCTTTCAAAGGCTGAAAGACACTCTTAGCTTGCGTAAAGAAAAAATGAAAAGAAAAGGTTGGATAGTGATGTCGTAGGTAAACAACAAAAGTGAATGCTTTTGCAGTCGTGCTGCATTTAAAAAAAACTGCGTTGAGCGATACTTTAGCAATTAAAACTAATAAGTTTGTGTGAAGTAAAAGTTGTCTTTTTCCGTCAAATTGGAATAAATGATATACATTTTTTGCAAAAGATAATGCTTGCTTAGTTGCGCTACAAAAATTTTAGAAACATGCAACGTTCATTTCGTAATTACAGAAACAATCATTACTTATATGTTTGCAACGCGATTTTGAAACACAAACCAAAAAGGCGAGAAAAGAACCAGGTGTTCCAATTTGCTAGTTTTTCCCACGTAGTAAGTTACTTCAGAGAGTATTTTGTTTATCTCTGAAGCACGAAACAATGATCACTTTATATTTAATCCAAGGCTCACCTTATTTACCATCCACTGCTGGCTTGGTGGGGCGTTATCCTGCTGTTCAAGCGGAAACTTGCACTTGTGAATTTCAAACTTGCTGCTTTTGTTTGCTCCTAGGCACATGTCGCGAGTTCCTGCTTGCCGCAACTCGTTCTGTGAAACAGGAGCTTAGAAAAACGGAGCTACGTTTGTCAAAAACTGCCGGCTGCTTTTTTTTAAAAAAAAGTATCGAGTTTATCCACTTTCGCAAGTAATGGGAATGTTCCTGCTGAAGGTGACTCAGCATGACTTTTTTGTAACGAATTCTATCAGCACCAACAGGAAGGAATTTTAATAAGCAATGCACAGCAAGACACGTAAGGACTTGTCATTCTAGGAAAGCTTGCAAGTTTCACGGTTTTTCTCCACTTTAAGTTTTGCTATCAACGTTTCGTTATTTTTATGTTTTCACTGAATTTATCGAACGCGTTCGGTCTTTTTCTCTACTATGCTCGTTGACTGTTGCCGCGTGCTTGTGAGCCTATGCATCCTCAAATCGTTACACGCGTGCTTGGTGTTCATTCCAATAATACGACATATTTGAATTATTTCCATAATACAACACGTTGTTTTTTGCGAAAATATTTCTCGAATCTCTGTAATTCAACACGCAGCAGTAGTTACCGTAGCCACAACGCTTACCTGCTTGGTAAACTCAAAGTGCTGTGTAGAAAGATTGGGATAGTATCTGCTGATACCTAGTGGGCGACCGGGAGGCGCTTCGTGTGAATGAGAGTCAATGCAAACCTCGGCATGGCCAAATGTACAGCAAATCTGCAAAAGTTCATGCTCAGTACGAAGACTTCCTTGGCGATGGCGTTGTATCACTCTAGTCAAAAATTTAAGGTACGCAGGGACCGAGTTTGCTAAAAAGCTTTGGGGGGACAAACCTTAGTGTTTGCGTTTCGATGACGTCACCATGTTCACTCAACCGTAGCACGACCTTTTCGTAAAATTGGCAAAATGGGGGGCACATTATGGAATTGATATATTTTGGTGACCATGCTCCCCCTGGCTACGCCCATCGTGGTGATATAGCAAGTAGTAGTGTATACAAGTAATGTATACAATGGTGCTATATCTAGATATATAACACTTAGCACTGCATTTAATATGAAAACACATTAAATCTGAGAGTTGGGCTCAAATAGACACAATTATGCTCAAAAATTGTGATAATCAATTGAAATTTGGTCAGTTCCGATAAATAAAATGCACTGTTACTAATAATCACCACATAGATCAAATCACAAACAAACCACAAGATCTTTTGGTAAATACTAGCGGTGCAACCAGGCGCGTAGCCAGAAATTTTATTAGGGGTGGGGAAAACAACAATCGAGTTTCAACATTCAAATATTTTTGATGCTCCTTGTTTTTAAAGCTTCATACATGAAACGTGGATATTTCAGGCGTTTTCTCCTGAATCATTGCGTTCATATTTAAGCCGACAAATAAAAAGTCTGCTTTCATTGACTTGACAAGTTTCAAAAGTTTTGTTAGTGAAGTTCCAAACTTCTACTTTGGATCAATGCCACCATTTGCTCATAAACCTTTCATACAAAGCGCTAGGAAACCCCTCAATGCCCAGTATTTCACTTGAGCAGGAAGTCATCGTGGCCGCCATTACGACTGCGCTTGTTATACTGTATGTACACTCTTCTGATGTACACCAACACAGCATGTTCAACCGAACCGAGCAGCGACTTTACTCTGAGGCGCTAACTTCTGAAGTAGGCCTTCCACAAAACTTTCGCGCATAGAAGAAGTGGATCTCGCTGTCATCTAATTCTTAACGATTAATTCGCGTATGTAGTTGATAACCGTAAGTGCTAGAGTATTTTGATTTTTGGTAATCCGTAAAATCTTTTGGCTATGTTCAACCTATTCCGTAAAACCTTTGTAGCTACTTTAAACTTACTTTGTTTATATTGTGTGATGAGACTTTGCTAAATTTAACTGACTTCATTGAAATATAACATGGAATTAAACCATAAACACAATCGTAACCCCAGTATTACAAAACTTATTAACCACGCTCAGCTGCATGTGAAGATAGCTAAGCACTGCATTTAATTAAATTTGTACAAATCACGGGCTTCTTGAAAATACAATGACTTATCTGTGGAATTCGAAGCCCTAATTGGAAAAAATTCAAATTTAGTTTCATTTTAGTCACATGCGTTTTGCCAACAAGAGATATTGCAAGCTCAGGAGTGGATATTAGGGAAGGATAACGAGGCAGTCGCCTCGGGCCCCTTTTTTTCACAGATACCGTACCACCCTTGAGAGCTTTGCACCATTGTTTAGTTAATAAAGTTATGTAACACTCTAGATCCACATTTAAATTTAAAGAAGCTCTGAAGCAAGTCATACGTTTTTCAAAACAAAGCAAAAATTATGGGAAAATGTGCCACAGGAAGCAGCTTTCAATTGTGCAGCTGCAAAACTTTACAAATGTTTGTTCTTTTCGTATGTATCTTATGCACTTGAATATAGTTCATACATTGAAATGTGAAACAAATTTAACTCTTTTTTCCACTTAATCCCACATCTACCTTTCGCAATGGCGATGTTTTGGGGCCCCTTTCTGAGAGCTTGCCCCTAAATTTAATAGCCACCTCTGTGCAAGTTACCTCAGTATCTGTAAGTAATGGCAGTGTCAATTCCCTCAGCACTTGCAAAATGAAAAGCATATTGCTATTTACAGTACGTTAGATTTTGCTGCTGACTCTTCTCGTTGCAGTTAAATGATTTCAAATAATTTACTGTAGGATAGGGTGGCAATTAACAGCAGATGAAACTTGAAACATTGAGCTTATGAACGGCAGGTCGGAGTCTAATATCTTAAAAAGCCTGATTTTTTACTCGCCGGCAAGGTAAAGGGAGATAATTGATGAAAACGTTAAAGCTCCACATAATTGTGATTGAACCGCACAATACATGTCATCACAAATAAATATCAAGAATGAATGAATGCTATTATTGCAAAACAGTGACTATGGCGCAGTGAAGAAGACTTTGAAACTGAATCGCTTCTTAGCCAAAGTTTGAGCTTCAAGACATAAAATTTATCTCACCGCCATATTCAGGCATGTACTTTGAAACTGTGCAAAAACAAAAATCTACGATATTGATTTAAGACTACGCTGACACTGGAAACAAGAGTAGGTTATATTTGCAACACTCACGGTTATCAGAGAGGAATTTGCGATGGTCTTCAAATGAAGCTCACCTAACCATTAGGTGGGATACAGCAAGCTGGTGCGCCAAAAACAGCTGCGAAAACGTTACTCCAGTTGTTTTTACCTGCGGTCATTGATTATTATGATTACAAAAGGTCAGATACAAGTTTGTGTTCGACTAAAAGCTGAAGTAAGATAGATTCCTTGAGGCAGTTTGGTTGATTTTCACTGAAGTACTTCTTTGGCTTACACTTCAAATATTTTATTAACCTGAAAACTTTGCAATTGGGGGCCATTGCCCCTTTGCCCCCGCCTGGCTACGCCCTTGGTGGCAACAGTATTCTGATTGCGAGCTGCAGACCAGCGCAGGAATTCGTGATTGAGTGAAGTTCATGTGCCACCGATTCGATAATTCAAATTATACCGATTCGATAATTCAAATTCCCGAATTTAACCAACACAATTTTCAACAATCATGAAAATTCAGTTTACATAGGAAATCTGTATACTACAGATAATCCAGTGATAATGTTCATTTTTCTCATTTATTCCCTGGTTTTATGCTGGGGAAACGTTTCCAACAGTAATGTAACTATGAAATTTGCACAACTACATTACTTTTCATCACAAAATGTTGGGGGAACAAAAGATATTATGTCCCCAACTGTCCAAAAGTTGGGGAGGACTTGTTCCCATCTTAAACTCGGTCCCTGAAAGTACGCAGCTAAAACAGGCAAAAGACAGCTTGTGTACCGGTACCTGTAGCATTGTACAAGGATTTTGAGAAACTTTTCCAATTTAAATCGTGCTGGCTACTAAAATGAAGGCAGCCTGATTCGGTTGCTCATTTTTCAGATTGTTTTTTTACTTTTTAAGAGCACTTTACGTCCAACAAGATGTGTCACATAAAACGAGAGGTTATTCACTTGCAGAAGATGGTAGCATCTGTCAGTTTTGGTCAAATTCCGTCATTAAGCTTCAAAAAACATATTTTTGTCGTGGAAAACATTAGTGCAGGTGAAGCAGGCCCTTAACCAGGGGACGCAGGGGGGCGAAGCCTCCCTAACATTTTTTCGCCCCACCTGGAAAATGTGTTGGAAATAATTTAAATTTATTGGACATAGTTTAAAAAATTTGGGCCCCTCTCAAAAAACTCTTCGACCTACCTGGTGTCCCAAGCTGGTTACTGAGGTGAAGGTCGCGTTTTTTTCTTTGAGGTGAAGTTCGCGTTTATTCTTTCATTCACATTTATTTTGTGTGAAAACAGCAGATCCTTGTAAGCTCAGTTTTTTACAAACCACTTAATATAGGGCCAGCAGCCACAATAGAGTTCAACACATTGTGAAGTAATTTCCTGAATGTTGAAAAGCTTTAGCTCACACAAAACTATTCAAATAAGTTAGTTCAATGTGCTGAACTGCGGTTACACAACTTTGACACGCTAGGTAGTAAGAATTAAAGAAACTCATGCAAAACTGAAGAGGCAACAGCAAACGTTTTGGCTATAAACTTATTTTAAGCTTATTTCTTGAAAATATTTGGCATGATTTTCAAACGATTAATAAATCGGACCCTATGAAAGAATAGGAACAAAATAAAAACTGGCACAGCAAAGTATGTCAACGCAACATAAGCATTACCTATTTTTAGGGACAATAAGCACGAATTTGCATGAAGTAAATGTATAAACCGATTTATAGCAGTTACCATAAACACGGGGAAAACCTAGAGCGTTATTGGCAAGTAATGTGTTCATTACATGTATTCATGATTTTGCAAATTGACTACTAATAGTTTATTTAAAAAGTGCTAGTGAAACAATGTTACTGATGAGGTTCAGTTAATTGTAGTCTACTGTGCAATAAAATATCAATGTGAGAAAAGCTAAGCCTGATGGAATCACAAATAATGCCCACAAAGTTTAATTATATCTCTTTCAACAAAACAATTTAACACAATTTGCAAAATCATCTATTCATGTAGGAAAAGCAAATTTAAGGAGTTTGGTTATTGATGTGATATAAAATGAGATCAGGCCACTTTAATTAAAATAAATGCACATTTACAAAAACGTGACATGTTGATGTTAATCAGTTATTTACATTGTACTCACAGCTCCACTCAGCTTGGGATTAAGTTCAGGAACATACAATTCTGGATACACGTTTTCAATGTACCATGAAAACGGCTGGCACTTCAAGGCTTTACGAATCTCAGTTCTTTGAGTAATGTTACCGCAGTCTTCCTGTGACGGAAAATGGAAGAAGACGGCATATAGAACACAAGCATCAAGACAATGCAGTGTAGTGAAACCACACACTGGGATATACTTTTTCAAAAATGCGTTTAAAAAAAATTAATAAGAAACTTTTTCAAATGAAGATGCACTCAAAGAACCTTGAAACGACCAATTTTCCCACTAAAGCATCATGAAAAGTTACATTTTTTATGAATGAAATAAATACAGTTCTTTTTTCAGTTTTGTTTCAAAGTTTTTCAATAGGCTTTTCTGTGTGAAACATTTTGCTCGGCATATCATGCATTGGCAGTGCTTTTTGGTAACATTTTCCCTAGCGTAACCTGGTTTGGTGCAAATAACAGATTTATTAGCTGTATACTGAGGAGACTGAAATCTTAAACATAAAACAAGCTCAGCTGACGCCAAATGACAACACGACTTTGTCACACCATCATCTTTTTATCCATTTTTATCACGATAAAGTTATTTAGCTACTTATTTATGAAAAAGAATAAGATATGAATGTTATGCATTGAACGTGATTTTCTGATCAGAGCATATTTCAAAACTTTTGCAAATTTTGGTTCATCTGGCGTTGCTTCTAGTAAAACCAATGCATTACATCTAAACGGACTAACTTTCGCAGCTCCCGGGGTTCTTTTGTAGAACAGGGCTTTGTAATCATCCAACCAGACTTCAGCCACTCTCCGCTTATTGCGCATAATGGTGGCGGTGGGGATATCGTGTTGGTTTTTCGGTTTGAAGACATGGCCGACGTGACTGCACGGGAGTATTTCGATACGTCCTCCACACATCCATACCTGTCAAGACAAGGATTTGAGAAGAAAAGATGTGAAAGGAGCACTTCTATGCAAAAAGAAGGCTTTTTCATTCTCATAAACCACAAAGGTGATGCACAGCACACCTGAAGTTGATAATATCAAAGCCCTACTAAACAGTGAAATTAAATTATAAATGCAATCTCCTGCAGTGCAATAAACACCCAACGAAATGACACATAAAATCAACTAATTTTCAGGTACTTCGTTATATTTCCAAATGTATTGAATATTACCAACAAATCATGTCGTTCTGGAGAGAAGCAGTAAGTACCGCCTTAGTTGCTGTATATACCCACCAACTTGGGGGTACATTTGACAAAATCTGTGGGCTAAAACTAACTGTGGTCAGGCAACCCTGGGCAATTTGGTCAGTTCAACTTAAAAATACTTACAGTTCACGTTTGAAACTGTTTCTTCCAGTAGCTGAACTTTAATACGTCCTGTGGAGCAGTCCTATAGAAATCTGCATAAGTTTTGTATTTTTCGAGTAAGGGAGGTATGGCCAATTTTGCCATGGTCACCTGTTGTGTGACATGAAAAGCTATTTTGCTCAAAACGAATTTTCTCATTTATGTGCACAAGCAAGTAGAGCCACGCCAGGGGGTAATTAGGAAAAACGTGCGCAGGGCTGACGAGATAAGTCGATTTGGTGCGCAGGGCTCCTGTTCATCGTGTGCCGTGTGGTCATGATAGTGAAACTGGAGGATCTGGCTTGGATGGGGATTGCGTCAAAACTGTGCTGTGAATCTAGGAAGTGGGTCGACCTGATTTTGAATTGACCAGTTTGTTAAGTTCCATTGTCCGGAAACGCCTGCGCGCAGCTTGTCAGGTAAACATGATAGAGTTTTGTGAAACTTCAGTTGCATTTAGCACACTGGCTCTGGACTTGCTTTTTATAAAGGAAGTATCTAGACTCTAACATTCACATGTGCGTTACTTCAGAACAAGCACTGATGTCGCTAAGTGCATGAAATCACTTTGTTTTAACTTCTTTGTGATCTATAGCGTGCCGCGGTCAAACTGATTGTCAGGAATTGTCTCAAAGCATTGGGCCATTTTGGCCAGAGGTTACGTTATGTGCAAAAATATCCTTGAAAATAACATAATTTCATGTCTGAACCTAATTTACTTCTGTTGCATGTAGACTTGCAAGCTTCGAACTGAATACGGTTTTGATTTTCAACCGACCGCCAATAAGGGCCACTGGCGAAATTTCCGCATTTTTTTCCATTTTGATGTCTTTATTATGCGAACCCGCACATTTTCCTTTAGTAAAGTGTGTTTGATTTTGACAAAATAAAAATCTTTCGAAATGGAACAAGTTCCATATTTGGAGTCAGATTAGTGTGAGAATAATTGCTGAGGTGTTGAAAAACCCGCCCGCGCCTAAAATTTTTCAGTAACGTTGGTGACGGGCCAATTTTTCGCTACTTTGGCAGTGAAAGTGTCCGAAGGTTACTGAGCAGGAAGCAAAGATGGATTAAAATCTTGCATTTTTGTATATAAGGCAAATTATTGCTTGTGTATGAATTTGACTGCAAGCTCATCAGTTTACCTGTGCACGTATGCAAAATCTAAATCGTGCACTGTCATTTAGGCTGCTGTAAGACAAATCACAGTAGTAAAGGCAAAACGACGTAAAATTTTTGATATGCTGAAAAAAACGCGAACCCTGAATGACATTTCTAGATTTTCCCCTCCGAATAACTCCATTCCTTCGTCATAAGCTCCAAGATCGAGGAAATATTTCTTATCTATTGCAAACACGCCCCCCGACATAGTTGGTGACGGCACTGGCAACGTCATATCCATTATGGGATTTTGAAATCGTTCTGAGGGAGGTGGAAGCCAACGGTATGTAAGTGTCCAGTCGAATCCACCACGCTGAACCTGGAACGCAAGAAAAGCACAAAACACTCCATTTCGGATTGTGACGACATCAAACAAACGTCAAAACTCAAATTTCGGATAAAATTTGATGTAGTTGACGACAAAAGTGTACGTCTTTACGTACTGGAGTTTTAATTTCCCGAACTTCGGTAAGAACGTTTCAAGTGTAGAAAAGAAATTAGTGAAAAAGTTTCAATGTCACGAAAAATTTTTACTTACTGTAAACTTCAAACAAAGATAAAATAAAGTAATTGTTGAAGGCATTTTAAAATATTTATTGACAAATTCGACAGAGCTTTTGAAATTACCCTTTGCATAGATGTGACCGAAAACCTGAAGTTGTCAGGATTTATCACTTCAATAATTGGTAAAGCAACGACGTGACTGTCTTCAGTGATACGTTGCAGTAGAGGTTCTACCCATCCTGTGTAACATTCGCCTGAAGACAAATATGGCGGTGACATGACAGACTAAAACTTCCAAATTGTTTAAACTGTTGTAAAAGCATACTTCTGAAATTCAATGCCAAGATCAATTAATTGTACATCGAAATGAAATGAGAGGCAGAAAATTTGCTTTTTTTAGATTTGAACACAACTGCCTATTATTAGGTTTGCCTTTTGATAAAGAGATCTAAAATTTTGATGTTTACAAGCTTCTCTTTAGTTCCTTTATGCCTGATGCTGACTTCAACAATGAAATATTTTATCTACATGTGGCTGCCACTCAAAAATTTTGCTAAAAGCTGAACTTTTGATCGAGCGGCATGGTGAAGAAATTAAAAGTTTATGAGATTCTATGTTTTACATTTTTTCACTTGCTGATTGTATGTTCTACAACTTTTGCTCAACAGAATGCATTTCAAAATCAATAAAGCAAAACGTTATACAAACGCACAGTTTTTTTGCAAACGCAACTCACAGTGAGAATCAAGGAAAGTTAATACGTCCCCTGTGGTTTGTTGGACTCCCATCATCCTGGCTTTCATGATTCCGATCTGGACTTCGCTACGCAGAAGCTTCACTACCTTAAGATCGGCTACTTCGTTTCTCAAAGTCTGGTAAACGTCTGTAAAAACATAATGCTTTGCAAACAAAAGCCACAGGTAACTTTTCGATACTAGGATTGACACTTTGTAAAAGTTTGTATGTATTTGCGTAAAACAAAAAAATCTAGGACATCCTGAATTAACAGATTTTGCAAAATACATATTCTTGCATAGGCGTAGCCAGGGGGGCCAAAGGGGCCATGCCCCCCCAAATTTTTAGAAACTATAGTCGTTCTGTGCTTTGAGAGGCGTTTCTCTAAGCAAAATAGTGTTATTCGCCTAAAATCAAACATTTTGGCCCCCAAAAATGATTTGCCTTCCCCAAATTTTTGGGCTGGCTACGCCACTGTATTCACAAAATACATATTCTTGTCCAGGTTGAAAGTGCCAACTCCTGTGTGTTGCTTATGAGTTAGCAATGGTAACTTACTGAGGTCGCCTCCATCATCAACCATTATGACTTCACTAAGAAGATGCTCAGGGATTGTTTCCAAGGCGCTGTACAAGGTTCTTAACAAAGTAGAGAGAGCTTCGTCTCTGTAGCAGATTATGACGCTGACAGATGGAAGTGGTTTTTTGAAAAGTTTCTCCTGCAGTGTAAATGGTATTTTATACTTTATAGCTATAAAACCAAAACTTCTTCATTATACTATAGAACTACCTTTTTGTACCGCGACCCTTCCTAGCAACCCAGTATAACCCAACAGCCCCCATCTAAAACACGAATAAAGCAAATGTAATACAGCTGTGTGCATAAATTATCTACTCGCGATCCCTCCAAAAATGGTTAATGAGGGCCGAACACTGAATGACTTACTTTGATCTTAGCAAACTAATTTAAGCTAATGCACTGAAAGCTTTCGAATCCTAACTGCAATGGTAACGACTGTTTGGCACCTAAACACGCGGTACGTGTGATTTTATGCCCAAGTTCAGTGCCAATGAAAACAAAAGTAGAAATCAAACAACTAGTACAAATTTCTGCACTAAGGTGTCAGTGGACATAGTCAGGGCCGGATTAACCATTGGGCAAACCGGACAAATGCCCGGGGCCTCGCGCTTTTGGGGGCCTCGCGCTTGAATATCAAAACCCTCCTTTACTGGTTTTTCAAGTTTTTAAGCTGTTCACCACGCGTCGAAATTGTGGAGCTTTTTGATTACTGCGTTTAGTATATAGGTTAAGGAAACTGACAACTTTGGCATGTATCGTGTTTTAGTACGGATTGAACCACATTTTATTGCCCAAGAATTAGCTCGAAATCAATGCATCGTCAGCATGGCCGTCAGCAGAAATTTTTCCAGCGGGGGGAATGTCGAAATTTTGCTTATCATTTTTAGGTTGCTGACGTTCCAATACAAATGGACGTTCACAAAACTCTTTACCCTTTCTATATCCCATTAGTCTGTGCAGGTTGAACCTCAATTCGCAATCTTTTGTCTGAAATGTTTTCTACAATTCGGCTATCAGAAATGCTTTTTCTTTTCATAAACTGCCCAATACAGAGTTGGAATCGGGCCGTAATTTTTCAACCCGACCCGACCCGAACCCGATCCCTGTTGTCCGAAACCCGACCCGAACCCGACAAGTGAAATAAAAACCCGATTCTGGCCCGAAAGTTTTTTAATTACGGTAGGCTATGTATCTGTTTTTCATACGGTATTACTGTAGCTGTGTGACTCTATGCGACTGTGAAATAATCAGGACAGCAAATTATTTAAGTTTTTATTGCGGAATTGATAATTTCCAACGCTTCCACCGTTTCAGGGGACAACAGAGTCAGGGCGGTCAAGTGGCACGGTTCAAGTTGTTTTTGCGTGATATTTCGTTGAGAAATTTTTTTCTAAACGGTGTACGTTTTGATCTGCGAGAGAGTGTAAACATAACTTTCCTCAATACATATGTGAATGGGCGATTTGTGCAGTGAAGATAGTCAGAGAGTCTAAAAAAATGATTGTTGGGTGGTGTCACGGCAGCAAAAAGATCTTTTTTTTGTGATACAACTTTCTGTTTGAACAAATTAACCACATGTGAACCACCTGCAGGGTCACCCCCAGTTGTCTCTGAAATGTAGGCGGCCAAATCGTGTCAGTTTTGACAATTTTGACCGGTGCTATGCAAAGTTGAAACGAGGGCATGTGAAAGGCTACGCAGTTGGGTTAAATGTTTAGGGGTTCTCGCGGTCACGACTTTGCCCGGGGCCTCGCTTTCATTTAATCCGGCCCTGGACATAGTACAGAGGTGATGAAGTGGCACTGAGGACCACTGGATCAAAAACGTCAAATTTAATATCATAAAAATACGGACAGGTGGTCAGCATGTAGCCTACTTATACTACAGTGAAAACCTAAACTGGGCGGCACAAAACCTGACTGGGCCGCATGCAGCCCAAGGGCCTCGGGTTGGACATAGCTGCTCTAGAACCTTACTGGGAGGCGACAATTTTCACCTCTGCCGCGATCGGAGTACTTCACAGTCTTTGTGACTCACTTGAAACTGGGCTCAGTACCACATCAGAATCTTCTAAGTTGTTTTCAAAACAGCAGGAGCAAGCAGTTTTGGTGGTGGATCAGTAAAACACACCCACGTACCTTGCACACATCTTCGCGTTTGTCGCCGAGGTTTCTGTGCAGTGATATGATGTCGCTAGCTAAGACATTGAAGGAATACCGCTGGTAGCCTTTGGCTATTTCACGTTGCACTGACGGTGCTAGATTGAGTGGCATCTCGAAAGGATGTCCGAACTCTCCGGGGGCGTCGCGTTCAGACGGAGGCTTCTTCAAATAAGGCACCAACTCGAATGGCGCGTAGAATTCAGAAGATGAAGTTTTATTGCTTTCCTTTGAATCAACTGGTTGCGACTGACCAATCTGCAATACCTCGTCAATATTGGCAAGGCTTTCATTGCTTACCTGCAGAGAAGCGGGTGAGTTGCTTGCTATCACCAAGTTGAAAACATGAGGAAAACAAGCAGCAATGAAATTAGTGATTAGCTCGCTAGAAACAAGAACTAGAGGTGTTTCGGTGTGCAGTACAGATAGAAATACTTAAAATAAAGTAATGGTTCATAAGTTGATATTTTGTGGAAAAGTGACAGCCAACCTTAAAAAATTTTATATACGTTTTAACAAGGGCAGGTAATACGTGATGAATGCAAGTATATGAAAGCTGGTGCATATAAGTTACTCTGCTTAAATATTGTGCAGGCATTGCTAACAAACAATTCAATCTAATTTTCAATCGTCCATATTGGTTGTCAAGGTTGCATGGTTCAGTAACGAGTTAGCTTGTTATCAAATGCCAACATTTCACCTGTAAGATTTGTCTTAGATTTACAGGACTGATGATGCGTTGCAAAACGCGAAACTAGTTTCCCCGTCAATAAACTGTGACTGATTTACTTGCCGCCACCTTTGTGGCCTTTAACTATGATAAATAGATACGCTTGCAAGTTTTAATCGTCGCAGAAGAATGAAAGCAGAAAGCAGGCAGATTCCTCAGAAGCTTGCCCCAAGGCTAAACTTTGTTTGTTGAGTTAGCTAGGTAGGTGAGAGAGTACATAATTAAAGATGAAAACTACATACCCGCAGTACTCTTTTTGGAAAGTACACACAGCAGTAAAATATAAAACGGAAAAAGAATGCTAAAGCTTTGTAGAGAAGTTACAACTCACATCCACTGTGAGATCTTCACTTCGATCGATGACAACATTCTCTACGATGATATCGTTGTCGCGAAGCACCTCCACGTCATCGCTTTCTGGAGGTGATTCTGTGGGCGCCTCTAGAGCTTGTGTGTCAACAGGGTCTTTTTCTACCACGTCTGTGGGGTCGTCGCCAGTCGCCACGACTACAATGACTAGTTCTTCCATCATTTTTCGCCTGTCTTCAACACCCTTGCGAAGGAAGACCGGCTCATCCTCTTCGTCTTGACCAAGATCGCTTGGCGAATGATCAACCGCCAACGAATCAAGAGAGTTACCATCAAAATAATATTCGTAATCTGCCAATTCATCGTCTCTTGGTTTGGACCTCAGCTTCACCTCGTCTAGGTTGGCCAAATAGATTATGAGCAGAATGAAAAGGCATATTACGACGTTGACAGCACTTTTCGCCAGGCGTTCAACTCTCATCCTGAAAGCGACAGTTTCTCAATCGCAGTTACATCGAGTCGCTAGACAAACTACAAAGTCGCTGACAAGAACGAATGAAGCGTTGACTAAAATACACTGGACTTATAACCAGACAATTTAGTTAAATTATTAATAATCGGTACAATTTTTCAACACATTTTTAAGAAGCTACCTGGTCATGAGTTGCAATTTGAAAGAATAGCAAACCAAACGTTTATGTGCAATGATAGGCGCAGGAGGCGAGTGTGCCGGGGGGCTGTAGACTTGCGCAACTATTTTACTTTCTGGAAAAATTTTTTTAAAACATGGATATAGATTTTGTTTCGAATTCGTAAACTCCTTTGACAAATTTTTTGTCAATTTAAATAACGCCTAATATTTTTTCAAACTTAAGTGCCATGAAACACCAATGAAATTACAACAAATCTCTTAGGGTCTTGATTTGAAATGTTCCCCGCTTCCAGATATGACTTCCAAACCTGCACGTCTGCATAGCTTTGTCAGTTGAAGTACACACACTAAGAAGCCGTGACGATTTAGAAACAAAGAAAAATATTAGGTTCGCTTAACATGAAATCTTCTTCACAAATTTTCTTTCAGAATCACGAAACAGAACGAGCGGCAAAAAGCGCGATTTTGACGCACTGTCAAAATACCACATCTTTAGTTTGAACATATTTTGGCCAAAATGACACTATAGCACCAAAGACTCCTTTATGGCTTGTGTTCATTAATATCTTCCAAAGGAGCAGTGATATGGTGCGAAATTAATTCGGAATACAAAATTTATCTTTTCGCCTGTTTAATCAATCCAGAAAGAAGCACCAGTGGATGGAAGAAAAGAAAAAATAAACTTAAAGGACGAGGAAAATTCTCGAAAGCAAAAACAACGATTCAGAAAATGCTCAACTGGAAAATTTTAACAAAAAATTTTGTCTAAGAGCTAACCATTGCTTCTTGAGAGAATTAACATAAGTATGCAGAAAATTTATTCCTATTGTATCAGCGATTCACGCATAGGTTTTTAATGTAGTTATCATTAAAGAACCATCGCTTGTTTTATCGCTTGTTCTTGCTATATGTCCTTGCATGGCCACTGATGCTTTTTCGGATTGGATTTATATGAAAGGTTTATCTAAAACCTACAGGATTACTGCAGCCCACTGCGATCTACTAACTACAGGCCTGCCACACTCTTGCGAGGTCTATACTGCGTCCTACAAAGCAACGGGCCTGTCAGGGTTTACTGCGGCCAGCAACAGTGCACGTCTGCAGTGGTCATAAGAGATCAGCTGGGGTGAACTAAACGACAGGCCTCACGGCACATATCGGGGTCTCTCGCGGGCTCGTAGCCCATTAAAACACTGGCGTAACGCGACCTGCTATTGGATGGGCATTACATAACAGCAAGTTATTCTAGAGTAGTTATAGAATAATTGCAATCGAATTCAGAATTTCAAATCGTGTTTGTTTAACGAAATACGTCACAGTGCTGGATCACGTGATCAGCGAAATGACAAGTTCACAGCTTGTTTTTGTTGCGATGAAGCTTGTTCAGCATTTCCCAATTACTTCCCGTCAAACATGATCGTAAAGCAGACTCAGGTAGATTTGCACAGGAGAAATAACGCTCCGCAAAAGCAGATGAAGCGGAAATGGCCAGATGCCTCATAAGCAAGCCCAGCAACCATCTTCGTTTGTTGATTATTATTTTCCTTTCGATTCAAACTTGAAAGATTCGAAAGTTTCGATATTCTGAAATACCCATCCTTACCTACTACCTCAGCCATCTAAAATACAGGTCTACTTTAAGGGGTCAGCGGCGGCTTATTGAAAGACAGACTTATACCACGGCCAACCGTGGTGTAACGGTTCTACCGCTAAGGCGCTAATCTGTATTTTAGTAGGTCGCGGTCAGGGGCGTGACGAGGGGTGAAAGGGGGTAACAATTCCCTGGGCGACGAATCACTGCCGGGAGCGCGTAAGTACTTCCTTCAATAAAGCACATTTTTTTCCGAAAGACCTCAGGTTCGAACATGGTGGAGCCAAACTTGCTTCTTGCCCCGGGCGCCATCTAACCTCCTTACGCCTCTGGTTACGGTAGGCCTCGGTGGAACTGTGGTTTAGTAAGCCACGGTAGATCTATTAATTTTTAGATAAACCAATATATGAGTATTCTATATAAGGCATAGCTGAAAATAAAGCTGTTTAAAATATTAAGTTGCTGAACACCTGATTTTCGTGTTCGTGGGATATAAGCAAGCATTTGAAAATTAACTTTTTCTCCAACATTCTTAGTTGGAGGTGTCGTCTGGTTAACTGAATTTTTTTTCGTGCGCCCGTCAGCATGTTTGAAATGCTCTCAACTATGTGCATGGAGCCTTTGTTCTTACAGCTTTGAACGGGGCTGTTTGCAGTACAAGATAATACAGTACAATCCCGGTTTCGATGGCAGAATTCGTTCTAGACGTGATAGATGTTTTGCTAAGTATATCCACCAACTGTGATGTAATTCATAAGGCTGAACATTCTAGAGAGCATTGTATAGCACTTTTAGAATAGCAAAAGTAAAATGTGTGTGGATTAAAAAATCTGATGACTACTATCTCGTGTGCTCTACGGTGTTTCTGAAATTGCAGACGATATTACGCCTTGAACAGATGGTCTTTTACAGTGCAAAGTAGGAAAAAAGAAAAACAAGGCGTAGCAAATGCCTGATACTTACTTTGGGAAACAAGGAAAAAGCTGGGAAACCAAGGAAATTATTTAAATGGTGAAGAAGAATATGCGTGGCAATAAAAGTGTATGGATTTTATCGTAGAAATCCGGCATTTTTCAGCTCGAAATAACAATGAGTGGAAATGGTGCCACCTATGACATGACCACCACACATTGCACAATCATGAAACATTTCACTGCCAGTACATCTGTCATTAGAAATGTACAGCAAAATGAAACCACTATCTGAAGAATAAAAAGTCACAGAAATTTGATTTATGAAACAGACTTAAAACTACAGATTTCAATGTCCTTTTGTTTCACAATCTGTCCCATGCTTCATGACTGTGCCAAAGATACGCACTTTTGTTTCGTTAAATCTTTTTTTATTTCTGATATATGAAGTTAGGTTTAGTTTAAAATTTTGCGCTGTCGGTTTTTAACAGATCAGTGGAAGAAAAACTAAAATAATGCAGAAATAGTTTGTTTGACTTTTGCCGCATTTATTTTTTATGGTGGATTTATATTTGCATCTGCTCCTTTGGTACCGCGCGTTTCAGTCGTGTTGATTTGAAATTATATTAATATCTCACTTTTTCTATGAAATCTGTTCATTTTAGATCGTTTCATCAAAGTAGATTGTTTAATACCAGCTTCATTGTACCTGCGGATGAGAGATCACCTTAAAACGCGAAGATCTCGTATTTGATAGTTATTTACCGGCCACATTTTGATCACAAAACCCGGTGTCAGCTGCACAGTGAAGGCAAACCTGCGTGAAATCTCGTCGGACATTTACAACAAAAGCTTATGCCTCTAACACAGGGTGGGCAATTAGCGACCCGCGGGCCACATGTAGCCCGCCACAGCGCTTTCAGTGGCCCGCGAAAGCATGCAGAAATGATCCTTAACCTGCAATTTCCTCTAGCTTAGTTCTGAGGCCAGGAGCGGATTTACCATTAGGCTAAAAAGGCTTAAGCCTAGAGCCCCCGGTTTCGCGGTGGGGGAATTTTGGTAGTAAGGACAATTTCCAGCATTTCTGCAAGCAATTATATTTGTGTTTTTGTTTTGGTTCAACGTACGTTTTTTTACTATGCCGCTAACAAAAGATCTTTATAGAAGAAGCCAGCACAACTCAGAAAGCTCCAAGGGCCAAATTATCAACATAAATTTGCCGCGGGCCACAAATGTCTATTTCATTTGGATGTGGAGACTTCGTTGTAGTATGGAAGAAATTCTGGATTGACAATTGCTTATTCGAGGTCGAACTTTTGCAACATTTCCTACAATTGAAAAAGCTCTCGTGGGCCTCGAGAAAACCTTTTGTAGACCGTTGGTTGTGCAGGGCTTTAGAATGAGCGCGATGGATTGAAGCGAATGACGATGAGCATTCTCGTTTTACGTATACATGGGCGTTGAAACGGGGGCAGGGGGGTCTTGGCCCCCCTGGATTTTCAAATCAATAGCAAAACAGGTTGTTTACTTCGTTTCGAGTTTGAAAAATTAAATTTCACCACTTTTGGCCTCTCTCTGGAAAAAATCCTTGCGACGCCCGTGTACGTATAATGTGTGGAACAAAACGCCTGAATCCATTTTGAGATTGCACAAGGCAAGTGCGGTACTCAATAAATATGTAATGAGAGTGTGGCCAAACAACTTCACCACTGCCTTTTTCGTTCGTTTCGTTGTGACTGTTTTTGTTCCTGATATCGAGGGAATTCAATATAAAGTAATACCGGTATGCTTTTGAATTGAATCAACTTGTTCAGTGAATGTAATGAGCACGTGTGGTGATAATTTGTATTACATCAGTCGTCGTAAAGCTTCCAGGAGGGCTCCCAATTTAAAACAGCCTAGGGCCCCGAAAATGAAAATTTGCCACAGGCTGAGGCTAACTTGTGAGAGACTTGCTTCTATTTCGATTAGAAGGTATACGGCCCTCCGCTAAAAGCAGCCTTCCAAAAGTGGCCCCTGATCCAAATTGACTGCCCACCTCTGCTCTAACAGATACGTATTTTGCGCATCAGCATGAACTCTTTTTGTACTGCGCGTGGGTTCAAGCGACATTTTGAAGGCGTTTTAATAAACACGGCGCAGTGCACGAGCTTGTGTTGCAAGTAGGAATGAAACGAATCTGGTTTGCAAATACAAGACGAGAGCATCAAGTTTAATCATTCCGAGACAACAGTCATGGTCTCGTGATATTACACATATTGCAATCTGCTTAATACAGATACTTTTTAGAAACACTCGTTTTCCTCCCTCAGAATGTAGTTTATCTGCACCACTTATCGCTTCAGAGATCTCAAATGAAAGCTTCTGTTACAGAAAAGTCTTAAATGAACGTAACCTAATTGATAGAAGTGATCATGTTTTTAGCAACTTGATCTCAACTGATGTGGAACAACTTAACATGCTTAAATAATTGAGGCTTAGCATAAAATTCTAGCAGATATCTTATGATGTCCAAACCATGTTTTTATTTAGTCCTTATTTCCTTAAACTTTCCTTTGCGAAACTTATCATACTGTTGTTAGGTTCTGAAAAAACTGGACAGCAGATTTATTACCAATCCTTCAACCCACTACAAACTCTTTTGGACATCAAGTAAAATTGCCGTATCATGCACCTTCTCGATGACGTTTTGGTCATTTGAGGAGCGTTTTCCGCTTTTCCGATACTTAGTCATGAAGCCAAACTGACTGTTGACACTATACTGTGATTTACATCTGCTGACACATCGTCTGCCCTCAGCATGAGACAAATGCAAACGTTCTCCGGTGACGTGTATGAAGCCCTGGCAAAAATATGAGCATGACTTCACAAGTAGACACTTCTGAAGAGAGAATCGATGCAAACGCTCTTGTTGAGAAATTTATTGATCTGTGCTTCGTGGACCAAAAAATGCGTAACAACACCGAGCACTCAATGCCTGAACGTTTCTATTGAAGCTGTGAAGTTGCAACACTTACTTTTCGCATGACCAAAAGTATAAAACAAAAATTTAACGGTTTGAAAATGTAGAAACCAACTACTGACGCCTATATTGTTCAGCGCATATTTAGCATATTTGATTATAATTATTTAGATTGTTCGAAAGAAACTCAAGTTCGACAAGTCCAGATGCGTCTGTGCACTTGCGAAGGGTCACCTTCAGCCTACTCTGCCAAACGAATTTCGTCATTCAACTTTTTTCTTGTCCATGTCAGACTATTATCCTTCGTCACGATTGAAACTGCGTCTTCTGCAATAAGTCTGCTGGTTGTCCACAAAACACGTGTCACAGGATGCTTTTCAAAATGCATCGTTTGTTTAACCCCATATTTCTAGAAAAATGAGCTTCGGTCGGGTGGCACCCACGAAAACTTTCACTTAATTCATAAGATGTTAAAAGCGCAGAATGAAGCGTACATGATGATTTGAATGTACTTGCTGTCTTTTTGGACGTAATCAATCTTGAGATCAAAGAAATCATTGTAGTTTGCTTGAGCATTTTGGCTGATCTACTGCAAAGAAAAACAATGTTGTTTGGCTATCTCTCGAAACTGGCCAAATGCAAAGTGCACCATCATAGTGGAAAGTATTTGCACTTCGCCAGGAATATCCAAGAAACAAGAGTGCCATAATAGAGGTAAGTGGTAAAATGCTTCCCAATATGCTTCGATGAAATTGTCTTTTCCTGCGTGAACCAAGTGATCATTCTGTGATAAAAAGTAAGTTAGGGTAAGTTGAGGAAGAATGACTTCCCAAAACGTGTTCTTATCATTCATAACCGGGGTCTTTCACCTTCTCTGCATTGTTTGCGCAGGGGTAAACCTTAGTGAAATGAAATTTCAAACACTATCGTTCGACGTAGTCAGTAACGAAATGTCTACCAAAAATAAGAATTTCACAATAACTTCTTGTCTGATGCAACGTCATATGCGAATTTTTGACTGACTCTATTTTCTCAAGTGTGAAAAATGATGTTTGTCGTTCACTTCAACCTCACGTTGATGGTGCTCCAAACTCGCCAGAGGAAAATTGAGTAGTTTGTGAAAAATAACGCGTGATCTTTGGCACGTATAGGCCTGAGTGTGGTGGAAACATGGTTGAGTTACGTAGTTAGCTCAGCATTCACTGCATTAATTTGATATCTGCCAGAGAGTAAAAGGACCACCACGCAGCAGCTGCAGTTTGAAGAACGCCGTTGGGTCGAATTGACAGCACTTGTTGTGCACTGGGTTGTATTTGTACATGGCCTGTGATTGCATAGTGCTTTAGTATCGTTTCTGCTTTGTTTCAAAAATCGTTTTCTGCGACATAATTGGTCAGTCTTGAATTCTGCTTCCTGGAACGTTTGCATACATACAAGGGTGACCCAAAAAGATGCGTACCCATATTTTGTTCGATAAAAAACCCATTTTTTAACGAATGTCTTTTCTGTTGCAGGACGTGATAGGTGAATCTATGGATGATCGTT
>Ga0210059_1000752_pt1 | contig 44328 bp, 22 predicted proteins | sample Ectturendosymbi2_FD_188042 | JGI IMG/M metagenome (GOLD analysis project Ga0210059, IMG submission 188042) | Ecteinascidia turbinata endosymbiont from Florida, USA - Sample 2 (SPAdes) (version 2) | ecosystem: Host-associated > Tunicates > Ascidians > Unclassified | place: Key West, Florida... | reverse complement strand
AAAGCTAAATTGACTGAACAATGCTATAGCTTACAAGTTACAACCGACATTCTATTATGACTTCAACAGCATGGGTATCATTATACCGTCACAAATACCACATAGTGAGTCACAATCTAAAAAAGTTGCAAATTAGTTTAGAGGCATAACTTGTGTAATTTTTTGGCTTTACTTAGATCAGTGTTAACTTAGGTTGTTTAAGTCTGAATCTCTCTGAGAATAAATTAATGTGACTGTCTTTGTCCGTTTAAAACGTTATGACATTTTGCCGCCCTCCAGCAACGTGCCGCCCCTGGATTTATCCACAAGATCCAATGGGTAGCTACGCCACTGTGTATTTTCACGGCAAATGTAAAATAAAGTTGTAAGTGAAGATCATTTGGTCCAGATTCAAACTTACTGCCATCTTGCCAACATTCCTGTTGAAATTCATGGCATATGCGTTTGCCACTTTTCTGCAATATCTTCAGTGCCCCCTATTTTACTTCTATCTTTTATATCCCCAGCTGCTCATTCCGCCTCATGTAGAAAAGCACGCTTTCCCTCAGTTTTTGTTGTTATTGATTTGTTTACTCGTTTTATCTGATGTCGATTCGATGTTTATATACGGGATGGAAGTTTATATACGGGAAGTGAGATAAGTCATTTCGAAATTGTTGAGTCTGACAAAGCTGGTGCATCTGATGAGGCTTGTGAGGAGGAAAATTCAAAATTTGTCGGAATTATTAGATTACCAAACGATTCTGCTACATGGCCAGTTTTCATGAGTCGGAATGTTAGGAACTATGTAACCCAGAGAGACGAACCACCTGCAGTCACATCACAACTGAAATCTTCCACAGAAAAACGAGAGTGATGGGACACTGTTTTCTATGTTCCACTGCAAAGGTGAAGTGCCAAATGGTGAAGCAGTATATTGTCGATGAGTAATATACTCGGCATCGAAAACAGAATCTGTTGCTATTACTGCAAACTTTTCAGCTCTAAATGTGTAGTCTACACCAAATACCTCGTCTCTGGAGGTATTGAATGTAGAAAATCATGTATTTATTGGGTGTTACAACGTTGTTGTCCGTTGAAGTCTATCCTGGAGAAGTGAAACTGGGGTCATGCCCCAGCCCTCCCTTTCACATCAATGATTGCTATCGTTATGACGTGATGCCCCCTTCAAAAATTCCTGCACTGCACACGCCACGAGTGGAGCCCCACAAAAGTGCTTCCAATCAGGCCCCGCACTTGCTAGAGCCGGCCCTGGGCAAGGCTGGCTGGAGGCTATTTTGCACCCAAAGCAAGCTTCCATTTTTGCGCCCAGTTTCACTTTAATATGCCAGTATTGTATGAATTTTGACTAATATTTCATTTTTCACTGCTACCACACTAATTTCATAAATAGCTATTTGAGACACAGATGCTGGAAAATGTTATAACTTTTTTGTTTACTTTTTAATACAGCTTGCGGCAAATTCGAATTTTTCGTGCTTTTTACTTTGGAAATTATGCTCCCAATTCCTCCATGTAGATTGAAGAAACGTGGTCAAGCTCAATAGATGAGGTAGCTAAGCCATCAGGCACATATTGAAGCATTGTAGAGCGGTTTTGATCATTTTCAGCTTTATGTAACGGCTAATTTCTGAAGACGGCGAGCAACAATTTTTTCGAGTTTGAATTGAACCAGATCATTTTATTGAAAGTGCCACGGCTAACGGTTTGAGTCGGAGCCTCTCATAGCAAGGGCCTTTCATTGATCCAGATGGTTCATGTCCCATTGTGGCCAACTTCCAATCCCCATGAATTATTTCACACACTTTTCTACGCGGCGATATTATACTGTATTGTTTCGTGAAGAATCGATGCGAAATGATCGGTATGAGAAAAACGATAGTCAGATTGATGGAATACGTTCAATTCAAGTAAAATGTTTGCAGCGCTTGGCGCCCATTTAGAGTTTTTTTCCCGGGGTGCAACAAAGCTCCGTTAAAATGTGATGTTGAAGCAGGGGCGGATCCAGGGGGGCAATCGCCTCCCTAAAACCTATGAAAGTAAGTTTTTCACCATGATTTTGTACAATTCGGAAAACAGCATTCGCGATATAAGGCCCATTTAGACCTCCATTGTTTTGTCACAGCAGTGTTGTAAAGTATACTTCATGTCTCTTACAATAGCCAACTCGTAATGAGACTTGACTGCAAAATATTACTGAAATCGCCCCTCCCCCAAACTTACCGGCTGGATCCGCCCCTGTGTTGAGCGTACGTTAGGCTGAAAAGAACCGAAAAAGTTACTCTCCTTAAAGCGTTGGGTCATTAGGGAAAACTGATATCTGCAACATGTTCTTTTATAGAATCGATGTGTTAAACACGTTTCTTAAAACGACGTTTTCAGGTGCAATGTGTAGTTAACAACAATGCACCCCAAAGCTCTAACACGCAAACATATGCTTAGACCACTTGTTATACGAGATTTGTTTTGTGACAGTTCGTTATACTTTTTCAAGTAGTTTTCATCAGGTCACTGCGAATCTTTTCGACTTTGAGTTATCTTTTCTAAACTGTCAAGTATCTCGTGACCACTGCAATTTTTGAAGGACTAAATTTTACAGGTCTAAAACTGCAAACAAAACAAGAATAACCAATGATGGTGACACGCAACTTCAGAAAAGATTAAATCATTTATGCCAAGGTTTTGTAAAAATGCATTTGTTGCAAACAGTGTGTTTAAAAGACATACAAATATTATAATCTTTGTTATAGTTTGTAATGCTATGACATATCGACGCAAATTTGCAAAGAAACTGAAGCTGCTTAAAGTTTGTTCAGAAATGTTATCAGTGCCACTCAGAAAATTTAGCATTGACATTCAATGACATGACACTAAACGTTGTATCAATGACAGTGAAAAAACCAAGTGTAACTTTTTGTATGGAGGGCTATGACTCAAATGGGTTGTGATCGGTTTGACCCTGCTTGAGATGAAAAAACAAATAATCACAAATAAACAAAAACAAATAATAATCACAAAAAACAAAAACAAATAATCACAAATAATCAAACGCCTTGTTGCGCAGCGTTCTTGAAAGCAATGGAGAGTGCGTCTCATGCTTCGAGGTCATGGTGTTTTAGCTCTGGCATGATCCCTTTGTGGTAAATCATTTGTAAATCAATTGTTTGCGTTTCTGATATTTTAATCACTGGTTCAACAGCGAGTGTCAAAACCATAGCAAATTCGTGCAGAATGTTTAATTGTTACACGACATACGCCAACCTCGGTGAGAGCTTTTCAAACAACTTCTCTCCAAACATGGCTGTCACAAGGAAACGTTTTCATGGCTGCATGGATAAGAACCGTGTTGCTTGCACCCAAGTTTGTTAATTTGATCAAATAATAGTATTCAAAAAATGCAATTTAAACTTTACAATATTTTGATCCTTCACAAAAAGTTATGAAACTATTCGCCATTTCCTTCCCGAATTTACATATGTTTATCTACGACTTAAGCAAACATCTAATTTCTCCATTTTTCAAACAATTTTAACAAAAATATAGTATAGATGATGAAATTTACTAAACAAATTGTATTTGTTGGTGACCCCGCTTGCTACGTATAAAGCATCGGCACAATGAAGGAGACGTACAGAGGCAAATTCTCTTTACGAAAAACAAATGCATTCTTGAAATGATCACCAATTCCGCAACGTGGCGAAGGCACAAAGGTTTTTGGACATCTCCAAAAATTAATTGGCACAGACTCATGTTTGCAACCGGCAGGTAAATCTGTTCGTCAGACCAATAAAAATGTTTTCTTGAACACCGTACTCTTTGACAAGTTAAAATAGTTTGCAGACGATCGTGTTATGACTTGGGAAGTTGCATTTGCAAAAAGCATTTCACTGGTGTCCTTGAGAAACTTCGGTGACTCGAGATTGATGAAATGGAACACTCTTCTTAGTGATGATATTATGATCAGATAGACTGTTCTCAGTACAATGTATTAGTTTCGTTCATCGTGTAGAATGAAAGCATGACTCCAAGAATCTATGAATGCACAAAGTAGTGGTTTGAGTTGCAAATATGCTTAAAAGCTTGTTTCAAATTTTGTAGATACTTACATTAAAAAACCCTGAGGTTATTCCAACCATTGCAGCGATAATCATACGGCTCTGAACAAATTCAATTATTGAAGGTGTACAAGGCTGTAAATAGTGAATAAATGATCATGTTAATAAACGAGTAATGAAGAAAAGAATACAACAATATACGCCCAAGGAAACCAGATATTTTTTGCAGATTCCAGTTGTTGTACATTTGAGTAAAAAACGGCGGTTTGTGAATGGGAAACTAAATTTATGATCTTAATAATTTGCCTTCCAAAAACGTTTCACCATACCTTATGATGATTAAGTATTTGCAAACCTGCATAATGATTAGGTTCTGATTAAAGCTGTTTTTGAACTTGCCTACAAACCTCTTCAAGGAAACTACCACAAACGCCGATTTACTGAAGTTTCTGAAACTTATTCAAAAGCTAATATTCAGCATACGATATTGTTGCAGTCGTCTCAAATAATCAAATACGTACTTGATGCATTTCGATAAAACGCTTGACAATAACTGCATCCAACTGATCAACTGATTTAATTTTAATTCATTTAAAAGCCTTCGTAGCACACGTATAGCGGCTGTTGCCGAAGTGCCTTCAAAGTCATTTCTACTTTATTTTACTATGAAATATTGTAGATGAACTTATTCTTGTTAAAGGTCGTTGAAAGAATTCGCTTAACCTCCAGCTTCAGCGTACCAGACTTCGAACGTATATGAGGTGTAAAGTTTGAAAATCCAGGCCTAGTATTCAAACCTTAAATATTACTAAGTATAACGCACCATCACACATAAACGACGCAGAGATAGGTGACCCAAAAATAACTACAAAGATCAAGTTTTTCCGGGTAGGCTCACAGCAAACCTAGAACGTTAAAATCTCGACGAAAAGGAGAAGAAATCCCCGCTCGACTCGGATTTCAAGAAATGTTTGAAATGTGCTCACGCAGGAGAAAAACTACAAAAGGGCTGGTTGAGCAAGAGAAACGCTTACAATTTAAAAATAGATTGCGTTACTAACAGCCCAACAGCGGTGTTCAGCAGTTCTGAATTGATCAAATGTATGCTCTGAAACAGTGTTCATTTGACTCATAGCCATTGTTGGGGGTTAAGCTAGCCATTCACAACTAACATCACTTTTGCTTTTTGGCTTCGGTGATAACAACATTATGATCATAGCATGTGTTTGAAACTACAGTACGGTTCTCTTGCTCTCAGTCTTCCTTTAGCTTTTCCTCATTTCACCAAGAAGCTTTTACTTGCAATATACAGGATTGAAGATGCATAAATTATGTGAAATCTACTTTCTAGTAAAACACCTTGAGATTTGATTCGCTTGCATCAGGCGCGCATCCAGCTCGTAAGGCTAGGGGAAGTGCTTTTCAGTAATATTTGTTGGCCAAGTCTTATTACGGATACTGTTTTCCGAATTATATTGCCAATACTGTTTTCAGAATTGTACAAAGAAATGGTAAATAAAGTAATGTTGTTGGTTTTAGGGGTGAGTTCGCCCCAATCGCCCCCCCCTGGATCCCTCCCTGGCTTGCATCGCTCTTGTGTAGACTTATTGCTAAAATGCGGGTACGTGAAAGTCCGAATCATCTCAAAGTTATGAAAATAGAACACTGCAAGCAGATTCTTCGAAGGCTCACAGAAAACCTAGAACCTTCAATTCTCGTTTTCTTAGATCTCAGCTTAACACTTGTTTGGTTAGCTTTGGAACTGAAAGGATTGTTTATGTTATGGCTAAACCACAGCACAAAACTTTATTGGTATCAACAGTGATCGAGCTTGCTAGAAATTTTGCACATCACATATAATATTACTGCTTGTAGTACGACCTTTTCGTAAAATTGGCAAATTATGGAAATATTATATTTTGAGACGCATGACCCAAGTGTCCGCTCACAGTGTGGCAGTTGCTGTTATGGCAGTGTTAAGGCTACTGTGCTAGTACTTGACAATGATTACCAGGTATCTTTGTCAAGTAGATCAAACGAACACAACCCTGCAATTATTCTTTGAAAAAAAATACATTAAGTATCTCTGAGATTCAAATAATTAGCAGTTAGTGCAACTCCAATCAATAAAAATGTATCTCTGAGATTCCATTAACTGGCATGGCTGAGCCCTACAATGCCCCAAAAGTACGCCTATAATCATACCGTTTTTTCATGTATATCGGGAGAGTATTTAAATTTCGCCAAACACACGGCACCTTTCATCATTGGACCACACAAATTCCTTGGCAATATCTTGGCAGCGAAGTTTGTACAAATACAATAATATAACAAAAATATTGCGGGGGACAAAAAGTATTGTGTCTCCCCTTGTCCGAAAGTTGGGGGTACATGTACCCGCGTCCTCCCCCAAACTCGGTCCCTGGTGTCAATGACAGCAACAAAACGCTGATAAAATGAGGTAGAACAAATTTAGGCAAACTAAATGGTATTGAACATTAAAAATCCTTGTGCTCAGGTTTTTCATTTCTGAAACCAATTGAATTTCAATATCCTACCCTTTTTACCCTTTTATTAGCAATCTTATTACAGTGGCACCGCAGATTGCTTCTAACAGACCGTATGAACTAGTGATATAACCATAATCAAAATATTGTCAGATAGGGGAAGGTGGGGCACAGTCGACACTTTTTTGCATTTTCAACCACTGCTACTTTATTTCAAGTCCAAACACGCTCGAAATTTGTCACACAATGAAGTAACTCTATACACACAATATCATGCCAAAACACGAAAACAACACCTTTCAGAAAAAAATTTACAATCAATCTAAAAAGAGTACTGTTTCTGTCGAGTGTGCCAATGGCATGGGGCACACTCGACATGAGCATGGGGTACACCTGACGGGTCAATAAAAAGTTGGGTTGCATGCATTGCATAATGTTCACATGATATCCCATGTAAAGTAGGCACTTGCTGACTGCCTCTCCACTTTTTTCACATTCTAATTACCCACTATCACTGCCTGGCAAAACAAATTTGCATGATTACCAAACATTAAATGAAGCCAATGCAGTATGCTGAAATTCATGCTTTAACATACAAGTATAATGTGCCTCTAATCACATAATAAACCTAAATATGCTCACAGATTAGAATTATTCTGTACTGCATTCCAGAATACACCCTCAAGCTTTACCTTGTTTGGACTGGCCTAGTGGCAATGTGTTGAGTGTGCCCCATTTTTTTCTGTCAGATGTGCCCCATGCATATCTAAAAAATAAAATGAAGAAGTACCAACTCAACTTAAAAAGAATTTAAAATCGGGCATTATCAAATAATGTTGCACCGCCCTGACTACAACGTCACAAAAACTCAGAACAAAAGATGTTGATTAACGTGGGCAAAACCCAGATCTAAATGCGATTTTATAAATTACTTTTCGGTATCAGAAACGCAACTTACTCTGTAACTCGTAACAACGGCGGCCTATCAAGGAAAAATTCACTTTAGTACTACGGCTGGTATGAGACTAAATCACCATAGAAACTTTAAAGTTCAAAGTTTTAAATTTTTTGATCAATTCAAAAAAATACGACTGTGCCCCACCTTCCCCCAATATGACACTTTTTATCTCAGAATTGAACCAAATTCTTGTGACTTGTGATGTTGCCCATGCTTAAATTTGCATACAGTTTTGCCGAAAATTATATTTATTATTGTTCAAGCTTTTGCTTTTTTATAAATTCGCGGAAGCTCAAAAGAGCATAGTAATCAAGCGTTTTAAGTTATCCTGTCATTTAATTACTACACCCAAAATTACCGCTAATATCTAGTCCATCATACGTGATTGACTAAAAAAATGAAAAGATAGAAATAAGAAAAAATGCATATCAGATATTAGGATAAAAGGACTGTTTTGTATACCCTTGTTTGTTTTCACATAAAACTTTAAAATGGGCCTATCACAACCTTCAAAACGTCATTACAAGATAAACAATTGCAATGATAAAGGTGGAAAATACTGTTTTATACATTGATGTTTGCTCTATTTCCAAATCTGTACACAATCATTTGCACCACAAGCATATATACAGTATTAATATTAAAAACAGATTGAAGAATACCCGCACCATGAGTTACGTTTTACGAAGTTTAAAACTTCCGAATTTTACTCGTACCCTGGAATAGATTCCCTGGAGTGATAAGCTATTCGGATCCACACATTCAGTTGTTTTGGAACAATAAAAATGATCTTGAAAAGGGTCACAACCACATCCGTACGCCACTTTGTCTTTCCAGTCCATGCACCCATAATCAATTCCACAGCACCGATGCTATATTATAGAAAAAAGAGCTAACAGGTTCTCATCGAGAGCTAAATGAAAGAAGCAAGTAAATTGTTTAGTTTTGTGGTTTGTACGAGTATGCTTGTTCAGAGATCAAAACTAGTTTTTACTGTTATATACTAACCAACAAATGCTAAAGTGAAAATAGCTCATCGATATCAATATGTAAAACATGTACCAAAACAATGAGGGAAGTGAGTAACTAAATTGAAAATTTGCGAAGTTTGTAAATATTTCTGCAATGGTAATAATGGCACCTGCGTTTTATGTCATTTCGTCACATTTTTAGGATAAGGTATGAAAAATATGCAAAACTGATGAATGGGAAAAAAACCTGCCTCATGTTGTGATTATCGTGTTCAACACAAATACTTTTGTCTGCAGCCCACGCATTATCTTATTAAGCAAACCTAGACGTAACCTGGGCAATACCATGCTGGTGGTAACCAGGAGAAAAGTAAACAGTGACATTTTCCTGTGAGACCTTTTATTGACGACCGCCCAACTGCAGCACTATAGGAGATGAATACGAAATCATTGAAATTCGTTACTTCAGGTCCACATACCTTCTGGCATAGACTGTACGACAATCAGTGCAATAGCTTACGCGTTTTTTCATGAAAATGCATTTTGGCAGTGGTATATGCGTGAAAATTTGTTTCCTTCTTGCGTTTTTGATACTTTAGCTGATATTTGCAGCTCTGAAAAATTTTGAGAATGTAGGTCGATCTCACAAAAAATTTGGAAGTAAAGTGGATCTTACATAAAACCAATTTTGCTGCCTTTGATTGACTTAAATATTTGATTGATAGTGGATACAGAACCTGAACCTATTATTACACGTTGACGCACAAATGTTTTAGCACTGACCTTGTAAAGAACCCTACGTAAACACCAGTGTTTTGCATTTATTACTGCTTATATATAAAGTTACTACAAAACATATTCACAAACAATATTTCAACGGGATTTACTGGCAAAAATCATATTTAAAAGTAAATTTCAAGTTTAATTGTTAAACGAAGAGTTTTTCAAAATGGGCACTACACTTCTTGGAAGATAAACAGAATACACAGATTGCACTTGCGGTTATGTTATTGCTTTGTTGGAGTCAACGACTAAGTTAATCATTGTACCAGATTAATACAAAAATCAGATAGCATCCTACTGCGTAGTGCATGGTTCTCAACCGCGGTTCCCAAGCACCCTTTGTGCGGCTCTCAATAGTCTCTCAATAGCACCTCTAACATTTTATGTAATAAACTTCGTTCTGCAATAAAGAAAACGTGTCGATTGACTTGTGTTCAAATGTTGAACACTCTTTAGCTCTGTCGGTTGGATTTGTTATGACTGGACAAAGTAAAAGCCACTATAGTGACTTTTCAGTCCTTTAAAGGTTAACCTTTTTAGTGCGGCCCTCTAACAAAATCGTAGGTGTGGATTTGGCTCCCTGCAGCGAGACGGTTGAGAACTGCTGATATATTATAGAAAAAAGAGTTTCGAAATACATCAAGCTGGGAACTACAGTTATCGCTGTGCCCTACCTTAAATATAATATTCATATAATCTGAATTTTTTCGTTAAAGCGAAATACTTGACAATGGTGATAAAGACTACAAACGTTTTAGATATCTCCTATTTCTTGACAACACTGCAAATACCCATTCAAAAACTTAAGTGTATTAGTGTAGGTGGTAGAAACGTCAACTCACTTCCTTTTGAATTTCAACGATGAATGTCTCCGTTTTAGATACATTCAGGACAGTTCCATACGTTTCCTTCATTTTATCTATTACAACTTCTTCAACCTTAACGATGTACTTTTTTAGTTTCATTGTAAATGTCATCGTTTCAAATGGTGTACTATACGCAGCTATATAAAGCTTGTTTGCACATGAAAGAAGACATTTATCACTACTCAAAGCTCAGGGTGGAATGTTGCTTTAAAGCTTCAACAATTACATAAGGAAAGATTTATTCAGCATAAATTCGACTGTTACGCAAAGAGAAGGATCTCTGTGAGAAGACAGTTATTTGAAAGGGCAGCAAAAGAATATTCTGCTTACTAAGAACTGTGGATTACAGTATTGAAAATGATAAGGACGTTTACTTCAACTTAGTTAACACTCGTATTGGCAGAAAATAAGACGGTATGAACAAATGAAGCAAACTGGTTGCTACGGCCTTGCAAACTAATACCAAAATTTGCATTGCACAGTTCGTTGAAAAAAATTTTGCACTCGCACAAAAACCAACAGTTTGTTTTCATTTTCAACGCTTACCAGAGAACTCAATTACCCACAGGATATATCAAAATAATATTCGTTCGTTCAAAAAGAAACACTTTTGCAGTTTATAGCACTTTGAAAATGAAACGACAAAAAATGTAAACGTACCGCAAAGTATTCGAACAAAGCCCAAGCACTTATTCCAAATTCCAAGAAAACAAATATAGAAAGTGAAGCAGCGTACTGTGGAAACAAATATGCTAACAATTACGTTTATATGTTTATTGTAGTCCTTCGATACACTTTAGTTTTTAACTCTTACTGCAGAAGACACATGCAATAAAAGTAGCGATATCATCCCCAATATTAAGGTTCAGATGAGCAGTAATTTTTTTCAACCGTGCGAAAAACACTTTGGCTTACAGTTTTGATTTTTCGCAATAAATTAAAAATCATTTTCTTTAAAAATTTATTCCTCAGGATGGTTGTAAATGTGCCAATCAACTGATAAAAGTAACGTATTCCTGTCGAATACATAGTGGGTATTTCGAAACATTCGTAGTTATTTTGAGGTTTTCTCAAAGAATTGGTGTTGTTTGGCTGTAGTTAAATATTTTTTATCATGTGCCTCTCAAACTGCATTATAAAAGGTTTTAAAAACTTTTGATCTCAGAATGGATCATTAAATAAAACTAAGAGGGTTCAAAAGCTGCCAAATAGCCTATCAGTTTTTATGGAAATGCATGCTGATCCTAGTGAAATTGTGTCCACATCTGAAACGGAATAATGCCTTTAATATTAACCTTTTAAAAAAAAATTTCACTTCTTTAATACCCAAATCATAGCTGACTGCTCGCAGTCCTCCTGAATGTCCTGAAACAAGAGTAACAGGCAACTAAAACTAAAAGCATTAACAAAAAATTGTCAAAAATTTAAATCAAAGTAATATTTATCTCTGGTTTGAGTCTATTGCGGCCTGTTTATTCATACAATTGTTGGTTGAAATCCAGTAAATACAGCTGTTTTGCAAGGAACAAAGTTGATGACAAACAGTTCGGATGTGTGTTCCAAAGAAACACAGAAAAACGTAAAAATGTTATTCTAGAATTACAACATGCAAAAGCAGTCTGCAAGACTGATGAGGATTTCCTAATGACCAGTAAAGCTAGTCGAAAATCAGGGTTGCGGAGTCGGAGTCGCAAGGAGTCGGAGGTTTTTGGGTCGGGTCGGATTCCTGTGAACAATAGGAGTCGGAGTCGCATTTTTGATGTCTGACTCCAACTCCGGAAATCAACAAAAATCATTTTTTACATCGCACTCCCAAGTCAGGAATCCTAACTCGTGCCTGCTGGAACGGTTCTATTTCTTTTGAAACTTTTATTGAAACAGGTAATTAGTCAGTAATAGAGTACAATGCGATTAGTGAGCAGTGAATATTATTAATATCAAAGCTAAAATAAATCTTAAGAATTTTATGCCATGTTTTATGTTCAAAAAATTAAAAAATTATAAAATATAAAATAGTTGTAGATAGCTGCTTCCTCTCGATATATACCACTCGCAAAGGTTTCTTTAATGCAGTTCATACGTTAATGTTGTTGTTGTTTAATTCATTCACGTTATAGTAGCTGTTCATAGCAAACAGAATGAATTTTTATGACTAGTAAATATTTTTAAATGAATACATTGAACCGAAGCCTTAACCTATGTATCTGGCGACAATAACAAATTATTTTGCAGGATCCGCATCATCTTCAAAATAAGAAATGAAGCGATCAAATTTAAACATAATATTTTCTAAATGGAATTCTGTTTTTAACTACTTCCTTTGAACCATAAAATGGAAAGATATTTAAGACATAAATTAACACAATGATCAAATAAAAGCATTGCTGATTTGAAGTTGCAGCATGGGTTTTTTCAAAGCATTTGCTACGTTTTCCTTATGTCGCAAAAAAGAAAAAATCAAGCATAAGTTATTGAACAATTTCGCAAATATTGCCCTCAAACGACTATACCAGATCATTCTACTAGCTGTTGGATGACATTATTTATCATCAATCTTTTAAAAAAAATTGACCCAACTCCCCAAAATAGGAAAAGGTGCTACTGGTGCGTCGCCATCTTTCACACACCTGAGCATGTTTTCCTTAAGGTTTGACCTTGGTAACTAAGGCCCGTCGCCAGGATTTAGCAGGAGGGGGGGCAAAAACCGGAAGGAGGGGCCAAAAACCAGAAGAGGGGCCACATTTTTAAAATACAGTATTGGATTCACGCAGCAAATGGGGGGCCAAACGTGAAATGGGAGGGCACCTATTTCAAATGGGGGGGCCGGGCACCACTGGCTCCCCCGCTGGCGACGGCTCTGTGGTAACTGTTAGGACATTTTGTGAGACAGCAACTATATTTCATTGGAATATCGAGATAGTCATAAAGTGACCTTTCAGTACATTTTTTGTGGTAGATATGCAGTGAAGTTCTACTGTATTTCATAAGACAATTGGAAAAATTTGAGAGAACCTTTCGGTCCCTCAAAACACCTTAAAAAAAAACGGCACGTTAAGACTTTCTCTTTCCTATTTCCATTTGTTGCTTCCCAAATCTTTCAACGCATAGTAAAAGCACGCTCAAAATTACCTGAAAAGATTCAGTTATGAAGGAAAAAGTTTTGAATACTATTAAAAAGCAGGGGATCAGTGGAGTGGGAACGCATATGAATGCCATCACCAGACTTTTTCGGGTGTGGGAATGCGTCCCACACTTTTTTCATAATAACCTGACTTGAATATATGCATTTTTACTCAGATTCCCTGCTTATAGCGCTATTACGTTGCATGAATGAATAAATGACCAGCTATCTCTTTTGTAACACCTTAAAAATCTGTACATGCTTTCGTTTTTAGTGTAATGATAGTAATTACTTCATTAAATACTGATTGAAAAATGAGTTTGAAATGTGGTTGAAAATGGCTGAATGTTTGAGTACGTTTCCACAAATCTTTTTTTAGCATTACACCCCTGCTTAAAAGGAAACTTTGCTTTGAAGGTCTTGCTTATCGACATTTATATTTGAAAAAGCAGATACATTAGAACGTTTCATTGTCGACATACCGTCATAAGGTGAAAACGACTTCCTGTGATCGCACCGAAGCAACCGAAGACACTGGTCATTGTCATGAAGGATCCAGTACCTATGAAGACGTATGCGCCTGTAGAGAAAAGTGTGGCAATAGCAACGCAAGACTTTCTTTAGCTGTGACGAAATTCATTTTTAATGTTCAAGTACAAGATTTGCAAAAAAATTTCAACTAACCGAATGCCTAGCCGTCATAGCTAACTTAATATGTACTGTAGAAAAACTAAAGTAAAAATTTGTGCAACAGGTCTCAACCATATTTTTTTCTACCACATTAAAAAACGTAAATTGTACACACCAATCAAAACAGCTTTCATTTCATTTAGAGTAGCTGGCTTTTGAAAGTATGGAGAAAGAAATATCCATAATCCAAAGCCAAGAACAGTCAAGCCAAGTAACTGTAGAAAGTAGATTGAATTAATTATAACATATTGTTTTACTGTGAAGATTATACAAAGTTAAGCAGCAAACAAATAAGAACCTCACAAGAAGATAGTTTATTTTTCGACGTCATAAATTTTCTACAAATTGATAATATTTTTACAATGTATATACTGTGTATTAATACGCACCAAACTTGTCATTTTACTTCAGGGAAAATGCTGCCTCAAACGATTAACTGTAGTTTTAAAGTCGCTACAAGAGAAGAGATCCAGTGGGTTTTATTTTTGTCCAAATTGCTTTCGAATTGGTGTCCGTCTCATTTGCACCTTTTCTTTCATTTACTGAGAGATGCACGATTGAGCAATAAATCATCGGCTTCGCTGACACTTTGTCATAAACTGTTCATCGCGCATTGTTCATCTTCTATCAAGTAAAAGGCTGTAGAAATTTGTATTTTCTGTAAAAACACTCTGTATAACAACATCTGAAAGGGCATGAAAAAAACTTCCCATGACCAGAACTTTGTTTGAACTCAGTCAAAACTGATTTTCAAAAATGTCATCATTACAGGCAGATGAAGTTTCAAAAACGTTTCAAAAGAATTTGATTAGAAATTGTTATACATATAATTGGGTTCAGTAAACAAACTTACCAAAAAAATGAAGTTAAAACCGGCAAACAAAATCTTTGGCCCGGAGTTGCACATCATTCACAGCATAAAAAAAAGATAAGCAAAATACCTGTTCAAACAAACATTGGGAAGCACTTGAAATTTGATACTGGTTTACTGATATTTAAAAAGTATACACGCATAATACTTTTCCTAAGCGATTAATTTTGCAATAATAAACCTTTCTTGTAAATTCGGACCTAGTACGTGTAAATACAAATTAAAACAACGACACTGTATAATTGTGCATTTGGTTCAACCCTTGTTTAAATGACATCAGCCGGTAAGCTTTCCTGTCAATCATATGCGTAGCCAGGAAAGCCATGTTCCACAAAAAATTCTAAAACATTTGCCGTTTTGTGATTCGAGAGACGATGTCCCAAATCAAATACTGTTGTTCGTTGAAGTCAAAATATTTGGCACCACCCAAAATTTTGACCTAGCTACGCCACTTCTATCATGGACGCTTTCGCCTTCCACTGAAGCTGCGTTTCCACTGAAGCTATATTACTTTCACTGCCGGTGAAAGGAAGGCGCGTTTTCAATTTACAAAGTTTGAAACCTGAAGTCGGACTTCTGAACTAATAATATACGCTAACAGGAAGTGACGCAGTTCTTTACGGCCGCAGTTAGTTTGGTTTTTGCTGAGTAGGCTCAGGTATCATCGCACATGTATTGTATATACAGCACGCACGTGGGAAGGCTTCTGAGCCTGGTGCTTATTTTGCTTCGCGCTGAATAGTCCTTGCCTAATTCTGTTTGTTGCTCCACATTTGCCTAATAATATTTGTTGGGTTCTGTTACTTCCTTGCCTAATTCTGTTTGTTTGTTTTTTCTTCAACGGAAACATCGTTTGGAGTGCAAACCGCTGTGATCAGCTTTTGAGGCAACCCATTGTTAGTTGCGTGGTGGATGAGCAGCTGTAGCAGCTTTGTATCAAGTGTTTAGGGCGGTCTTTTAGGGGAACTAAGAATGTTGAGCCCAAAAACAAAAAGTATTTTCGCTTTTCAAAAGAATTCAAAAGCTAGTTGACTGCAGCTTTATCATTGACCCTTTTATCTCTTTTTTCGTTTTGGAGCATCACTTAGAGTGGACACCAGCATTTCAGCTTCTCACACAAATATCAGCAACGTCATAACATTTATGGATCATTTGTTGTTTGAGCATGTTTGCTTTATCTGTGGTTTTCAAGCCAAAGCGTTTATTATAGAAACTGCGGTCTGATCGGGCCTCATACTCGGTGAAATTGAAGTTATTGCAATGTATAGCGTCAGTTCGTCCTTTTTTCAAACATCAATAACTTTTCATTTTAGTGTGAGGTGGCAAGACTAGAAAAGATGTGTGGAGGTTGAACCATTGATCACATTCACAGCTTGGGTTTTGCTTTCACTCGTTTCAAAAATGTTTTGGCAACAAGTATTTTGCGTTCGAATTGATTTATGTTTTTCTAGAACACTGCGTCACAATGAAAATTTCAAATCATTCAACCTTGCTTGGACCTTTCATAGCTTCTTTTGTAAACAAAAAAACACTTTTTCGCAAATATGCAGTGTCATGCTTCTAACAGCTTCCTTATTTTTCATCATCACATCTGTAGCGTGGTCTTAAATTTCTACACAGTGATTGATGAAAAGTCTTTTGAAAACTTAACATTTCTGCGCTCAAGAATTTGTGTTGAAAAATTATCCCATTTTTCCATGTGCAACACATTCAGGCTCATTACACAGATATACCCCGATATTTTGTTGCCGATATACGTACAAACATTTTTCCTAAGTTTTTCAAACAAAAAAGATGACTAGAATCAACGAATAAAAGCCAAGGTGAAGCAATTTTCCCAGATAAATACTGTTTTCGCTTTTCAGTAGTTTGATGACAGCCCAGTGAAAATCGAATCGATGAAAAAAACTTTTTTCCAAATGGCTGAGCGACATGTTGTTCACCGATGGCCCACCATTACCAAATCACAGAAAATTCTCATTGACCAAATCCTCTACTACAAATTAACCCAAAACGAATTCCAGTAAAATTTTACTTGGCTGTTTGCATTTGCATCATCTTTTTTATTCAACGATTCTTTTCAAAACAACTGGATTTTCAATCTCCAAACTGCATGATCGTTCCACATTATTATATTCACAGCTTACACCAAACCAATGATAACACTCTACTGTCATTAGCTCATAACAAAAACTAATGACCGTTACTGCTAAGCTTTAAATCTGAAATGGGCATAACCTCAATAAGATTCCTAGCAGACACTGGGTTGTTTATAAACTAAACAAGTCATGGTACCGCAAGTTCCATCGTTGCTAGCACTTCTCGGATAAAATAATACTTTAAATTTTGACAGCTCATATGTTATGGAATGTTTCATCCATAACATGCCGGCTAAAGAAATAACCGTAATTACGGAAAGAGAAGAGGAAAAGCTGTTTACCGACACTAATGAGAACTGAACCCTAAAAAGGACCAAACAGGAATAAAAATGGTGTATGATTAAAAATTGTTGACAGCATGACGAAAGGTTAACCTACTGAATCTTAGAAGACTATATTGATGACGTATACCAGCTTTCGCTAGCCTCACGTAAAGGTGGCTTGTATGTGGAAAGGATTCAGAAACGACAAAACTTAAAGCACAACGCACCTTACTACTGGCAAGAAGATACTACCTTTGCAAATTTGACTAGAGAGAAAATTGAAGGAAGTATGCGAAATGCGGATCGTTTTAATGCATCACAAGCATTTGAACAATTGTCAGACGAAGAACAAGACAGTCAACAATGTATTGCATGGCTTGGTCAACAGAGACAAACTGTGCCATATACGGTTGAAAAAATTGATCGCATACGAGACTGATTAATGTCAAAGTGCTATTTTATGTTGTTACCACATTATGTATGTTTACTGTATGTGATTGGGAAAGTGACAATCTTGTAAACGGGTAAAAAAGAAGAAAAGAAAAAAATTGAAATTAATCACTAGACATGTTCGCTTTGTTATGAACAAGGGCGTTAACTTGAGAAGAAAGTTTGGCCTGAACAAAGAAAGAAATCACATGACTATAATGCACCAATAAAACGCTTACAAGTTGAAAACGAATGAAAAAAGAGGTCATGTGTTCAAACATCACGTGTTAAAAGTTGAACAGAAAAAAGTAGACAAAGGTTGCGCAAGATCTCTGGGTTAGGAAAAAAAGACATGCAGCAAGACACGGAGTGACATTCGCGTGCACAAAATGAACCTACACATGCGAAAGGAATGACGTATGTGCGAGTTCATGTTCGCAGGGCCAGACCGTGCGAAATGTGCAGGTTACTTAGCAACTAAATCACACCACTGCCATGTCATCAAGGAATAAACGAACTTCGCTAGACGAAAGCACCTGACGAATGTGGGACTGATTGCCCCGAAAGAACGGCAATAAGCGGTGGTGCAAGTCACCGAGTAAAATAAAGAAACCTAGAATTGATAAGCAGACGCTGGTTGTCAATCCAACTGGACGGGCGCTAACGAGATCTTTCATAGGAAGAATTAAGGCAGGTCACACTATAAATTACGGAGCACGCGACTCGCCAGCATGAGTTGATTTCGGATATTTTAATTGAAAGTGACATGCTGCCAGTTTGGGCAAGATAAAATTTTTAAGTTATGCGAGCAAAACTCTGTCAAAAAAATTAATTATGAACAGGGAAATAGAATTTGATCTTGAAAACTAATGCAAACTCTTGAATGAGATCATTATTTCTCTGGACAAAATGGTTTCAAGTGAGATTGTCACTTTCTTGGATGACCTTGTCTTGAATGAGATTGTTGTTTACCTGAAGAAACTCGTAAGTGAGCTTGCATTGTTGTTTTTAGTGTTATAAAAACATGCAAACCTTGGTGCTAAATGAATTAAATACGACGATATATATACAACGGTCAAACTTTGGTGTGTTTTGTTGTATGTTTCGCAGTAAATGTAGATAGTATTGTATACGTTGGATTATGAGAGTGCAATAATGATAAAATAATGCGTAAATTCACTCGGGGGATTCCAGTGGCTGTCTTAAACAAATAGCTGCTGTTAGTCTGCTGGGCTAGTGCTTTTTATCAACAGAGAACAGAATTAAAACTATCGACGGTATGCTTTTTTGTCTATACGGCGAGACAGTTAAGTACAAAGAACCCACAAACGGATATTTGAGAATTAGGGGTCATGAATCATAAAGTGACTTTCTCTCAGATTTTGCATGATTCGGTTTTGTTAACGGGCAGACAATAACCAGTCATCACATATATAACGGCTCATGACATCGTAAAGAGCTGCGTCAAAATAACTTTGTTGTGTTCTTGCTGACACTTTGAAAAGACCGATACCACTGGTCTTGGCGAAACTCATACTTCCTCTCCGTCAGCTGGCGTTTTTTAGTTTGCCGATGGGTTAGTTAGTCATTGTGATGTAGTCTCTACAGGACGTGTTTCGGTTGAAAAAATAAGAACACTGCTTAAATTGTTGTAGCAGTGGTGTGGAAGAACAAGTACTAGAAAACATATCAATGTCATGAATAAAAGATTTGAAAAAATAGAGTTGTGAACAAAATCTTAGGTAAATTAGAGTCTGCTTTGTACTAATCTCTTGATGTCATTTTATATGTGCAACCCAAGTGCAATGTTTGAAATTAAATGGGCACAGTGTTAAAAACTTTTTACTTCTTCAAAAGTCGGCCAGAGAAAAAGCATATGCCGCATTGCCACTCCACTGCAAAGTCTCATCCAATAAGTTCTTTAATGACACATGTCTTGAGTTGTTCACCTAAAACAGTTGGTTACTTTTCAACTCCAAACTAGTTTTTAACCTTTCAAGGCAAGCAAAAACTCTTTCAAGATATAGGTAGAACTGCTGTCAACATCAAATCGACAGTTCTAAAGCGAAAGCTCAGAAAATTGCTGCGAAATGGCCAATGATATTTGAAAAACCTAAACCTAAGGCGACCTCTCGTGGTATCTCAGCAAAATCTACTTGTCTGTTCCTGTAAACTTATTTTCTTATCAATCTTTTCACTTTCGTTACGTTACACTTCCAAAACCATTCCTTCAAGAACATCATCTACTTTTTTCGTACAGAATATTTCCATGCTACAGAAAAGCACGATAAATGACACTGGCACTGGTTGTCGCGACAAGCAGAATATCCCAATTCCAAAGCGTTTTCTCGATGGTGCCCTTTTCCAGGCTTTTCGACTTCAACGACTAACTTCATCAGAGACCGTAAAGTAATTGCTGGTGTGCGGTACGTCTGCCCATGACGCATTGCATGCCATGACACCGTGCCCCACTGTGTGCCAGCACCTGGGAAGGGGCGATAAAACGAGCTTCATTGAATGACCAACTGCATGGAACTGCACGAAAAGATGTGCTCGGAAAGCCGCGTGGTGCGACCAGATGCCTTTTGAAAATCACGCTGAAAGGAGAGATGAAACCGCTGTTACCAAAACAGAAGGTGCTAGAACGTTTGTTACGGCAAGTTTCCCCTTCAATTTCAAATTATTCTGCTCTGTTCACGCATTAAGTTTGGCTCTTGTTTCAATTCTGGCCACTCGGCGCTTGATTTGGTTGCTATCCTTCGTTTGTGCTCTGACCGCCGTTTGCGGCAGTCAGTTACAGCAGGACGTGAGTGGCTTCGATATGGTAGCGTGTATACTTCGGTTTAACCGACGACCACAGATCAATTCAGTTTTTTGGCATTGCTAGGCGTGGTCTTGTTATCTGTTTCTGTTTGACAACGAGGGTTGTACCCAGGGGTGCATCTAGAAGGGGACAATGGAGGCACAATTCCCCGGGCTTCGAATCACTGCGGGGAGCAAATGACTGCGGGTGGCGCCGAAAAGTCCTATTAATGCCACATGTATATTCTCCAATGCAGTAAATTTGCTTGCGAAAGATCTCAGGTTCGAACAGGGGGCGCCAAACTAGCTTCTTGCCCCGGGCGACATCTAACCTTGTTATGCTCCTGGTTGATACCACTGAATCGTATGTAGCAGCTTAGGCGACGAGGGTCGTGCTGGTTTTGTTGAAAGTTTATTGTGTTTTCGAAGGTTTCGCCAGTAAAGTCACGTTAAACAAAGGCTAACTCCAAGTAATGTTATTTGCTGTAACATTTTCCCAAGCCCGGCAACACTAAAACATAGCTTATCATGCAAACGCTCAGTTCCATTTTCTTCTCTCAACGTACATTTTCGTCAGTAGCAAGGCAGTTTGAAAGAAGAAGAAGATAAGAACTGTTGTCTGATAGAATATCTTGTTACACCAGATAACAATTTGCATCCGGTAAAGGCGAGAAGTTTCGGCTACAGCACTTGTTACCTGAGTCAGTTAAGAATCCTGTGGGTGCGAATGTATACACTATATCACGTTTTTTTAAGGCGTTTTAGAATTTCAAGTCGGGTCCCTAGAATCAGAGAAATCGGGTCTCTACAGGTTCATACCGGGCACATAACATTTTCCTTAAAAAAACACCTGCCCTATATAAATATTTTTCTTAGCAACGACAAACTTTTTTAGCATTTTTTATAATTTAGAAAGCTTTTAGCTTTTTTCTTTTCTTTAATTATTGTATTTATCAATTGCCAAGGAAATCCAGGGTTTGGAGTTCATATCAAAACTATCACTGAACAGAAAATGGAACAAAACTATACATAAAAGTGTAAAGAAAGGCTTTTCCACAACAAAGTTCAACCTTACTTCATGACGCTTTCTGAAAAATTTTTTCGATCAATTAAAGTTTTCAGGAAACGTGTTCTACACTTCAGAAATGTTAAAATTACGTTTAATGCATAGTTTTGCAATTGATTTGAAAATTTCAAAATGAAAATTAAAGGAGAATGCTATATTGGCCCAACGTAGCAACACAAATAATGGTGCAATGTTTTCTCAGAATAAGGTGTTTGTTTCCTGATGAATGATTGATGATTCCTCCAAATTAATTTCGTGTTTGCCAATGGCTGTTCAAAATATTTTTGTTACTTTTCTGCAAGCTTTTTTGTATGATTGATGATAATGAAAACGTTTGCATCTCTTTCTCAGTTTTTCTGAGAGTAGCAGCAGTTAGGCATGTCACAGAAAAATGGATTCTATTGGTGCACTGTAATCCAACCACATCACATGGGCATTTAGACTGATGTGCCCTTCCCTTAGTAAAAAAGGATATTTTGCATGAAAAACTGATTTAGTTGCGCGAAATGCAAACAGGTTGAATCTCAGAGAATACCAAGTCGCTGCGGTCACGTGCATAACGACCTTATATCTTCAGTTTTGTGACCAATAACCACCAGGGACAGAAAAACAAGAGAAAAGACAATGTATGAAACTGAAAAGTCATGGATGCATCACGAACGAGGTATTCATGGATGCATCACGAGCGAGAAACGTCATGGATGCATCACGAGCGAGATATTCCAGATGTGTTTCCTGGCTTGCGCCTTGTAAGTCCAAGTGCCTGATGGTTCCTTGTAGGCAGGCCCATTGCCAGAGGTGGGCAACCGCTACTTCAATAATAGCGTCGCTACCGCTCCCGCTATTTGTTAAATTTAATAGCGGCGCTACCGCAGCCGTTCCTGAATAAAATTAGTAGGGAGCTACCGCTCCCTTTGCTGCACCTAAAAAAATATGTGGTCTTGTTTTACAGACGTAGGATCTATTTTGAAAAACCTAACACTGAAATGCTTTTTGGGAAAAAGTTGTTAAAGAAAAAACGTGATCTGAAAAAATAGTCACTGAACAGTTATGATATAGGAAAAATCATTTTACAGTGCATGCACATATAAATGAAACACAGACTGCAGAAATGTCCATATAGAGTCCATTTGTCTTTGTGAGTTGATTGTGGTAGGCTAGCAATCGCCTTTATCAATGCAAGTTTCGCGCTGTGTGTACAGTACTGAAGAGAATGGTCAAGCAATAAAAGATCAAATCTGTTTGCCACAGAGTTTAATGCGCGTGTAAATTGAGCCCGCAGCCAGGGTGAGGGGAAAAACTGGTCTATCAAAGCCTCTCACGGAATTTTTATGCATTATTTTAGATTTTCAAAAAAATGTTATGTTGATCTATGTTTCATGTGAAACCCCTGAACAAACTACCGACTACTTGTATTTCAAACTGAGGTCCTTGTGTCTGCATGGTTCAATTTATTCGCGATAGTAGTTTTATGTAGAACGTAGTTTATATGGCCTGCGTGCAAAGAATGGTTATTTAGATATTTGAGAGCGAATTGACCAACTACCGCTTCCTTAACATTCCAGCTTTTGTAAGTGCAGCCTAAGTGTTGACTCCTTTATTTTCAAAGGTGTGCAATGCGCATTAAGCAGCCGGCATCAGCTCCAAAAAAATAAATCTAACATCAACAATTAAAACCTCTCGATTTGCCGTAAAAGCTTTCGAGGAATCTGCCCACGGGTCTGCTCTTATGTTTTTGCGATGATTTAAATTTGCACATATCTGTAGGCCTATTCAAGTTGCGGCTCCCCACAAAGGTGACAAGCAAGCGAATCAGTCAAGCTAATTATTTTTATAGGACATCGATTTCACGTACCATTACGCATCCACAATACTGAAATCTTATTCACAGAAAGTATCCTATCATCAATTTCTTTTATTCCATTATGAAATTAAATTTCCCTGTCAGTACATTCAGTGCCAATAAGTACTTTTTCGCAATATCTGAAAACATTTTTCATGAAAGTATGTAAAAAACATGAGAACCACACGCAATTTATTTAACAACTGAGGATAATCAAAGCCAAGCGGTCAGAAAATAGTTCTTTTTCTAATGCGAAGTTGTAGCATCCAAAGTTTGGTGTTACATTTAGACAACAATCGCATGAAAAATCGACATCATATGATTTGCGGCTTAGCACATGAAAGTTAATAAAATTTTAGCAAGATCGTGATGATAAAAGAAATTAATCACTTGACGTTGTGTGACTGCGTCAGGTAAGAATATTAATCAAAGAAAATTTTTTCAACACCAACTCTGCTTGCTTAGCCCAGGCTATGGACATTTGCAAAAAATTGCGTCATATAATTTTTACTTAAACACATGTAGGCAAATAAACTCTCAGCGAAATTGCAATGATAAAAAAAGCCCAACTACCTAACGTTTGGTAGGGCTATGCCAGGTTTAAACGTAGATGAACCAAAACTTTCGTCAATGTTAACTTTGCGTGTAAAGTTAAAAGAACGAAAATGTGAGATACGTTGATTTAAATTATGTTCAAGCAAACTCACGATGACAAGTTTAACGTGAAGTCATTTATCCTTCATCTCAAAGGGAACACTTTCCTGTAGTCTCCCCAGAACGTTTGGTTTTCAAATCGGGGCGGTAGGAGATTGAGCGGACGCGCTGTAGCATGCTCGGAAACCTAAACTCTCAAGTGACCGGGAATTGTGATTTGGCAACATCCACAGATTATGCGAACTTTTTCAGCAGTTGTCACTGATGTTGAAAACTAAAAAATTATTGTGAAGCAATAAACATAGCGATTGTACGCACAACGCGAGTTTTACAGTAGAAAAAGTTTTGGTGTTTGGCAAAGTAGCCTTATTTGATTTTTGCTGAACAGCAGAACTTTGAATGAGCAGCAGAAAACTACAGTAATGCGCTTTCGGTGCCTCGTTTAGTGAAAATATAGAATTCTTCAACGAAAATAGTTTCACACAGGAGACAGCTTTTTTTAGTGAGTGGGACATTGCTGATTTGGAGTACTGGGGAATATCTCAAATTAAGCCCGATGTCTAGCAGTATTCCTTTTACAACACAAAGTAACGCAGATGTATCGAAATGTTTCAAGCGAAGAAAGAGGGGAGCAAACAAAATATATTGGTGAGTGATTTCAGGAAAATGTTTGCAAGACAAATATCAATAGCACAACTTCATCGGCGGAGATTGCAAAACAAAATGCGCAAAAACTAAAAAGTTGGTGCACAACGTTAAAAGCATGAAAACTTTAACATTTGAATGTAAATTTGTTCTGCACATTGGATTCATTGTAAAGGCTTACTGCTCGATGTCCAGTGTTGGTTTGATACACTGTAATTAACATAACGAGATGTTTCGGTACAAAAAATAGCCGCAACCATTTACTAGGTTTGCTTACAAGCAGTGCAACCCTTGGAATACAAGGAAGCTTTGCTTTCTGTGCGCGTGCTATTGCCGTAAAAAATTACATTTTCAACTTGGTCGCTTTTGAAGAGTGTTTTCCGACGTGCTTAGGTGTATAACAGCTTCGTTGCAGCTAGGAGGGTAGCCCAGCGAGACCGTTGGATTGTAACATTGTATCAAAAACATTTCGATTTGGGAAAACACGTAGTGCAACAACTGATTATGTTACATGAAAAGCAACAGTGGATGTCTGTAATCGCATAGATTATGTTGCTAACGATTGACATCGCTTAGTAGACAAACTGGCGATTTTTATTCAACGTTGATGTGCATTTGTTTTGTTCAGCGAAACGTTTGGTTTTTCACAGGTGCAAATTTTTTGTTGCTGGGCTTGTGAACGTTGTGAGCATCTAAGAAAATGCAAATGGTAATAAAAACAGACAATGCTATTATTAGGGTGGAGTAATAACAATGTCATTTACGGTTCTCAAAGACAATATTTTATTCATAAGACTGAAGTCGTCAGATTAGAAAAAAGGGAATTATGTAGTCGTTGAGTTTAGTTAGCACAATCCGAGGCACGAAGCTCAAAGTGAAGTCCCCTGCGACCACGCTTACAAAAACAGCGTTTCTCCAAATTAACTGCAATGTGAAGGCTGAAACGCTGTGACGCCTGTAAGAAAAGAGCGTGCGATTTAACAGAAAAGCGACATTTCATTGCAAAGGTAAATTACAAGAAGTTTTTCGTGCTGGTTTGAACGAAATTAAGTACGACTAAATAGATTCCAAGCAACATTTTTATCTACAGTATCATGTTGCAGCAACAGAAAACAGACATGATACCACTTTGCAAAAAACAAACGACACTTCAAGCAGTGGCGTACCTCGGGTTTAACGCGCCTGGGGACAAACGCAGTTTAAGCGCTCCCAACCCGTTCGTAGCAGCATAAAATAAAAGAAACACTGCAATCTAATGCTTTATTACAATTATCTAATCCCAAGGACAAAGTTTTCTTGCCTTTGCTGCTGAAATGTATCGATTATATTGTCAAAAAACTGATAAGATTTAAATGTGGCACATATTTTAACCTAGAAAATATCCAACGCCAGTGGCTCTCTGTAAAAAATTTTGCTAGCAATTTTGCGATCAGAATTTCGATAATCATGTCTGTGGAGATGATCAGTTTGTAGGTGGAATTAGATAAACCACAGGTACCAGGCGAAGCAACGGTAGGGCAGGGGTCAGTGAAGGCATTGAGGGAAATGCAAATGTACAAAAAACGCAAAATTATTCACCAATATGTTTGTTTCTGTTAAGCAACAATGTTGACCTCAAAAATAAGAACAGAGAGTGTAGAACACCATTCTGAATGTTGTTGGTGCGTGAATAGCTGCAATAAATTTATTTCAACTAGATCATGTTAACCATGAAATTCCATATGATATACTGTGATGAAAAGTTAGCTCCGCCCCCGTTGCCTCCCAAAGAACAGGGGGAACAATCCCCCCGCTCTCCGCGCGTCCCTGAGAGTAACTGAAAAGTACACAAGTATAACTAATATACTAAACGCTGTTGCCCATTTGCAATTAGAAGTTTCCAAAAGTAGTCAGGATTTATTTAAACATCCTCCAAATAAAAATCAATCATCATAATTTCCTTCAGAATCACATCAAATCCATTTCAACATGAAGTTTGTCAAACCATCAAAGATCAAATAAATTCGTAAACATCAGATATGCTGTCGTAACAACATACTATTAAAGTTTATCGCTGCTCTAAAAACATGCGCAGTTGCATGCACTGTAAATGCTGGATTCCCGTCCATTGTGACGCAACTATAGAATGAGAACGAAGTGGAAAAGTTCGCAACCCCGGTTGTCTGAAAGCATTGTGACACAACCATCAGTCAAAGCACATGAGGGAGCTGGTTGCTGAAGACACAAGCGCCGCCTGAAAACATCACTAAGGTTCGTAATTGCTCCCTTCGCGAAACTTGGCGATCTTGATGAGATTTTGCAACTGGGTATCAGCGACTTCCATTCGACGTTTTGTAAATCGTAATTACTAGCATCCGCTGACATTTGACATTTCATGGTTGTTACGTGACATTCCAACCTCAAATTACGCCCTCAAAATGCTGCGCCCGAGGGCAGATGTCTCCACTTCCCCCTTGGTTACGCCACTGTCTTCAAGACAGAATCATAAGTTTGCTTCAAGTTATGCATACAGCCAAATATCCTGAAGTCAAAGCAAGCTACAAAAACAGTCATACCGACATGTACTTGAAAAGAAAAACCGTAGTTGCACATGCAGCGAAATGTTGAACCCAGTGCCATATTTTTCCAAGCATTCTGTTAAGTCATACGCAGCTTTACCGGTAGCAGTAGCCAATGCTTCTGTTTCGAAGCCCCAACTGCTTTAAGTTTGTCGCTGATGCTGAGTTTTTACCGAACTAACGTGGAACCTATCGATCAGGTCAAAAGCAACCTGAGCTAAATCTTTCCTAATGTTGCTAGCTTACCGCAAACAAATCATTCAAAATCAGCGCAAAACAAGGAGAAGAGCAGTTACTATCAACGTGTACTGACGGAAGAGCTCTTGCGAACTTTTTCCTTTGGCCACCACTCACGCCAAAGTAGCGAATAGCGGTAGCGGTAAAATGGTGATAGCTCGCTACCGCATGCGTTATTTTTTTCAAAAAAGAGCGGCGCTACCGCCATCGCTCCTGGAAAATTAGCTCGCTACAGTGGCTCGCTATTTTAGTAGCTCGCTACTGCCCAGCTCTGCCCATTGCCAAGTTTTGAGGTTTGGAGGGGCAGAATACATTTTTAGGGGGGCACGATTTTTGTTTTTATTATATTTTTAAAACAAATTTTTCTGCGAACAAGAAAATTTGGGGGGGAACAAAAGAAATTTGGGGGGCACTGTCCCAAATGCCCCCCGTGGCTACAAGCCTGCTTGTAGGTGTGCTATAACTGGACCTTTCGGTTTTAATTCCTGGATGGGAGCCCTCGTCTTGAGTTTGCTTTTTCATTGCAAAACGTTCTCTTTCAATATCGTTTGATAAATCTGGAGAGAGAATGAAAATACTCACTTGCATTGTGTGGCGGCCAGAAGATGGCGCCATATGTAAATAAATGGTCACCGCTGGATGGTGTCCATAAGTAACAAGTCACTGTGATAGTCACCAAAGCGAATTATCGTAATTCTCTTATCCCTATATAATGACAGTGCAATCTAGTAGTAGTAGTAGAGTGAACTCAGCGCGAGAGCTCTATTGCTGCTGGTTGCTTTCCTGTTTGTTAGTGCCCCGAATTGCCATCTTTCGCTTGTGCTTGCCTCAGTAGATCAAGGCGATGCAGTCAACTACAACAATTGTCACCATTGCACGGATGTTTGGCTTTCATGAACGTAAAAGTGGTAGAAAATATTATTGAGGTTATTTTTCATTTTTTCCAGCATGTGGCTATTAACCGCAGTATATTTCACTACAATATTACGAAGCGGTTATTGCCAACCACTTTTACAGGTTTGCAAATGCGTTTGATTTTAATGTACTTTTATGTTTACACTTTATTTTTTCTGCTTTTCAAATCCCACAGTCAATGAAACGTCGACGTCTTGCATACTTTCCACAAACACGGTGCTTTTACTTCTCGTGGTTTTAATACACGTGTTTGATGCTGATTACAAATTCCATTGTACAGGATTTTGGATTGCCAACACACGCCAAGAAGCATTCCTCCATGACCAAGATGACAGCTCTAGTGAATTCATTTATTTTCTCGGGCGATTCAGTGTTTTTCTGGAATTTGCTCATTCTTTACCGTGTGAAGTTGAGGGGAAACATTTGGTTGCTACATTCTCATTCGGTAAAGCGCTAAGGTGCTGATTTGATTTTCTCGTTATATTGTTTTCGGATGAAAACGTAGAAAATAGTCATATTTGAAATTCTAAATAGTCAGTCATAATTTTTTCCACTTGGTTTGTTTACAGTGCAAGGCTAACTTTTTCAAGTAATGCAATCTGCTTATCAGCCGCTTCTTCCATTCAACAAGGGCTTGATGTACGTTATGTATAAGCACGCACAGTTTTTTTCCGCTCATACCAACAGAAGCTGATTTTGTTTAGCTATTTCATTTTAATGGAATGGGTTATTTTTGTGGTGCAAAATTCTTGTGGTTTTGTCAGATAAAAAATTAATTTATTCGGTGCAAGTGACCATGGGTGTCACACGGATTTCTTCCATGGAGGCAACAGTGGTGAACTATCATTTTTCCAGCTCTGAATACGAGAAAAACATTTGTTTAATAAAAGGCTTATAGGAAATTAACAAATTCAAAAATCCGGGGTGAAAGGACCCTTACCCCATTTTCGACACCTATGCAAGTGGTCTTGGTATATTAAAACAAAAACTGCAACCGTGTTCCTGCAATAATTGAACGATTTTGATTAATGTCGCATACGTTAGCGCAGACAAATTGTTCAAAGCCTACAGAAACAGCTAAAAAAGTTAAATTTGAATTTAAGCTCTGAGAAACAAAAAACTTTGTCTTTGAAAACATGAAATGTAAAAAAACATGAAAGTTGGAATAAAAATTAGTGGTTTTTGGTATACATTTTTTTAAAAAAATGAGCAACAGTTTTCTCATGAACTTCAAAACAAGATGTCAAAATGCAGTTTCATGTTACATGCAGCCTATTTTTTAAAGCAAATCAACACTGTCGCAAATGTTACAAAGTGAAACGTAGACTGTAAAAAGTTGCTTGAAGTCTTCGTACAGAACGAAATAAAATTAATTCAGTGCGTGATAATCTGGTCAATGAACCTGTCATTAGAGGATCAATGAATCAGTACTTTTTTTGCAATAAGTAACGACGAACATCTGCTGCAATGCTTGTTCTTGAAACTGAGGTAAATTTTGGACCACTTTTCTGACCACCAGCAACAGTGGCGTAGCTAAGGGGGGGGCGGTCCGCCCCTGGCGGCACTTTTATGGGGGCGGCACTATAGGCTATAAACCTGTACAGGGTATATTGAAATAAGAGCGGTTTTAATATCGGGACACTACTCGCAACTCGCAGTTAAACGACGTATGTGATTTTGAGTAATTTAAACTATGGCATGTGTATTTAAGCCAGAGGTGGGGAACCTATTTAGTATCATGGGCCGCATGAATTGTACATTATCGCTGGCTAGCGGCAAAATCAAGTAATTTTATCCTACAATTCTACCTTTATCTAACTGTGAGGAAGGGTGACTTCTGACTTGTTATCTGGGTACCCGCTTATTATGGAGTTTCATTTTGACGCGATGTTCTGCTCTAACTTGGGTAACGGATATTCTGATGCGGACCATATCAAATGTTCACGCGGGCCGTAGATTCCCCACTCCTGATTTAAGCGATTCTTATCTTAGCCAACAAAGTCATGTATCAGGGATGTTTTATCAATAGGCTTTTTTACATGACGCTGCAACACGGTTCTCAACACGCTTACCAACAAACTTGATGTCAAATTTTACTGATTCACTACACGGTTGATAGATCGAGTGTTGGGTCGTTGTTGACGTTTGGTCGTAGTCCATATGTGACATCATAGAACTTAGGAGCATGGTGGATGACTGTGCGCAAACGTTTGGCTGTGGTGAGCTCTAAGCTTTTGTAAGTGCTCTTAAGTTTTTTGCCTGCGAGTAAAAGCGCTTTGTTGGGTCTTAAAAAACATTTCTGTGTAAATCTAATAAATATGTAGTTGAATTTGTGCTCGTCAAAATAGATTTCTGTGTGTGTGGAGAAATATAATCTAGCTCAGTATTCTGCAACAGGGGTTCCGCGGAACCCTACTGTTCCTCAAAACATGTGGTTGGGTTACGTGAGTTTTAAGGGTTCTTTTAAGGGTTCCTCGTTTTTTTTAGTGGAAATGATTTCTTGCTTCAGCATGTTGATGGGTCATTATGAAAAATTTTAGATCACCATGCTGCATTCAGGTTCCAAGTAGGCCAGTTGGTTGAGAGCCGAAAACGAAATATAGGTAGTTGTTGCGTCGCTTCTTCGTTGTTGTGCAATAAAGGAGAACGTCACTGTTGCATCACCGTTATACGTTGTTGCCGATGTGCAGTTCACAGTAGAGAAAGAAGGCCCCCTTGAACTTTTGCAGTTTATTCAAAATATAACCTATAACCTTGGGAACTCTGTTCCAAACATAGCAATAATGCTGGGATTTTCCTCACAACTGCCTTTAGCGTTGCTACCTGTGAGAGGAGTTTTCGAAACTAAAACTGATCAAGAATTACCTAAGATCTGGTATGAGCACCTTGCGGTTGAGAAATCTTGCCATACTGTCTGTAGAGCAACAGTTGACAGATGAAATAAATTTTGACATTGCCATTGAAGAATTTGCCAACAAAAAGGCAAGAAAAGTTACTGTGAAGAAAATTGTAGTTTTCATGTCAGAAATAAAGATGGCCGTAAATTTTTACACTTTTTTACTATTTTTCCCTATATGTCATTTTTGCTTTTTGTAACTGTTACTTACAATGTTTGAGTTTTTTGTTGTGTTGGCGGGTATTGAAAACCAGTGGCGTAACCGACGGTTACGTTGTAACTCCCGTGTTGCAATAATCTTTAACGCATAATGAAAAAAGAGAGTATATTATGTCATTTGCAGCTCATGAGCTACCAAAATTTACGTTAAAGGGTTCAATTTGCAAAATATACTCAATTTCAATAATACCTGGCCGTGAACAGTCAAAAATTCTTCCGCGGCCCACAGGTTGAGAAATCCTGGAATAAATGATTAAAACCGAGTGGTGCGGTTTACCGGAAACAGAAAGCAAACAGGGAAAATTTTTGACGATATATGCCAGGTCCATATGGGCATATAAGAAAGCAGAAAAATGGGAAAAGTAATGGTGACAAAGGTGGCTAAAATCAGAAAAAGCAGGAATCATAAATCGACAATGAGAAACAAGATCCACTGCAGTTTGTGAGAGTTTGATTCCCTCTTATATCGTTTATAAGCATGAAACATGATCTCTTTTCATTTTTAATTCTTGTAAGCAGATTTTAGAGATGGAAAGGGCGGCACTTCTATGGTCGGCCCCGGGCGGAACTTAGCCTCGCTACGCCACTGACCAGCAAGAACACAAGCAAACATTAGCAAAATCCAACTAATTTATTTTGCATTAATTCAAGCACCTTGAGAAGTTTAGTAAAGAAAAACAATGATTTTTAAAAATAAAACTGAAGAAGGTAGTGCGCCACGTCAACACAGAATTAGTTTAACAAGATATCTGTACTCCTGTTTGAAGAATATAAAAGAATCTGTAAGCAAATATGAGTACCGATATAATAAAAAGAACTTCAGTATTGGAACGGAAACTGGCATTGAAAACAAAACTGTAGCCTGAACAACTGTGGCCTGGACAACCTATCTCACATGGTAACTATTTCTCAGACAATAAGATTCGAAGCAAAGGATACTTTCTTCTCCTCCATAGAACTGTTATTCCATGAAAGTTATGATCTCTACAAAAGAATGCAAAGCTGGTAAAAAAGTAAACTTTCGCTAAAAATTTCATAAGCAATATTAAGAGCAAATTTGCATAGAAATTTCAAGCCTTTGTTATACAATCTTCACCTGTGATTTGATTTTACATATGCGAGTTATTTTTGCTTCCGTTTATACACACCAGTCAATGCGCTTACGTAAGATGAAATGTTACTATCAAAGCATTTGTGGGTCCGCATGTTCAACCTACCCTATGACAATTACTTGGAAAGGCCTTCAAATAGCGAAATTTACTTGTGTACACAACGCTTTCATGTGCAGAAATGAAAGCAAGTATTGCAATACCTCCATATGCTGTTATTTTAATATATTATTTTCAAACGGTCTAAAGTGGTTCTTAACCTGTGGGGAATTCCCCACTGGTGGGGAATGGCGGAGTTGCCAAGTGGGGAATGACCGGTCGGACAGTAGAACCACTGCTTCAAAATTTAACACATCACATCCAAATGTTATTTTTCGTCAAAGACCGAAATCGATTTTGTCAAAGACCGATGCTGTGGTGGGAAATGGAGAGTTGGCCCGCTAAAAAGCGGGGAATTGGAGAAAAAAGGTTAAGAACCCCTTATAGAGACTCTATAATGTCTGACGTTTAAAATAAATTATAGACTCTATAATGTCTAACGTTTAAAATAAAAAAGCTCGTAATCAGCAATACCTAACTTTTTTCTTAGGTTAATTTTTTCCCAGTTGAAATATTCTGACTCACTCGCCCCACTGCCACAGAATTAAAAATTGACACATGGATCAAAGCCGAGAGGTGTTACTACTGGAACAATTAAATAGGAAGAAATTGGCAAAAATAGAGTGACCATGAAAACCATGAAATATATGTAGGTTATGAAAAGAAACCAATGGATATGTTTTCTGCAAAATTGCCAAAACAACGTGGGCAAAACGTAATAGTTCGAAATAAATACAGTTCTATATTAACTTGCCTTTAGGAAATCCTGACTTCCTTACTACAAGCACCATTAGCCTCGTCACTACCACACTTTGCAAAATAAAGTTTGTGCTATTCTATCGAAACAAAGAGTGAAATTCCTTTTTCAAATTAGCTCGTGATGTAAATGTGTTCAAAAGCACCGATTCTGCAAAAACAAAAGATACGCCACACCAACTTTGTTAATGCGTAAAACAACAGAGCCAAAATAGTAATTGAACCATCGCTGGTACACAGAAAGCTGTTGCCCCAAGTTGCTAGACGCTTATCAACAGAACGCTTTACATGTCTTAAACCTATGAAAAATAGGTAAAAGCGCCAATTCATATCGGTTGGTCACTTAAAATTGGACGACAACAAATCCACGTCTTATACGCGCGCAAGTTTTGTGGAAGGCCTACTTCGGAAGTCGGTGTCTTAGGCAATTCGCTACTCGGCTTCGATTGAACGTACATATTGGTGTAAATCAGACGCATATACAGCAAACCTCGGTTAAACCGGATTCGGTTAATCCGGATCTTCGCCAGAACCGGATAAAACTGGTGGTACGAATGATTTCTAACGTTTTTCTTGATTAAACTCTTCGGTTTATCCGGATTTTTTAATCGGGATCTTGGCCAATTCCGGATAAAATCTGCTCTTTTCACATTTCGTAATCCGGATTTTTCTGTACTTCCACGCTGTTGTGTTCTTAAAGTTCACTGACTGGTCTCTAGGAAAATTTGTCAGCTTTCAGACGCAACACAAGTGTGCTCACAATCACCAACGAGCGTATAGAATTATCATAACAACGGCCGCAACTGCGCCCAACATTCCACTAATCGTGCAGGCGATTATTACGTCACACACGGGCATAGCATATCACGTCGAATATAACGCCCAAGGCACGCTGCGGAACCACGTTTTCAGTCTATTGATCAGTGTTGAGTGTGCGTGTGTAGAGCATTATCCCTGAATATATTGTATTCGGTATAAAGTCTGGAGGGCATTGACATTCCTTCCAAAGAGAAGAACTTGGAAAGGCCTTCAAATTGCTATGGGATGGGAATGGGACAGATAAATATGTCCCATGGACAACCCTGCAAATCCTTCCAGAGAAGAACTATTTATGGACCAGCCGCAGAAATCTCTGCGTCTGCCAAAAATCCCAGATTTTTTCGCAGCCAAGGTACCTAAAATTATGGACTTGAGATTGTTCATAACGGCCTGGGATAGGTGGTTACTAGTCTGATGAACCGTTGTAAATGCATCAATAAATTGGTTTCGCTTCACCAAAAGGTCGCTGTCGGGTCGTAAATGTGTTCAGTTTAAGTGATTTTCACCGATATCGCACTACTTCGATGACGTCAGGCTGGAAACAACCATCTTCTGTTTGATCCGGATCTTCGCCTCAAGCGGATAAAATCGTCGGTCAAATCGAATCTGGATTAACCGAGGTTTACTGTAAATATAAAAAGGGCAAGCGTAATGGCGGTTACGATAACTTCTTGCTCAACTGCAATATTGGCTACATACAGCATATTGCAGATAATGCACTTATGGCATCCAGACTTTTACAAGCGTTTTAGCAGGAAAGTTTTCCAAGTAATTGGGGGCTTTGATCAAAAGAAGAAGCTTGGAACTTCACTAAAAGCAAACTTTTAAAACGTTTCAATTCAATGAAAGCAGACTTTTCATTTGCCGGCTTAAATCTGAACACAAGCGTTCAGGAAAGACACACCAGGCAAATGCACGTTTTATGGATGATGCTTTAAAAACAAGGGGCATTAAATATTTAAATGTTGATACTGGGTTGTTGCTTTCCCCCCTATTTAAATTCCTGGCTACGCGCCTGGTCTCCCCGTGTCTGAAAACTATAGAAAAGAATTGGTAGTTGTAAAGCAAAACGTCAACAAACTGCTATGAATTGGTCAATGGTCTTTGAAAAATCTGAAGTGACTTCTTACAACATATCCAACACGTTCGCATTTATGCTGTCTTCTAAGAGCATTTTTATCAATCATTTCATGCCCATAAACGCTTGGAGCAAACACCTATATTGCGTTGTTTTTTTGGGTTATACTTCAAAAAACGTATATAGGCGTTTTTAATCAGCACAGTTTTCCTTGTTTCAGCAAAAAACAGAAATGGTGCAAGTGGTAGGCATAATTTGAGCATTCTTCATTTCAAGTAGCTTGTTCGATGTTGCACTTTTCCAAGCTGTTTGCCTTCAACGACTACCTTAGCTATAAAAGATAAAAATTGTTGGAGCGATATAGGCAGCTTCAACGCCTTCTGAAGCAAATTATTTGCCAAAGTTATTTCATATTTTAAATCATTTTCACTAAATGAATATGATTTGCAGGTTTGTCCATGGGACATATTTATTTGTCCCATTCCCATCCCATAGCAATTTATGCCTGTCCCATCTCATCCCATGGGATTCCCATAGGAATGACATTCCCGTGGACAAGCCTGATAATTTGCAAATTCTTTCAAGCGTTTTTCTGATAGAAATATTTGACCTCCTGGGAAAAGAGTTGAAATCCCCCAAAAATTGCTTCTCAATCATTACAGAAAATCCGTACAAAATTCTGAGGTTGCAAGACATGTGTGGGTAGAGTTAAAACTGTAGTTACGAACTACTTACGTAAGATGTTTCGAAGTCATACACAAGGCAGCAGAACGCAATACTGCAGCCAGGATAAATTAACTGAAAGCAATTTTTAATGCTTTCACAAGCATTTACTACTGGGACAAGCAACAATCTGCTGACAGTTATATAATCCAGTTCAATCTCACACTGAAATGCACGAAAGATCAATCTTCCCATTTCTGCGCCTGTTTCTTAGTTTCGAAATAAATTTTTCCACAACACGATCGCGGTCTGACTAAATTTCACGCAGGATGCGAGCATCTAGTAGTGCTGGTGATGGTGTGTGTCGTCATAAACAACTCTATCTACCCGACCGTCAATAACAACAACACAGCTTGGGAAATATTGAATGCAGGCTAGAGGGTGTCTAACTTATCGTTTAAAATATTGCTGGCCGAAAGTCATTTGCTGCATATGTCTAGGGTTGTCAGATGGCCGGTATTTCACGGGCCTTGCCGGTATTTTACTGCTAATTTAGCAGAGTCCAGTAAAAGGCCGGTATTTTGAAAATCAGTGTCTGAAGCCGGAATTGTGAAAATAAATAATTTGCCGTAACTTCAAAAGGAACTAACGCAGAAATTCTCAATTCATAATGACTCTTGTAGTGAATCTTGTCAGGACAGTTTCTTCAGCGAAGTTTATTTGCTGCTGTTGACGCAATCCTTGGTGCGATTGTCCTGTCACACATACCGAAATGTAACGAATCAGCCAAAATAGGGCAAATTATTAATTGTAGTTTAACAATACTGATTGTCTCTGTTTTCCCTGTGCTGCTTACGAATTACGACACAGCTGCGATCTGACGCTGTTGACAAAATGGCCCGTATTTTTACAAAACGCATTTGGCAACCCTGCATATGTCAACCAAACGAACTTAAACAGAAAGTTAAGAAAAAAACTGGAGGGGCCAAACGCGGGGTCAAGCAAAAATCTTGGGGCCCATGGCCCACCCATAGAATCACCACTGCTAACCTCCGGTTTGCAGAGTATATGTTTAGCAAAATTATCTTGTTTAAAACCCCATGTTCCACTTGTGTTCAAGTAAAAAGCTCGAGTCGTTTAATCACAACCGGCCCCAGCTTACGTTCCTGCCAGGTTTGCAGACACCACAGTCTGAAATGTTGGGTTATTCCACATGCAAAGTAGTTTCGTCTTTATTTACGAAACATACGGGGCATCAGTGAACTCTGTACAGGGTTACCAGACAGAAATTTCAATAGAAAGCCTAATAACGCTAAAAAAGGCCAAACTGGATATTTAAAGGCCAGAAAAATCCAAACGTTTTTGTAGTATTCCTATTTCTTTGTCATAAAATAACACTGACATCACAAGAATATCACTAGAAATTTTCTTCGAATTGAGAGGTCTTTGTAATGCTCTGTCTTGGATTTCGTATGAGCGCAGAAAATAAAGGAAAGACTGCGATACACTGTAATGCTTTACTTGTAATTTTCTAACTTCAAATTAAGTTTTCTTGCCTTTTCTACTGGAAATTCATCAATTATTTCGTCAAAAAAATGATATAATTTAAATGTGTCAATGTATTAACAGTACCGTCGCCACGGGGGGGTTTCGGTCGGCTAAGCCTCCCCAAACAAAGCCTCAAGTCACCCCAAATTAAAATATGAAACATTATAAATCAGTGGAATTTTTGTTAAATTTGCATGTCAATCCCACCCTGCACACACGTAAAGACCCCTATTGACGACTTTCCGGCGACGGTTCTGTGCATTAACCCAGGAACTATCTAGGGCCACTGACGCTCCGTGACAACTTCCAGGTTAGCAATTGTATATCTTGAATTTTGACGATTATGCCCACGGAGATGCTCAGTTTATCGATCGAATTAATATACAACACATGTAGCAATTGCTGAAAAGTTCACAATTGTAACTAATATACTCAACGGTGTTGCACACTTACAATTAGAAATCTGCACATGTAGTCAGCATTTGTTTAAATATCCCACAAACAAAAATCATCATAACTACCTTCAGAACCACATCACATCCATTTCAACATCAAGTTTGTCAAACCATCAAAGCTCAAAAATGTTCCTAAACATCAGAACTGTTGTCGTAACAACATACTGTAAGTTTTACCGCAGCTGTAAAAGCATCCACAGTAGCATCAGTGTTGCCACAGGCTTCTCGGCAAAAATCACTAGATTCACAATAATATTCACTACATCTGAAAAAATCACTAGATTCAACATATTTGTGTCGTAATTAGCATTTTTGCTTGAAGTGATGTATTTATTTACTTTGTTGCCCAAACACCTTTACATCATTTGCAAAGTTGCTAAAATAGATCATGTTGAAACCTGGAAAAGCGCATACTAACAATAATCTTCAAGCTTTTCTCAAGAGCTGAAAATAGCATCACTCTCGAGTATTTAGAGCAATCAACCTAACAGATAATTATTTCCTCAGTGTTCCTGCTAAGAAATGAAAATATTGTCTCGACCAATTTTGTAGCAATTAACACTAAACAGTACGGAGGTGCAAACAATGAGAAACTCAAATTAGAAACACTTCGTTCTGTTGGTGCAAATCTCCAAGCAACAATTCACATAATCAATTGTTTACAGATTAAAAAAGGCTGAAAAGTTGAAAAGCTAGAAAAAAGTAAATACATACTTTGAAAAAAATCACTGGACCTAGTGAAAAACCACTAAGCGTGGCACCAGTGAGTAGCATACTGCATGCACTGTGAATGCTGGATTCCCGTCCATTATGACGCAAGTACAGCACGAGAGCGAAATCAGAAATCTTGCATCCCTGGCTGTCTGAAAGCATTGTGACGCAAGAGTCAGTCAAACCAAATGCTGGTGCTGGAGACAGAAACTCGCCTGACGTCAATAAGCTTCGTAACTGCTCGCTCACACAACCTAGGTGAGATTTCCCTCCTAGTTTCGCCACTGACATGTGCGGGTTTCGGACAGAAAAAGTGCGAGCTATGGGCGTGAGCATGGGGAGCCCTTGCCTCGCCCGTGGATTTTCAAAATTTCCTATTCAATTTTTAGCAAAACGGTTGTTTGCTCAGTTTCGCTTGGGAAAAATAACATCCCACCATTTTTGGCCTCACGTAGAAAAATCCTTGGTTCCCCTTTGAATAAAACCTTCCTTCTCAAATTCCTGCATGCGCGGACAAATAATTTCAACCCGCACAGGACTCGAGTGCTTACAACACAATGGCAGCACTACACAGGGTACATCTGTCCAGCAAACGCGAAGAATCTATTTTGAATCTGGCAATCCCTCAAACCTTACCAACGACGTCGTCAAACAAGTCCTGCGCAGGGGTTGCAGAAAAAATGATTTATTAAGTATTTTGCTTAGGGAAACCTTTGCAGCGTAGAGCTTTTGAAGTCCACTAAGTTCGGACGAGGTCAGAAAAGGTAAAATAAAATTTTCTAACCCAACCAACTTGAAAAAAGGCCCGACTTCTCAAATTTGCCCAAAAAAGCCAACCTGGCTCTGGGTCAAACGCTTTCAATCTGTGGTCTACGCGGTTGAGAGTTATTTATTCCTCTAGCGAGGGTGTCTTAACACAAGAAACATAATCACCATAATTTCTCAATTTAGGTCAAGTCTGTCTTGATTCACACATGTAAATTCAACGATCTTCTGTGAAGGAAAACAGTGAACAGCTTTGCAAGCACTCCACAACTGATTTGATTCCAAACGGTTTATTCGCGATAAAGAGGGAATGAGCGTTTATTCCTTCTTGGCCGCCTCGTCCTCTTTGGCGAGAGCGGAGAGCATTTCCTTCTTCTTGAGGGCGATCCTCTCTTCTCGTCTTCGTCTGACTTCCTTGTTCTTCAGACGACGAGCACTGGCTTGGTCCCTGGCAAGCGACAAAACGATGCCGTGAGCGAGATTTTCGTGCGAGGTAACTCACGTTCTCGCGGACGTCAGCCAAAGTTTCGACGCAAATAAACAAAGGTGCAATGAAACGCGGTACATACATCGGTGAAGGTAGCGATCAAGCAATATGAACTGAAGTAAGTTAAGAGAGCAACACTAGAAGTTTAATGTAAGCTTTCAAGAATGCTTAAGTTGCCAAGAGAAACGAGCAGCAGCCAAAGGAATGTCAGAAATACTTACGAAAACATCTTTGCACGAGACAACTTGGCCTTTTGTTTGTGGATGTGCTCCATTAACGTTCGCTTGTTTTTGAAGCCATTACCCTTGGCTTTAAGGTAAAGTTGATGGTACCTGTGCAGTGAAGGCATAAGATAAGATTATCGACCAGCCCAAGCCCAAGCGGTGACATTAACACAAAACGGGAGTCCTGCTTTAAACACAACGATTGCTACCTACAGCAAGCAAAAACACTAGTAGAGCTTTTTAAACGAATGGTCACAATGACAACGCGAAGTATTGCTGAACAACGGCGAAGTATTGCTGAACAACGGGGACTAGAGAGCGATTTTGTTCCTTGTCCTCTTATCCCAACTACTGTAGTTTAGCGACCTACTCAAGCAAGCCATCAGCGCTTCACAACTGAGCGTACAAGGTCATGGTTTTTGTGTGTAATAAGAGAATGATAAAGCACAACAGGTGTATGGCGTGACATTACCACATTAAATACCGAACAAACGAGGGCGTACGTCACGGACTGCTGCAGAAGCAATTACTTTTCATTGACCTGGCAAGCAATTACTTTTCATTGACCAACTCAAAAAAAAGCGTTGGGAACAGCCTATTATATTAGTACAATTTGTTTTTGTAACAAAAAAAGTGCTTTACGAAAGCATTCTCATACATATTGTAACGTACAAACGCTAAGTTTCTACAATCACTATCGCCGGCCACTCCTTCCTAAATTAGGGCGCAAAATAGCCCAGATATAAAGCAATTTTCAGACCACCGCCACTTACATGTGCTTGTCAATCTTCTTTGCTTCTCGGTATTTTCGTAGAAGCCTACGCAGGACTCTCATTCGTCGAATCCAGAGGACTTTTTCAGGCATGCGGGCGTTTGCAGTACCTTTTCGCTTACCTAAGGTAAACAAGAAGCTTCATTTTACATCTCGAACACGGACCAGCACTTATTTCGAGGATTAAACCATGGTTCTAGCAAATGCGAGTACCAATTTCCAACGTTGGTGTGTGATTTCTCTTAAAATCCATAGCTAAACACCGTTAACCAAAGTATTCAACACAACGGTAAACCAGCCCAACGTACCTCTGCCGGTGTGACGACCTTTCCTGCGTGCTATAGTGTTTTTTCTGACTCGTGCGCGGGAATGCACAGCGACGGGTTTGCGAATGATCAAACCATCCTTGATAAGCTTCCTGATGTTTTGCCCTGAACAAAGAGGAATTTACGATTTCTTAAGCGACAGAGAAAACTGGCACAAATAGGCAAGTTGATATTGTAAGCATCTCTGCATGTTACTGGTGATGTTACACCGGTGCTGATAATAGTAAGAGCAACATACAGACGTCGAAAGCGACAGCTTCCTTATAATGTGCAATGCAGTCGTTGAAGTTTATCATGATGAACCACAGAGTAAGCTTACAGAGAAACACCGACACGCATGACAATAGCTTCGCTGTGGTCAGGCGTTCCACTTTGAAGTGAATAGTAGAGGCAATGACTTTTGGTGAGTGTAGTGTATTTCACACAATACCGAAAGCAGTAATAAAATTTACTACCCAACAGAGCAGCAATAACAAAGTCTAAACTGCTATCAGCAAATCAAACGAATAGCCAAATCTGGTAAATTTCACAAAAACCAACATATTGGTTGGATGGATAAGCGTAGCTACATGAAAAATCTAAAACACTGAAGTTGTGCCATACAATTCACTGTGTGGTAACTGCAGCAGATTGGCTACTAATAGCCTTCAAGTCTCAGCAAACAATCAGTAAACGTCCAATTACCAGGAAGCTGCTTTGAACCCACATGAATTGAGACGCTTAACCGTAGGGTGGACAAAGTCAATTTGGACCAAAATTCAGTTATGACTATTATAGGAAGCAAGAGCATTAGATCTTTCTTATGACAAATTTTTAAAGCTCTGCGACAAACCAACACTCCAGGGCATGTTAACAGGGTTCGTTTATTTTCCCAGTATCAAACAATACAGTGGACTATGTTTAGGTGGGCCAGCCTACAGACAGTCAAAATATCGAAGTTATTGTTTGATCGAATGGACCATGCACAATGTACATTTGGATTCCGGTTGTTACAATTTTTAAAAAAGCTTTAAGCATCTCACGCTAGATTTAGTTTACCTCAAATGACTTTGTGGCTGTACTGCTTCAATACACATTATTCCATCAAAATGAGATTTAACTTGGCAGCTTTTTCATAATCATTAGGATGTAGTAACATTGCTGTTTGATATCACAAATGCACCAATGTCGGTTGTTGAATCACAATTATGTTTTTCTTGGTTTCGGAACGGCAGTCAGATTCTTAGGAGGTTCGCGCATTTAACTTACACAGAGGTGTAACCTGGTGCCAACTTCAGGATTACTCCAACAAGTTGGTGGAATTTTTTTGAAGCAAACGCCTGGTTAGAGGGTGCACTTTTGTAGAATGAAGTCTGCTAATGCATGAGCTTGCTTTATTTCATCTGCGTGAAGAGTACATGCTTCAGTTGACTAAGAACTTTTGTCTTTTGCAAGTGTTTGTGGTAGCACTAAATCGTTAAAAATGGATGCTGACACAGCAATGTGGAACATTTCCGGCTTCATTACTTCAAGAAATTTTAACAGCCTAACAGACAGTGACATGTCAAGTGATGACAATCGTCCATTACTAATAAGCATTACAACTTGCTTACGTTTGGAACGAAAGGCAGCGCATAATGTACAAGGCCAGAGCAATTATAAAGAACGAAAAATATGCAAAAGTTGATTGTATCAATTTCAACAATAGGTATTATGAATGGGCTAACTTGGATTGGATAACCACAGAAGATGAGCTTGAGTAAAAGTGAAGAAAGTTATGTTAAAATTCCAGTGAAGTGTAGTGAAGACAGCAAAGCCAAAAGGATAGCGAAGGCAGAAATAAGGAGTTTTTGAAAAATTAAGTGGAATTGAGTGGCAGTGGAGGCAAGCGACAACGTAGTCATGTTGGTGGAGGCACATGATGAAACAGATCACAGCATTTTTTTCCAGAGAATTTAATTGTTTAACAGATGCAGATTTTTTAAGTGCTCCATTGGATGATTCTCAGGAAGATGAGAATAAGACAGCAGAAGAACTAAAGACAGGAGATGAGATAATCGCAGCAATAGCAAATCTGTATCTATTTAGGTGGAGTGGTCGTTCATAGCTTCCCAATGATTGTGATCATGAATTGACATGAGAGGTTTTTCTGTATACCACTACTGACATTAATTCGTTGATGACAAGGTAACCACAGTGCAAATTCATTTTATTGGTTTATTAACCTGTCTTTAAAAATGTGATGCATTCAGGACACAAGTGTATAAACATAAACACATTGAGATTAGTGCATTATGATATGTAAGCAGTTATGTCACACATTTAGGCACAGCTTGAAGTTGCGAATCATATTTAATGTGTTTTGAACAGGTTTGTGCCCCATCTGAACCATAGTGCAGCTTCCAAGCATTTGATGCCTGGCAAGCATAGATCATGTGACACAAACGCATAGCACAAAAAATTCCAAGCATTTCTTTGTAAGAACTAACCACAGTAGCACACACTTCAATTTGCTGGTATAAAGATAATCAACTCAATAGACTGAGTGAAAGGCCATACATACTACAATGTAGTAATGTATCTACAATTGCAAACATTGACCGATATAGTTTTTTTGGGGGCTGATACCGATATATCAGCCATTCATCGACCGATAGCCAATACTGATAACCAATTTTTCAAAAATTTTTAAGCATGTTTTCCGTTTCATTATTATCAAAATAGGATGTATTTTATGTCTTACCTTTTTTAACTCTTTGGCGTCCAGCTGCTTTCGGGGATTTTCAAAAAAAAAAATTGCCTAAACGCACGTGGCTTTGCATGGGAATTTCTCCGGTCTGGTATGCTCTACAGACCCGGTAGAAGTCTCAAAAGATGCGGCAAGTCTTCTAGTCTGCACTCAAAATTTTTTTTTTGCTTGGGGGGTGCAGTTTTTTGAGTGACGTCATAAGTGGAGGACTTTTAGGCCACCTTGGCCCACTTTGCCTGGCCCTGGGCGCCAACCGTTAGGTGGTAGTATTTCGCTGAAG
>Ga0210059_1000751_pt1 | contig 44329 bp, 30 predicted proteins | sample Ectturendosymbi2_FD_188042 | JGI IMG/M metagenome (GOLD analysis project Ga0210059, IMG submission 188042) | Ecteinascidia turbinata endosymbiont from Florida, USA - Sample 2 (SPAdes) (version 2) | ecosystem: Host-associated > Tunicates > Ascidians > Unclassified | place: Key West, Florida... | reverse complement strand
CAGATAGAGACTACATATGAGCAGCACGAAGTTAGCTGTGGAAATGCCAATATGCCCAGCCTACAACCAGCTGGCATGAATATAAACATTGCATCAAAAATGACTTGTGGTTAGAACAGCTCATTCGGAATATGTTGAATTACAGTATCTTTCGTTGTCCATGGATATGCAAAAATTTCAAACCAACAGGTATTGGTACTAAAAACTCAGATTAATAATTTGTTAAGCAACGCTCAAAATTTTTGACTGAAGTATATTACCTTGTGCACGATGGTGCTGAAACGTTTGCGAATGTACGCCAGTATAGTTGTTACATTAATAAATTATTGCACTCGTGGCGCCTGTGATCTGACAAAAGAATCATTGATTGCGTTGAAATGCGAAATCATTGAATCATCATTGATAATTTCACCGTTCACGAATGAAATTCACGTTAACCTAATAAGCTTACAGTAGTTTGTGATTTAAGCTCCTTGTTTATGACCAGTAAGCAGGAGCATGCGACTCCGGGAATTGATTCGAAATTATAGCAGCTTGGCATTATTGCCGTGTGGTGCTTCCGAGTTTCAAACATTGAGACTATTTTGGACGTGGTACAAGCAACTTTCTGTCGTTTGAACACACCGCAATGGATTAAACCTCTTGTGAGGACGGGCGTGTGTCAGTCAGCAGCTGAGCGGGCTGTAGATTTCAATCGAGTTTTATGAAAACTTCGTTAGTATTTGGCAGGTGCCAGAGCCCTAGTCCAGCATATATAAAATTTCAGTTTTATATAATAGTCGCCCACCATTAGCTTTCTGACTGGGCTCCACAATTCTCACCATCAGCCTTGAGTTTCTATTACGGCAAACATACGATGGCCCGTGGGATTGTAAGAAATATTGAAACAACGTGTTTCTCCATATCAGAAGAATTGATGCAATTTTTATATGAGTTACATTCAACTTAAAACGAATGTTGCATGAAAGTTTCAGGCCTAAAATTGTGCAATATAGCTATTTGTAAAACAAACATGGCTGCACCAAGTTTGCTTGGCGATTTGGCACGTTACACCTGCCGAAAATCAAAATGAATTACCGGTGTGCTGTACACAGGGTTGTCGCCAGACACGATCACGGTAGAATCCATCTGCAAGAGAGAAATAAATCTGAAACTGCATTTAGATGTGGCTGACGTAGACAGACAGTTCTTCACTTTTTTAGTATGACGCAATTGCCGACCAGCGACAGTTGGCGGTTAGGTCACAAAAGAAAATTGAAAAACTGTGGGTCGTGGCCGCTTCGCGTCGGTCAAATGTAAAGCCGCCCTTACGAGAAAAGATAACGGGGGGTGGAAAGTCATTCACACGTTTGGATGACCAACGTGAAAGGACAAACTTGTTTTCTGCATTATCAGCTCAGGATTTGTTGACATCAAGAAAATTCTCTCAGTACAGTTTCACAAATTGACAGCACTATTTAGGTGTTTCATCGCGGGAGCGACGAAGCAACCCTAAAACCTTTCTTTAAAACGCGTTGACTAGGTACCAGACGGTAACGGACAACAAGCACACCAAACAACTATGTTTGTCAGCATTTCAGAATAAAGACCATGCCTGCATGGCATCAGCGTCAAGATCCGAGCCTCTGTTGTCTTCGTTTGTTGGACTGTAAACAACAGGATTGTCAAAAGCGGCAGCAGGTTGGGATTGAGTCTTCAAAGAAGGAAGCGATAAGGAAGGTAGCGAACCACTGCAAAATGACGACCTGCACAACAAAAAAACCACCATCCTATGAACAGCACGTTTCAGAGTAATTCGCCGCCAATTACCACAGACGGAGGTGAACAAGGAGTTAGCATCGAAATTAATCGTTCACTAGCTAAACATTAGCTCTACTTCAAGGAAACTTGGTAATAAGATAGCAATTTTGTGGCTTATTTCCAAACTAAAAAGTTCAAAAATATGAAGGCAATCTCAGTGGAAGTTAAGTATGATGAGTAAAAACATCTTGTTGATTAATCTGAAACCTTTTTGTGCGAAGTAGAAACGTATTAGTTAAAAGCATTCCTATCAAAAACCGTGGTTTGTTACAAACGTCTTACCCGGCGGTTTTACGTCTCTTCACGAAGTAAGCAGCCACCCCGATTATCACGACGAGAACAAGGGAAACAACAATTGCGACGATAACTGTTGAAGCAATACAATTCAAGTTCAGAAGACTTAACTAATAGTTGTTTCCTTGAATGACATTACACAAACATGTCATAGATAAAATCTCATCAAAACAATTTCCTAATCAGGTTTTCTATCCATCACTAAAATTTTTTTGTGCGGCAGTTGCTAACGGATTGCGTCATTAAGCAAATATACCACACAAAACATTTTAATCACGAACAAAACGAACAGTACTCCGGCAAAGAATGTGCTTAGAATATATAAATTTCTACGGCATGGTTGGTTGGAACAAAAGCATTCTTCAACGAAAGCTCTCGCGTCATGCCCTGAAAAAAGCTGATTTTCAAGCAGACGCTGAACGTGGAGTTGGCCACGTTGCTTTTTACTACAAGTTTGTTTCAGTTATACGAACTGTCTTCCACAGCGATGACGTACTGGTCTGCGGTTACGTCGATTGGGGTAACTCACCACTTGAATTTATAGCCTGCTGAGGTGGTAGTGTGCTTCTGGAAACTTCACAGTTGTCACCAGTGTATCCGGGCGGGCACCTACGCAGCAGAAACAAATCAGAAAGTATGATTCCTACACACGGTCGAGTTCAATAATCAACAAGTTACAACTACTGCAACCTTCTAACGACAATGCTGCCAAGCAACCAAATTGCAGGTAGGGGTAAACAAGATTGTCAATCGTCTTATTCGGCAGGCTAAGTCTGAAGGTCGTTTCCTGTTTCGTTTAAGTTGTTGTTTGGAGATATTAAGCATTTTGTATGCTCTTCTTCTAAGGAAAGATGGACTGGGAGAAAAGCACTGCAACGTGAATGACAGTTAAGACAATAAACAATGAGGTATATACAGAATTAGACCTTACACAAAGCAAACGCGGGCTGCTACAATCATCGCGCAAAAATAACCATAACGTACAAGGATACTTTTCTCCAATTGGAAAAGTTAGGTCTTAGAACCACTACAAATGAAAACTTTAAAACGTTTTAAGGTCAAAGTGAAGGGGAAACACAAGTTTTACAAACTTGTGGTCATCACGCACATGCAAAACAAAAACAGCTCAACGCAACTTACACGCAGTAAGGCATCGTGTTTTCGTCGTAACCACACGTGGCTCCGTTCTGACATTGACAGACAAGCATGGCTGGTGGTGCAGGTTCGTTCGGTGTATTACACCTCCTCGAGTCACCAGGATAGAAGCTGGTTCCATCAGGGCAGGCGCACGTGTACGAGTCAGGACGCAGTAGACAGAGGTGGGAACAAGAAGAGGGTTTGCATCGGGCTGGAACTGGAAAAATTTAACTAATTCTCAGTGTTGCTTTATTGCTTTTTTCAAAAGATTTTAATAGTGATCGAAACTACAGTTTAATTTTTAAGGCAATTTTACTTCAAGTATATTCTGTAGCTATTTTGACAAATTTTGTTTCACTTTTTCAAGATTTTTTTATTTCTACTTAAAATTCGAAGTATTGTATTTATAACTGAAAACCTAAGTTTTCCGCAAATTACCGTGAAACGTTCGGCTAGTTGTTGAAAGGACAGATATCACAAAAAACAAATATTTTTGTGAAAACTGGCCGAGCAACAGCTACAACAACTGGACACCATGTTGGCAACATTTTACATAAGCGAAAAATTGATAGAAAGTTCTGTGAAAATGTCTTGAAAACAACTGTTAATTAGCCCAAAACAATTTCCCTAAAAATATTTTGAAAGGGAACGCTGATGTTTTCCCACTTAGTGGTTCATAAAATACCTATAAATCAGACCTAAGTTGGATAAATTTTATCAATAATAAGAACCTAATCTGTAAATTCATATGCAGAAAAAGGCAGGTATCTCTTGCATTACCTGAAACATCGTATCTGCGCGGGTGGTAGGTTTTGACGCTAGTAGGCGAGCGAAAACCTTCTCGAAGTGTGGTTTTTATCCCACGCCCGAACTTATCCTGTCGGTAGACGGCCCCATCATCTTTTGACGTCCAGTAGATGTTGTTCTCAAACACATCAAGAGCTATAGGTCCACCAAGACCTACAAACGCAAGTTCAAAGTTTTGCAATGTATAAAAATTGTCAGACGGCGAAATATGAATCGAGCGAACTTCGAAGAATAAAAAATAGAGTTTAAAGAAACAGCAATTTTTGAAATTGTATCTGCAACGCAAATGCCACAAAATGCGGCGTGTGTATATGCCTGAGCAATAGAAATTAAAAGACTGACATAAAAAATTGTTATCGAATGAATCAAACTTTAATAGAAAAAATTGAGCCATGTGAAATAAGTTAACGTTAATTCTGACAACCTTATAACTGTTATTTTTTCACTAAAAGCAAAGTTGTTAAAATATCACTAACTTAATAGTTTTATTCTACTTAATTGCCATGAAACGTTAAATGTCAAACTTCGGTATCGGATTGGGTAGCGCATTCTGCATGCAGCAAATAAGTAACACAAACCACGTTGTGATTTTGTGTGTTGAAATAAGCTGTCAGTGTAAAACTGAATTTTCAAAAGATTTAAAAAGTATCGGCATTAAAGTAACATGTGTAGATCGTTCCGCATTGTAAATATTCGAGGATAACTGTGTTCATCTCATAAAACATGTTCAAAAAACTGAAATCGACACCTTGCAAGCCACATACGGCACGAACTGCTCACCTCTGCTTACAACCGTCTTAAAGTTGTGTCCGTATCGATTCACAGATATGATTCTATCCGCTCTTTCATCGCTAATATATAACCTGAACCACAAAGTGTTTTTGAGCGTGACAAACCTTTACTCTGAGTTAGCCTGCAGCTGGAATCACTAATGGGTTATAACCGATATGAAGTTAAATCAAAACTAAAAAAGCCTTCAAAGAACTATTCACTTTTACTCAGAGACTTTCGGATAGTTCGATTTCAATCGGAATAAATCCATGAAATTAATTTCAGGTAAGTTGCAGTTGAAGGACAGAAAAAAAATTGCGAAAAATTAGCTTCACATTTACGTTAAAAATAAAAGCAAAAATAGATGACTATCTCGTTGAACCATGTTGTCTAGCAATGCAATCTATTCAAAAAGAAGTCAAAAACGCATCATCACAGTGCAAAACACTGACAACAGAAAACATGCCGGAAACACGGATAATAATCTAGTCTCGCCAGCAATCTACCGCTCGTAATGGAAGTAGTCGATAGCCAGTCCTGTGGGATAATCAACAATGACAGTATCCATTAACTTCACTTCATTTCCGTCCATGAACGAATGATAAACTCCTGGAGAAGTTCCTAGTGTTGTCCAGTACATGAACCTACAACATTCAATGAATCTAATTCAACCACATTTTTTGTAACTCAGAAGTCATTTGAACATGTTGCATTTGTAGAACGTAATCGTAGAGCAGGGGCGGGCAATTAATTTGGGGGCCAGTTTTGGAAGGCCGCGTTAACGGAGGGCCGTACCTTCTAATGAAAATAAAAGCAAGTCTCTGACAAGTTAGCCTCAGCACTAAGTTAGAAGAAATTTCAGATGAAAAAATTTTCTGAATCATTTCGCTGGCCGTTGAAAACGATGTGGGGGGCCACATGTGACCCGCGGGCCGCTAATTGCCCACCCCTGTCGCGGATAATTAGTCTACGAAAGAGGATAGTCCAGGAAAGATCTAACCTATTTTGTGACATTGTTCATACCGCATGGATATACTATAGATTCTTTAAAAAACTGTAGCTATTACGGCTATTATGGATTTTGAATCTCGTCGAAAGGCTTCAACAGTTCTATACTGCTTAAGGTCTGAGCCAACTCTGGGTTTGTGCGTTCACTTCAAAGGTTTTCCTGGAGAAACAGGACTAAGGCATAAGATCACCAACCCGCGTTTTGGATTTACAGCAATGGCGTGTGGCGCATGCAGATTCCTGAGAAGGGTTGCTCTGTACCGGCCATCAACCAGCGACACCCCGACCTCACCAGCCAGGGCGTCTGTCCAATATAGGTTTCTGCGACAAAGAAACAAAATAATCTGTAAATCGCTACTTTGAATTACAACTAGCAACTTTCAAACTGGTAAATGTTCGCAACGCCAGGAAGTTTCCGCAACGCTTCTAAGGAACCAAGCCCAATAGCATTTATTTACAACGCGTGCAAAACAAAATTACGTAGTTTTTGGCAGTAGGTGAAACAACACAGAGACGGTTTCCAGAAGTAACTAACAGTACGTGTAATTGCATACTCACCCAGTCACCCAATCCACTGCTAAACCGTTGGGCTGCTTGAGACCAGTTACAGCCAGTTCTTGTGCTAGCCCAATGTTGTTGCTATCACTGTCCACATATGGCATGAGCGAACGCATGATTTTCGGTGTCACAGTCTGTGTTCCGCCGGCATCTGCATAAATGACACGCTTGCGTTATTGCCTCCTCGCTTATTTGCCTGCAATTTTAATTAAAGATTTCTGCACACCATAATATTCAGTTTTACAATTATTTCAAGTTGGAAGATTCGCGTGAATTTACTCTGCTACAAACTCAAACAGCACAAAGACAGTGCCTATAACAAAAGCAGTTCGTGACTACGTAAACGGGAAAACAAATGGATAAACCAAGCGAAAATATGCAGATAATAGTTCATTTCATCTATTTGCTTCTTAATGTTTAAAAATTTCGTAAACAGCGCATTTCATGCAGCAGCCAGATGACTGTTGCAAGAAAACCGCTCACTTTGTGAACTGAACTGACAGTCGTCACTTCGTCTCAGTGGGTAACAACTGTTTGGTGATGTTGCAGACGTTGCTTGTTGGCAAACCGAGCAGGCATGGCCTGAAAGCTATATCAGTCTATATATTTGTTTATTTATATCCGTGTCAGGTAGTAAACTTACCAACTTTAGATGAAGTGTCCGTCCAAATCACTGAACTGCCAGCAGGATCATAGATGTAGTCCAGCGCTCCCATGCGGAGCTGATTGGGAATCAACTCCATTTCGCGGTCATTTTCTCGGTCGTAGATTTTCATATCTTGATCATCAGCGATGAGCAGTGCAGAGAAGCCTGTCGAAAAACAACTCACTATTGCAGGAAATAAAAAAGACGCAGGGCATACCGGTGACTGTCTGAATATCATGTTATGTGCAGTTATAACTTACAAGCCAGCAGAAAAGATGCCGTAAATGCTGCAAAGCTGGTAGTTTTACAATTCAATCAATTAAGCTCTTGCAAGGATTACGTTCCCTTCAAACTCGACCTTCATAAACAGAGAAAAACGTTGATGATAATCTGCTTTACTGAACGCTTTTTAACCTTCAAGCCTTATTGCTGCAAGTTTGTAAAATTATGGAAGGATAATTTTTAACCAAAACGTTTAGTCAAACATGCTTCAAGTTGCAAGTGTGCTTCAGAGCTCAGTTCGATGCTGAATTAGGAGCACATAATGGCTCCATAGCTATGAAGTCACTTTGCGCTGAGCACTTGCAACTCTTCCACAATACTTAGGCGTGTTTAAGACCAAACAATGCATTAAGGTTATCACTGCGACCACCGTGGCACTACTGAACACGAGTTACCTTGCGCTGAGCACTCGTTGTATCCGCTCGGGTCGTAGCCATCGGCGCAACTACACGTGTACGTTCCTTTCTCGTTGTTGCAAATTTGCGGACAAGATGTCCAGTCCTCTGCGCACTCATCCACGTCGCGGCAAACATGAGTGTCGGACAGGTCGATCTGGAAATGGCGGGACGTGGCTGTTGTCAAAACTAGACATCGAGGAGGGACATTTTTCCAAACCAAACTCACTAGACCTGACCCATACGCCAATACCTATACAGTGAGGGCTGAGTGGATCTTATTTTGTATTGCATTCTTTCAGGGTAGGCTTTTTTAGAAAGTTCTGATACAGTATATGTGTTTATCTTTGACACTTCAAGATGCCTGTTTTTTCTACAGTCCTTATGAATACCTCAAAATTTTAGTTATATCCTGCTAGATATTCATACAAGAAAATCAACTGAACATGATAAACGTATATTATGCGTCACTAGTGTATTTTATAGGTGGCACACACATTCTGTTGCATTCTTTCATTAACACGAAAGATCCCATGTACGTCGATTTGGTTAGACTTACCTGCAAGATACATACTTTATTCACATCTTTAAATGTCGATTTCATTGCAGTTTTCGAAGAGTACTTAACTTAGGATTATACAAACACAAGGTTGCACTTTAGTCTTGCTACCCTTAAAAACTTGCTACAGCAATCAATATTTACTCCAGCTGTAAGCATTGCCTCTGAAGTCATGGCTAGGAGAGCCGTATTCTTTCTGTGCAGCTTTCTGCCATTTTCAATATCGGCTGTTATTCCGATACATGTGAAAATCTTTTATCATTATGAATAGATAAAATAAAAAATATAATTGTCATACCCGGTAACCGGGGTAGCATGAACAGAGGTAAAAACCAGGTACATTTTCGGAGCCTGGAATATTTGTGCAGTTCTGCTGGCAGGGACTGTCTCCGCAAGTCAGGTCATTGTCACCTTTGTCTGAAAAGGAGCACGTACGTTAATTAAACTTCTGTCAAAATGGACTATAAGACAATGCAGTCCAACTTACGACAACCGGCCTCGTCGCTCCTGTCGCCGCAGTCGTCCACGTCGTTGCAAACCAACAACTCGTTGATGCATTTCCCATTGAAGCATTTGTACTCGCCTGAACTGTATAAGTTACAACCGTGTTAACAACACAAAGTTAGATTTTCCCTAACCACAAACCGAGATTTTATGTGCATCGCCAAGTCTTTAGTCACTCCAAAGCTATCCTGTGTGTGATTCATTCTCAGCATCTTCCACCTGCACTGCGCTGGGGCTGGAGTTGTTAAGCAATCTTTAGTTTCGTCGCTTCCGTCACCGCAGTCATCGACTCCATCGCACACTTTGCTTCCAAATATGCATAAGCGCGATCGTTCACATCTGAAGAAGGGAGGATCGCACGGAATGGCATCTTAAAAACAATTAGAAACTTATTAAAACTATATGTTTTTAGCACGTCGGTGCAAATGTGTCGATCTCACGCAATTTAGCAAATGTGTCGATCTCACGCAATTTATTTATGAAACTTTGCCAATTTGTTTTCTAAAATGCAACAGAACCCGGGGCTACCTTGAGCTAAGAATACATGAGTTTCATACTTACTACAGACAGAAGCCAGCTCGTCTGTCCCGTCACCGCAATCATTCTGACCATCACAGCGGAAGCTGGAAAAAGACACAAAGCGGTTGTTTCCAGGGGTCAGAAACTAACCAACACTGATGGGCCAGAGGAATGGAAAAACAAAGTCGTACCAACACTTGGGTCTCAAAATACAATATTTTTAATAACAATTTATCCACCAGTGTGTGAAGTTCGGCAGCAGGATCCGCATAGTTTGCTCAGCTGAGGATTCTTAAATGAAATAAACTTGCTCAGGGCAAGTTGTGCCCCTCACGAAATAAAACCGACATCTTTCACTTACTTCATGTCAACGCACACATGGTTGTCGCATTCAAAGTAAATCGACGGGCAGTACTTCCCGCCGGGAAATCGTGGAGGACAAGCGGCCTCGTCGCTCGCATCCAAGCAATCACGAGTACCATCGCAAGTGGAAGAGGACGGAACGCAGTGTCCGGAATCACATTTGAAGTAGTCTGATCGTGATTTAAAAATAGAATTAGAAAAAGGAAATGACTTCGAAGAGTAAACTTTCTTGCAAGGTTAGTTGCTACCTTACCGTAATTTTCGATTTTAATTTTTATGCTTCAGATTTTATAATATTTTCCAATTGTTTCGCAGTTGTTCTCATAAAAATATTCACAGTCATAACATATTTATGTAAAGCAAGGAACACCGCAACATTTCATATTCTCACAGAAAAAAGCAACTAAATTTTTAGCTCCACCGCATGCTCTTTAGCTGGAACTGACATAACCATTACTCTAATCGACAAAGGCAAATATTTAACCCCTTGCCTGGCGCACATGAATAGGCTGGGCAACCTATTTCGTCTGAGCCATCGCCGCAGTTGTCTTGCTGATTGCAATACCATGAACTTGGAATGCACCTGGATTTGTAAACGACACACGATTACCCTGAAGTATGGGATGGCAGCATTTGTTCCGTTGATTTTATGTTGTCTCTAATAAAACACGTCGAAATTTTGCCGAAGATCCACTCATAAAACTTTGCTTTCGTATGATCCATCCAATGTCAGCAGCATATGAATGACTGCTAATACATACAAGACGTAAGAAGAGAAATCAGCGCTTCTGATTGCTTTAAAACAGCAATTGTAATAAACTATGTGAAGTTATATGCATCACTCTACTCACAAAATAGCATTTCTAAACATCATCGCCAAAGCGACAGGAAAGCCGCTCCTCTCCAACTAAGCTTTTGTCGAATATTTTTTGAAAGCAATAGACCCACCGGCCGAAAATTGTCAAGTAATGTTGAAACCTGCCTTTGATTCTGGCATCTGAACTCGCTCTCAGTGCAGGCTCGAGGAGCACAATTCTCCTCATCAGAGTTATCACCGCAGTCGTCCCAACCGTTGCATTTCCATCGCAGAGGTATGCAGTTGTGGTTGTTGCATCGGAAATCGCCAGTGCTGCACATTAATTTGTCACACCGTTGCGACAACACAATCGTGCTTTTATAGTGAGATAGATATTTGCAACGCGTGATGTACAAACGTTCCAGCTACAAGGATAATGACTTTTTTATCATTTTAGCCTTACGGAATGAGTCTGCTCTCATTGGCAAACCAAAGCCTACTGTGCTTGGGTTTCGGCAGTAAGGATGTTTACACTAAACAAGAAAATGAGACTAAGTGCAAATCAATACTTAAGTGTCATCAAACAAAAAAACTTCTTAGGGTGAGCGAATTATGGTTGTGTATTGGCGTTTCAAAAACTAGTTAAATTTGAAGCGAAGGCAAAGTAAAACAAAAGCTTACGGGTGGCACGTCATTTCCGGACACGCATCTTCGTCGCTGTTGTCATAGCAATCGTTGTAGCCGTCGCATAACGCCCATGTTGGAATACATCTGCAAAATACGACAATCGATTTATCGGCAGTTGCAATCGTGAAGATGTTCATGTCAACTCACGTAGAAAACGTTCACCAAAGTGAGCAAAAAACGAATGATGAGTAATATAACAATGGATCAATTTAGAGAGAAAAAAGCAATTTTTTTTTCAACTTGCCAGGAGCAATCAGATATGTTATACCTGTAGCTGGTCTTGCAAGAGAACTCTGTGTCAGCGTCGCATTGTCGCTGTACTGCACAAGAAAGAAAGTGCGCTGTGTGCAGATCAAATTCAGCAAATGTTTAGCTAATACATGCTTCCAAAGACTGTGACAATGTTTCAAACAGTTCTTGCCAACGCGATTATTCCAAACTTGTAAAATAGCTTACACTAGGGAGCAAGTTCCAACGTAAAACTAAACGGCAAAGAAATTGAAACTTTTAACGCAGAAGTTTTTGTCTACAGCAGAACACTTCATTTTTAATCATGTTAAATTTAAATAACATCTGAAAATGCCTACTGTATTAGTTAAGTATGTACGCTTTTAAACGCCATGTAGACTGACTTTTGCTGAGGAAGAGTTATTGTTTACAAACAATTACTAGTTTTGTTGTTTTGTTAGTAACAGATTAACACCATCACTGTGAAACGTACAGCAAATTTCTTTCGGTTCGTCAGAGCCGTCACCGCAGTCGTCATCGACGTCACAATACCAGTTCGACGGAATACAACGCCGATTGTCGCATTGGAAATTGCCGGGGGGACAGGTGCGGGCTCTGATGAAACACGCACGACAGTCGACAAACTTATTTTTCACTGAAAACCTTGAAATCCAACGTTATTAACATAACTGTGGGCGTTTTTGATTCTCACAAACTATGAACGCTTCTCCGTGATTTTGACCAGGCCACATTGTGGTATCTGTTAAAGCAGGGGTTCCCAATCTGTGGTACGCGTACCACTGGTGGTACGCGAAGGTCTCCCAGGTGGTACGCGAGTAACTTCCTGTTTTTTGACAAAAACCTATATAAGGCTTTCTAGTTTACCTATCAGGCTTTGTTTCTAAATGAATAAATTTTCCTGTAGCCTGCTATACCTCTTGTATCGTAACAATATGAGTTTCGATCAGTGGCGTACGCAGAAAATTTTCATGGGGTGGGTTTCTATCAGCGGCATATGGTGGCCATTTCTATTTCGTGTGCGGTGTTTGTGACGTCATAATTCGACGTCATATTCATGTTTCCAAACCAACGTTTTGGCGAAGTTTGTTGAGATAATATGCATATTCTTCTACACACATTCCCCTTAATTTATGTGTGATGGCACTGAATATGAACTATCAGCTCTCTAGGTAGGAATATCGGAGGAAAATAAACTCAACGCTACGACACAGCAGTGCATAACTGCAAAAATATCAGGCAGCGCGTTAAAACAGTGGAGTAAAAGACACTCATCACTGCGTCAGAGCAATTTACCACTGCAAAATGAGGCTGCATTAATATCTCCTCGAATAAGAGCAGTGGAGCATAGTGCGACTGCGATGGGCTCAGTCCCGTCGCCACGGGGAGGCTTTGGTGGGCTTAGCCCCCCAAACAAAGCTCCAAGCCCCTCCAAATTGAAACGTGAAACACTATAAATCAGTGGAGTTATTGTCAATTTTTAGAATATCAAGCCCCCCCGCACAAACGCAAACTTCCCCTATGGAAAACTTTCTGGCGACGGTTCTGACTGGGATGTCTGACGCACACCCCAGTTTGCAAAATCGAATCCTGCTAAACTGCAAAAGAACTGAGAGTGCGCATAAAGTACGCAAACAAACTTTCGATTTATGTTATGTATAGATATCCCGCAAATTTTTTGTTTTCCTTTTTCCCTGCTGAAACATATTATCAAATGTCTGAATGCTTCTAGGTTAACAATTGCTCTTTTTGAGCTCGTGCAACAGTTCTATCATGCTACAGAAATTGGTAATGTAGTCAACGTTTGGGCTGATCAGCCTTAGCAGACAAAATAAAGACAATTGTTCCGGATAAAGTGAACTATCGCGGAACACAATCTGAAACATGCGCAGTGGACGAAAGGTCTGCAAGAAGTGGTGAGATGTATTCTGGACGCAGACGATGACGCAGATTCCTACCGAAACTTAATCATTACATTTTGGCCCATTTACAATGTTCCTTGAAATTTGCATGCAAATTCATTCCGTGGTATTTGCAATAAATCGACAAATTAACAAGCAAAAAGTACGCGAAAACAATTAATCTCCTTCGCGCAGGCAATAAAGTTTTTGTAAAATATCAAGCTGAAGGGGGGTGGTTAACCCCAATCCCCCCGTTGCGTACGCCCTTGCTTTCGTTAGTTAGCAAATGTACGTCACGCATCGACCAATTGGTAGAAGGTAAACAAAAACAAATATCTCATTAAATTTAGTTGTGGTCTTTTATTGTTATTTTAATGTATATTATTCTTCTGAATAAACTAAGATTCGATCAAATTAGTTGTTCTGGAAGAAGTGGTACGCATTGACAATACGGGGTGCCCAAGTGGTACGAGATCGTGAAAAGGTTGGGAAACTCTGTGTTAAAGCATACCACAAATGGCGTTTTTTACTGAAATTATTTTCATCGTGCACACGATGTAAACGCCACGCTTTTCTACAGAAGGTAAATCGCACAACTGAACGACTCATTTTAGGGTTTTACAAAAGCACAGACACGAAAACGCAAATAAAGGGCGTTTTAAGTAAATAGTGATTAACAAACTGGAACTTTCATCCTTACTGGCACATGTCTTCCTCTTCGTCACTTCCATCTCCACAGTCGTCATTTCCGTCGCAGACTTGGTTCGAATTTTTGCAATTTCCGTTTTTACACTTGAACTGACTTGGCAAGCACGCGTAATCGTCTGGGGAAAATGGGCTCAGCGAAATACTTCATATGCAACAACCAAAGTTTACAAAAACTAAGCCTAGCCTTCACGTGGCAGCTTTGATTATAAAGAAGTATACTTTGACATTGAGAGCGATTCTTGAGGTAGAAAAGTTTTGTCGTAACTGCTTTACTTGATGAAATACTGTAAAAACAACAAGTACATTTGTTTGCTACGCTTCTGCTACAGAACTCCAATTTTTTCCCAAGTTAGATATCGCTTCCAGTTGCTGCAAACAAAATGCGCACACAGAGGAATTGGACAAATTATTTAGGTTTTTTCCATTTTTGTAATAGTAAACGTTGTCAGCAAATCTTTTGCTCAAAAACAAAATTTCAAAAACCAAGCGAAAAGACTGTGACATTATGTTTTACGTTGGTTAGCACAAAAATGTTTTTTTCGTTACAACAGATCCTCAACGACATAAAGTACAAAACATAAGTTGAAAGTAATCGCAAAATTCAAACAATAACGAATCATCCGTAAAAATGAGACAAAAAATTGAAGATCACTGCATTTCAGTGTTGCACTAGGTTTCGACAAAATGCAAGATCGTTCCACTTGCACTTCCTACAAACTGCAGCAAACCGTATATTATCAAACACCTTGCAAAATCCAGTCACCTTCGCCCAAATATTCATCTAATAGTCTAGGTATGTACTTTCGTCCTGCATGCTGCACTGCCTAACGCAGACTTGTGACATCGCTCGAGATCTACTCTGCGCAACAGCCAATAACAGCACGTACTCCACTGCGACGCGTCAGGTTGACTGCGCAGTGTAACTTGCGTTCAACATATACAAGAAACTTCCTGAAAAAAGCTGTACAAATAGCAAAACCATTCTCTACCAGATGTACATGGAAATGTGACACTTACCGCAGTTTTGTTCGTCGCTTCCGTCGCCGCAATCGTCGTCTCCATCGCACATGTACTCTGGCAGAACGCATTGATGGTTGAGGCACTGGAAGTAGCCGAGGTCGCAAGTTCGCGGCGCTGGAAGGAAACAAGCAAAGCGTTGCAAAACACGGGCCTCGGGAAAACGCTTGAGCACAGTGAGGGCACGGGCTTCACGAGTTCTGCCATAATTCTCAGCAACAAGATTTTTAATATAAACATTTCCAAAAACGGCGGTTCGGTCTGGTTGGAAAAATCCTGACAACGGAAGACAAAGCAGAGCCGGGTTTTCGCAGTGTCATTACTTTTCGTTAAGTGCGTGTGGAAATGCATGCAAAATTATAAGCTATGTAAGCTTGACAGAAACAGGCTTGCAATTGACTGCTTCTTTGCTGAGCTTGAAATAAATAGGTTTCATGCTGGTACAGAACTTGACGGACCACTGTCCGTTTTGCAGTCCGTCCTTGCTTGCGTATCTGAACGTTTTCTACGAGTTTACAGCTGATTTACGGCTGGCTCTACGCTACTGAATCAAGGCAAGGAAAAGTGAAGTAAACCGAACCAACTCACGACATGTGTCAGGTTCATCGCTTCCATCTTCACAGTCTTTCTCGCCATCACATTGCCAGTAAATAGGAATGCACCGTTCCTCCGAGTCACAGCGGTATTGAGCCGACGTGCACGCTGGGACGCATCTACATTTGCGTGTATAAGTTTTAAGCACCGTAATATTTCACTGATGCAGCAAAAAACTGCAACGTCAAGCTATAAAATAACTTTGAGTTTTACGTGGTGACGCTTCTAAACGTCACCCACAATCACGTTCGTAAGTTTCGCAATTACTTCATCTCCGCTTCAAATACCTCTTCGTCGGTTCTATTTTGCGATACACGTGCATTCGTTCCTTACCTGCCAGGATTAAAACCAGCGCCGATATTTTCGAAATGGTCAGGGCACAGACAACTGCGGCCACTGCCACCGGGACGTATCAAGCAGAGATGAGAGCAGCCTCCGTTGTCTATCGCACAAGGGTTAGGTACTGCAAAGCAAAAGCTTGCAACTGAAAAAAGCCTACTGCAACGGCAGCACGCAATGACGGATGGAAAAAGACGTAGTTTAAGTTGGACGTAGAATCATAACTGCGAGCAAAATATAACCTTATTTCGATAGCAAAAGATTCAAGATTATGAAAAAGTCTATTCTTCAGCATTTTCAAAACACATTTTCCATTATTTCGGATGTTTCTAATGTAAGATAAGTACGCAATCAGTGCGAGTGTGCACCCCCCTATTGGCAAATGTATACTACGCCTCTTACTGGAAGTGTCTTGTCGGTACGGGTGGACCACGTGAACATCGTATGGTCTGTGCGTTGTGTTGACGAGAAGTTCATAGTTAGAACCATCCAAAGCATGGGCCTGTTCGAAAAGTACATCGGAGTAATATGGTTTATGACAAACATCTTAAGCGGCGCATGCAAAAATGAACCTTTAAGTTGATACAAAAACCTTTACAATACTTCCATAAATATGGTTATGGCAGTCCATGCAGTGGGACCCATAACTGAAAAGGTTATTTATACTTGAAACTTAAGCATTTGTACTTTTAACAACACGCGGTTATGTGCTTAGAACATAGCTTTCTACACGAACCTGGGGAGTGCAACTTTATAGGGGTGGCTAAGCGTAAGATTAAACAAACCCGCATACTTCTTACGTTAACACCTCGCTTGAACACAGAAGGCATACACGCAAAGCTATATAGTGATTCACTCTATGCATACAAAAAGCCAACTTACTCTGCCTTCTCTCGTCTATTTTGCGTTAGGGAGTTGTTTCGAAGTCGAAATGTCAACAGTAAAAACAATACAATCACTATCATTAACAAATTTATTTCCTTGTTACTGTCTTATCAACCGCGAAAAAGCAGCATCTTGCATCAATGCATAACTGCGAAAAGCACGGTCATCAATTTATGTTTGTTGCACTGTAACAACAAGTCTCCAACTGAGGTTATATTTTTTTGAGAATGGTGTACGCAAATTATTTATACCTCGATACGTAAGCGAATATCAATGCAGCAACTTTGCAACGCTTATAGCGCTGCTGTAAGCAATGCCGCTGGTAACAGTTGCAGCTGGTCGCGCTATCGTGTTTGTACAACATATCCTTGCGTCTTTAGAACTAATCGCAATTTCAGCGGAGCTAACATTGGTGTGACCGTCACTATATCATCAAGCTTAGTGCATAACGTTTGACTATAACCACAATGTAAACACAAAAACAATCATCGGCGGTCCATTTTCCGTCACCACACATTGACATTTGCAGTGGCAAAAATACATGAAAACTTGAGGCAAGTTGGTGCTACGTCGTGTGCGATAATCGAGCAATAGTTTGTTGCAGCCATCGCGTGCAAGACAGAAAGCAAACAATTTAGTTCATGATTTTAAAGTAAACCTGGACATTCGCTTGTTGGCTAAGGTAAGCGGTACGGGCGCGACATTTCCTATGGCACACGAAAATCACGTCGATTCACTTAGTGCGATAAATTCGTGAAACTGCTCGCATCAGATACTGTACAATACGCCTACATGAATTTAGTCGTTATCTGCAAGGGATCCAGTTAACTTGAAAGCCGCTCTGCATCTGAGGTGTACCTTGTAGAGTGACAGAGTGTTCCAATCCGTCCAGTACATGTAGCTCTCAAAAAACGTCATAGCGAAAGGAAATGGTGGAGGGTGATCTGCAAACGTCACTTCGTGTCGATGCAATCCATTTAAGTCCATGAATCTTTTGAAAAAATCACGAGCGATGTTAAGGGCGATGTAGATAGGACTTCACTGCGAACAGGTAGATACATGTCAGGAATCTTAACAGCACAGGCCTCTTTCGTTATTCTGTGTTGACTATGTACGTTAACACCACGTCAAATTATCGAGTATCTGCATTTTGTGTTTTTTATCGTGACCGCCGTATTATAGCGCCCCCTGAACTGTTTTGCATGGGGACGCATAATGCTGGGCAGTCCTGAAAGTAATCACACCAACTGAAATATTTTGAAAAAGTCCTTTCAAAACAATAGCAACGTGCTTGCAGAATACGACGCAAAATTTGCACTCACTCGATGGATTTCACGTGAGCGTCAGCCCAGTACAGTCTGTCTGTGACGTAATCAACGGTCAGGGCGTTCGGCCAACCAATGCGATCTGTCACTATGGGCGTAGCTGCTGTTCCGTCCAAGCCAGCCACAGCAATATATGGATTCACAGCATAGTCCGTCCAGAAAACAGCTCTAAAGAAGCAGATTGCAAAACTCAGCGAAGGAAACCAGCATCGAGCACACTTTCAACACTTTACTCTACATAAAAATAATATTTAAATCACATCAGAGGAAACGGACACTCTTTGAAGCAGGCAACACAAAATAGTTTGAAATCAGTTTGCCTGATGCTGTTAAACAATTGGCCCCAGCTTTTTTAATGATGGCACACTCATGCTAGTGACAGCAGCGTTTGGCGCATCCTTGGCATTTGAAACTTAAGTTGTGTTTTTTATAATAAAATACGGTACTTTTAGCTTTTTTTACCCCAACTATCAAGCAGCATAGTAATTTTTGTTCGAGAAAAAATGCTGGATCGGAACCACTCAGTTATTTTCAGATGCTTATGTTTACTTATTCACTAGTTTCACATAGATTGTGATGACTAACCGCGAGGGTTTACTGAATTAAACTATTCAGCAAAAAGTGCAGTAATATGACTGGCCATATACAAAATCACTTTAATTCCAAACACGTTTAGATGAACTTGAAAGAACATAGTTTAGAAAAGCAAGCCTTTGAAAAGAATGTTTTTATTAGAATTTCCCACAAGTTTATGTCATAATCCCAGTTTCCGAAATTGCAGTAAAACTGAACCAAAATACCTTTGTTAGGAACCACAATTCTAAACGGGGATGCACAATGGAAGCTGACAAAAAATTAAACATCTGTCTCACCAACGGTGTCACATGGAGTCTCAATTTAAACACCCTGGTTTGTGGTTAAAAAATAGTTAAAGCGAGCTTCGTTTAAAGTTTACACAATATAGATTGACAAACCCTCGCTTGGGATGAACAACAACAGCTCTAGGCTGTCCGAAGCAGTATGTACGGTTCGTATCAATGCAGCCTTTGATGAGTGTTCGTCGGTTGGTGCCGTTCAGCTCAGAAACGAACATGGCGTCAAGGTCAGCATCCACCTGAAGCATTCATGAAATCAACGCTGAACTTTATTGCACAAGAGAAACGATAATGAGGTTTTCCTTTTATTTTAGTGCCCATCATAACATCACACCAAAGGCGACAGCTCCAAGCACCACGAGGTAAGTTTCCGACTGTGCCGAAGGCGTTTATGTGTAAGCAACTATTTCCTCACTTTTCAAACAACTGCAAATTTCTTTACCCAGTAGAGTTTCCGCGTCACCCATTCCACCGCTAACCCTTCACCGTTGGGGACTTCTCTTCTGAAGATCACTTGTCGATCAGAACCGTCGAACTTCATGCTCTCAATGCGACCGCGCGTCACATCCGTCCAGAACATTCGCTGGTCGCTAAAAAAATTGCGGTCCGAAAAGGTATTGGTTTTGTGTTTGAAAAATTCTTACAAACGGCTCCTTAGCGTCAGATCCGCTGAGGGGCCAAACAAATTTAATTTTTTTGGTCTCTCATGAAGACGGTTTCCCTATATGAAGAACAGCTTTGGCACGAAAAGAGCATTAAAAATTTAAAAACAAAAAAATAAAAAAAACAAACAAAAAACAAGTAGTAATACCGGAATTAGTGAAATTACGTTACGTGCACAGACACGAAAAAACGATGTTTTTTGTGTTTTACCTGTACAAGTAGTCAAGCGCCACGATTGTCCCAAAGCCTTGTTCAACCAATTCATATCGTTTTCCATCTGTCGCCATTTTTCGAATGTAATATCTAAAATGTTACATGGTTTTCAACAACGACTAAGCCACCTTCAATTTCTCCAAAAGAACTTGTGCGTTTAGAAATGCTAGCATGTACTGTATGTGCAGATCAACATAGAGAAAATTTGTTTAACTGAAATAAAAGTGTAATGCTAATCGTATCAAGCCTAAATAAAATTAATAAACACGTCAAAGTTCCATTTTAATTTTTTGTGCAAATCAATTAAGACATTTTGCATCTAAGCCTAACAAAAAACAAAAAAGGCGAAGTATAATTAACACAACATTAGTACAAAACGTGGTAAGCGAGTCTAGGCAAGCTACGAAAAGCTAAAGGAATGCGAATAAACACATGCTTTATCAAACCCAATGTCCAGATAAAATTATTTCATGCAAGTCAGTTCTACCTGTTACTGAACAGCAAGTACGGATTGATTCCTGAGTTTTGTTTGCACGTTTTGCCGTCGGGTTCCCTCAAGTACCCGTTGCCACACTTGCAGTAGTAAGAACCATCAACGTTGTCGCAAAGTTGCGAACAAACCCACGGAGTCTCCGTACACTCGTTGATGTCTTCACACGCTTTGCCATCTTCTGTCAGACGGTAACCTGTCAAGGCCAATGACCATTAGTTTTCATTTATCTGATCTGTTAGTCACGTTAAGGGCAGGTTTTTAGTACATTGCATTAATGACACAGTTCATTGCTGCTTGCCCCAGAGATATCTATGCAGAATTCATTCCTACTTTCACCGAAATCATCAGGTGATTGTACAGTATTTTCCATGCGTTTGTTGTCCTTTGTGTAAAAAAGCAACTTTCCTAAGACAGGTTTCATTTTTCATTTTCAGCTTACATTGGCAGGCAATACATCGTTTCAGTTCCATCTGTTTGGCAGCTCTTGGATGTGGTATTTCACACGGAAGTCTTACTTACAAAGATATGCTTGTTATGGGCGTACGTCGACGTGTCAGTGTAAATGTTAGAATCACATCGCTCAGGTAAGTCTATGTTTCGCTTAATAATCTGATTAGTTTCAGCCGTACCGTCACGACACTCGCAGTGGTAGCTGGTCGGCTCATCGACGCAAATCTGTGCGCATTGGTTCGAACTGATGTCGAGGCACTCGTTGACTCCGCATCCGTCCTCGTCGCTTTTGTCAGAGCAGTCAGCATTGCGGTCGCACACCAGGTGGTCCTCGATGCACTCCCCGTTGTCACACGCGAACTGGTCGGGGGGGCAGGTCGGCGGTCCGGTTACTGGCAGCAAAGGGTAGGTCAGAGTCGTCTGATGCTTTCAGTCCCAACAAACGTAACGTATCGAAATATATATAAAGGTTTTCTTGAGATAGTTTATTGCTTGAACATAGATCAGAACAAAACACTTGAAGGGATTGCCTAAATTAAATTGCAACAACATGGAAGTTGTGGGTTTGATTTACATCTTCAAAATCGCAAAAACTGGCCAAAATTGCCTAGAAGAAAACCTCCACGTTCAGATCAAAAATTAATTTTTTCCGGCACTGTCTTGAATAAAACGCTCGATGCAAAAATATTTGGGTACTTTTCAGCAAAATATCTTTTCAAAAATCAACAAACAACTTGCACGCAACCTAATGCACTTGTTTTAAGACCAGCAGCCAAGCTATCAAAATAAATGAAAGACCGTTCCGTGGTCGTACACCAAAATATCATTTTAAGCATTTCAGATATCAAAGAACAAACAGAATGCTTGGAGCGTCTAGCTTAAGCAAGTATTTCAAAACATCAATTGACCAAAATAAGATATTGTAGCACATTTTACCTCGGAATTAGTTTGTGATATGCTGTCAAACACTGAAAACAAAAAACCGAACGGTTTTCGGTTCTTAAACGTGAAAAGAGGTTCCTTGAAGTCAAATAAATTTGCTTCAACGTCTTACCACAATCCTGCTCGTCACTTTGATCTCCACAATCATCCCGGCCGTCGCAGCGTCTAAACATGTAAATGCACTTGCCGTTGCCGCACGTAAATTCGTAGCTACTACATGGCCTGTATGAAGGGCAGTTGTTTTCGTCGCTCCAGTCACCACAATCGTTGTCATGATCGCACCTAAAAAAAAACGCAACACAAAACGAGGATGCATTAGCAGATTCGCCACGCAACGCAACATTTTGTTTTGAGGTAAATCAAAACTCAGTCTTTTTTCAGGAAGAACGCTACAAAAATTTCACGCTTGACTTTGGAATTTGGTGATTAGCAAGTTTTCTGGACAATAAAGAAATTTGCTAAGAGTCAACTATTTTGAATTGTTTACATCTCAAAAATACCAGCATTACTTCAAAACCAACTTTTTTATGAATTTCAAACAGAGTGCTTGCGAAGTGATTGCCTTCACTTCTTGTCCCGTAAAAGGCTTGCAAAGTTGCAAGAATAGAATTGCATAATTATAGCGTACATTCCATGCAGTATACACGACTCCTGCTGCAGCCCACACCTGTAATATTTGGAAACGCAAAGGCCATTGTCGCAGGCGAACTGATAGGAATAACAACTTCTCGTTGGACAATCTTGCGCTTCGTCCAGCGCATCAAAGCAATCGGCGTCCCCATCGCAAACAAATCTTTGAGGAATGCACCTGCGAAAGACGAGAGAATATTCATATCAGTGCTTGTGAACGCAAACGACTGGAAAATGTGTGATTTCGGAGCAAAAGAAAATAATAAAGTATTTTTAGGAGAAAATAAAAAAATCAGGATGGAGTTATAAAATCGACCGGCTAAATGGCCTAGTAGGTTGACCACGCGTCACCAATTGCTGGTAGACTGGATTCAATTCCCGGTCGGGTCATACTGAGGACCTAAAAATACGGTACTTGCGGCCTATCCAGCCTCGTGCTGGTGCAAGGGAACAGTTCATGTACAGTACTACCTCTGAATCGCCACCAGTGCACCATCCACTGCGAAACCAGCCGCATACTCTGTGACAACATAAATTCAGTATCAGTGATAAGACTGATTGTTGTTTGTTACCATGCAGAATGACATTGAAGGACCTAATCTCTGTTTGCGAGTTTTGGCTTATCTCCTTGTAGCATATCGGCCTGAACTGTGAGTGAGCATTTCAGATGTTTAACACTGTAAACAGTCTCTTTAAGTCTGTCTTTGATGGACAAGCTATCAAATGATCACCATTCCATCTAATTCTTAACTGTGCCCTTTCAACAGATGACACCATAAGTTACTCCTTCCACAATAGGGTATAACTACAAGCTATATCCTTTATAACAGGTTCGGGCGTCTATATCTGTTGATGATTTTTTTGTATATACATCACTGCCTGGTACTGATTGTTTAGTTATTGTGTAATACTAATAAATAATAATAAGCCGGACAAGAAAACAAACCCTATTAAATGATTTTTGATGTTGCTGACCAGGAAAAACATAAACAATCCGTCAGCTTAGTGTGGTTCTACTAGCACAGCTTTAACATGTGCACACGGACTTTCGTTGATGTCCTTGGGCTTTTGGAATAAAGGCCTAAAATTATGGCGACTGCACGAGGAGAGACAGTCGTTGAGCTAGTCCAGCTTAAACTTTTTGGGGCAAATGGCTTTCACCCATCCTGAAAAAGCATTCTCGTACGCCAATGCTTCTTAGATCCAAATGAGCTGACAACTATTTGTACAGCATTATAGATACCATTGAAAGAAAACGACTGTTTTGCTCCAACGATCTTCATTCAACGTAAGTTGGTTCAGTGTTAAAGTATTTAAATAATTTACCATGACCACGAACCTGGTTGTCCCAGCTGGATTGTTTTCGCAAGTGAACTCGTCAGGTTGACAAGTCCTACTGTCGCAATTTTGATCCTCGTCTGATCCGTCTATGCATTCATATTGGCCATTGCAAACCTGTCAAAAGCAAAACAAATAGAATGTAATAGTCGTTTTCAAGTTCAAGGCTGCCGCCATGCGTGGCCAGACCCAGAAATACAGGTTGTACCGCTGAAGGAATGTGCTGTGTAGTGTGTACAACTGCACAAAGAGAAAATAAATCTTTGATCGTTAAGTTACGTCACAGAAAAACAGAAGCATATCAAGCAGGAATAAAAACATTGTTGACGTCTGTAGCAACTTAGACGAACCGCTAAATGCCTAAGCGGACTTTTCGTTGTTTTTTTCGACACAAACTCGAGTAATGACCCCGATATAATAGTTCTTACCTCTTGTGTTTTTTTACGCGGTAACATACAACCAGTCTGCACACGGTTATTGTAGCATCGCATTGAAAAAAACTCTTGGGAGTTCAAAAGTGGTACATGAATGCAAATACAGGAAGAAGGGAAGCGACCAAAGAGCTTTTTTACCCAAAAATAATACCAGCAAAAGGTACATGGCAAAGATTGAACTTTCCATGCGTGGTCTGATACTGATACTTTTCCAACAGGGAATTTCAGCATGAGGCATAAAAACTTCAATAGCCATATTTTATTTCATGGCAGTTGCATAATTCTGTTTTTTAATCTAAGATGCAAAGAGTTACCTGCTCCGTTTCGCCGACTGCTGGGAAAACTTACCCAGTTGTCTGAAATGCATCGTCCGTTCCCACACTTGAAGTATCCTGGCGGACAAGTTACGTCAGGATGAGAACATCCTTGCTCTGGTTCGTCACTTCCGTCAGCGCAGTCTTCGTCGCCATCGCAATAAAAGTACATAGATATGCACTTGTGTGACGTGACGCATTTAAACTGAGTTTCCAGGCACTCGTGCTCTTCTGCAAGCATATGAAAAAAGACTTGGAAAGAAATTCACTTCTTAAAAGTAAGAAATCAAGTATTCGAAGGATATGAACGACAGTCTCGTACCTAATTGTTTTAATTAAGCAATATCGTTTGCGACAGAGTAAATTTCGTAATTTTTGCACAAGAAACAAGTTGTATAAGAAATAATGACGCAAACACACCTGTGATTGAAAATAAGGTTTATTTAGATCATTGATTTTTGCTTTATTGCTGCCATTGCCTCGCCACCAGTGCAAGATTTACTGTACTGCGAAAGCAGCCGAGTGGCGCAAGCGAGCGGAGAAGGACGCCCGCAGACCACTCGAGAGTTGTGACACTCCATAAGGAATACAACTACCGAGTATAAACGAAGCTGAATTGATTTTTGCCTTATGTTTCCGAAACAGCATCCAGTTAGTCAAATAGCATCATCGTTGGGCGCAACGACAACGAAAAACCGCATTACCACAAAAAGTAGGCGACTCGTCGCTGTTGTCACCGCAGTCGTCGTCGCCGTCGCAAAGCCATCCGTTGTAAACGCATATGTTTGTTGTTTCGCACTTGTGCTGTGAACAGTTTGAAACAAGTTAGACTCAATCGTGGGTAATGTTTACATATACGCTTCCTTTCCTGCAGCGTAGCAGATAATGGTCATTCACTATAAAATTTGCAGAGATAAGGCTTACATATTTCACAAGCTATTGTGACGTCACATCGCACAACGCCAATAAGAAGTCATGTAGTTGCAGAAGGCGCAGTGCTGCACAAGCCAAAAGAGTGAACCTAGTCGACCGGGATATCTCTTATTGCTTGCGCTTCTGAAACATCACGGCCCCGGCATTCTGAGTTTGCGTCTGCAAAGAGTGTCCGTTACACTCCGTAGGTATTACTAGCTCTCTCCAGAAACTCTTTCAATATTGCTTGACGTAGTCTAACCCTATAACGGATAGACGTTTACTTGAAACCAACCTAGGGCTTAACAGCACTTCCACCCATTAATTTTTGTTGAAACGCACTGCGTTATTTTTGAACAAGGTTGTTTCGTAGGTTGATCAACACCTGACAGCTGTAATGACCTTCTGCGTCCAGTTGTCAACACGGTTGACGCTGTATTGGTGTCTTAAAATTCAAATACGAAACAGTAAATAATTGTTGGAATTCTCAAAAGAACTACTAAGTACGAAGTATTGACCCCCAACAACCCCGCAAATCATCGACTCCCTGCACCTTAATGCTACCAACCGAAATTGTTTTGTAACGGCCACCGGCGCGCCCCTTGCTCCAAATAGTATTGGTTGCAATTGAAAAATGTTGCTTAGATTGTGGCATATGTCCTTTCACTCAACCGTAATGCGGAGTTTGTGAAGTTTTTGACATTCATGCAACTGCAATCAGGGCCAACGTAGCTGAGCTAGAAAACAAACTCTTGTTGTGCCAGCAACTAACCGCGTGATAGTACAATGCAGATCCTTCGATGCAAAATCATTGAAGGCTTCTCCCAGATAATGCAGTAACACTATATCTAACAATGCATAGTGAAGATTGTTTTTTTTTTAAACTATTTACGTTGTGACAAAACCAGTGATGAGTCATATAAATATAACAGAGGCTTAGTGTGAAATGTATATGGTCAAGACAAAAATCCTCAGGCAATAATTCCAGGGTTCTAGTTGATCCTTCACAGATTGAATACCTCAAAATCCAGTTCATACCTTGCAATACTTTGATTACAACATCAAAGAACTTTTGAAAGTATGTACTCGCAAAAGAGTCTGTTACAGCTGTGCAAAATATTCACTGCATATGCAAAAAACACGTAATGCTTGTAACATCGTGACAGCACGTTGCGGCAAATTAAGAACTTTATTTCATTTTTGTGAAAATCATTAAAACGTACACAAATCCTATTGAAAAGTTTATCCAAAATACCTTAAGCTGAACGTGGTGTTGACATCACATGATAAAAACGTTTGCTTTGTAAATGTTTTAGAAGCAGTTAAAATAGTTCACTTCATAGAATACTGTCGCGTTAGATCAGAAAGCTCTGTTTGAATTCACCCAAACATTACTGCGCAGATATGCTTGCAGTACATTTACTACAAGTGCCTTACGTAGTTGGGGCGACACGTTGTGTCTGTGCAATTCTTCTCGTCTGCATACGAACCATCCCTGCAGTTGTCGTAACCGTTGCACACCGCGTACTGGGAAATACACCTTCCCAGCGGGCATGTGAATAGATTTGGCGCACAGGTTGGGTGGCCTAAAACGATAAAGGTTACATAGCCAAAGCCAATTGTCACATGATTTTGTGAAGAAAAACATATCCTTGTCATGAAAATTTAGGTGCAATAAAAGTTTTACTTTCATTTTACATTGGTCTTTTCATTCATGCAGTCGCAGTGCGAGCATTTCAGTTGAAAAAATTAACTAGATTGATTCAGGCTCATCAGATTGGTTTCAAGATTGTAATGTAAGTAACAAATGTATGAAGCAGTGTTGCATTTTCACAATGATAACATTTCCATAACCTAGTTACAGGATACGTGAAAATGACACTGACAGAGGAGAAAATGTCAACTGACGGACGGCAGGAATTAGTTCCTTTGACGAGAGCACTTAATTTCTTCACTCTTTACAGTTAACTATAAGACATATAAATGGAATGAGCTAAACCGCTGAGTAACCTGATTTTACTGTAACTAACTAGCTTTCAAAGTTGTTATTAAAAATTTATAATATCAATATTGTAACTGCTCATCCTTATAATGTTTGCAGATATCAGTGGTTGGCGCATTGTTCTGAGCCACGATATGCAAATGGATAACTAGGAGTGTTAAAAATGTTCCTGAAGATGCTGCAAGGGACTTGAAAGAGTTGCTCATTGTTCCACTCAGTGGCGCAACTGCTGCGTATCCTTGTTCTAAAAGCTTCAGCAAAACAAACAATTTCATGAAAAATTCCTTCCCGGCAGATTTACACAAAGAAATTCTGAAACATTTCTTTTACGTTTACAAAGCACAAAATTCGTTAAATTAAAAGTAAGGTTTAATGCACACTCACTGCAACCGACTTCATCTGACCCGTCGCCGCAATTATCGGTGAAGTCGCATACTTGCGACGAACGAATACACTTCCCGTTGGGACATCGATGTTCAGTTGCTTCGCACTGGTGATCGGCTGATGGATACAGCATACAGTAAATCTCTTTATCAGTGTTGTTTCGACTCAATTACAGGTGCAGGTTTACATGGTGCTTCGAGGGCTAAGATCCCCATTTGCAATTTCAACATCCCGTTTTCAGAACGGTACATCAGGCTAGAAAACCATACATAAGCTTTGAACTGCTTTTGAGCTCCCCCATGAAGCTGGAAAGCGCCTCTAAATGCCCTAATCCGGCAAAAGACTAGTTTGACCAACTCAAAGCGATAAACTGGCGAAACAAGTCAAAGTTGCGAGCAACAGTTTCGCAAAATCAATTAACAATATTAAAGAAAGAAAATTGTCAGTTGCAATTTGTCTAAAGATAAAACTTTGCATAATTAACTCAAAAAAGCAAGAAGCGGAGTAAAAAACTCATTTTCGGCTTCTTTACTTGCGTACAAATTCAACCCTAAATAAATACAGCGAATACGCCCTTACCACAAACCCTGTCCGACTCATCAACGCCGCTGGGGCAATCCGTTCTACCATCGCACAACCAACTCAGCGGCTTGCAAGAACCAGTCTTGCACGTGTACTGATCGCTGCGGCATCGATCCTGTCCTCTCTGCATTATCATGAATGTGCGTTAGCTTCACAACTTAATCATTACAACAACAACTTAAGTAAACCATTATGAAAATGTTATAATTGGTCCTGAAAACTACAGCGGATTGATGTGATTCTGTTTTTTTTTTCGAAGTCGACCATAATAACTCTTCAATTGGACAATACACTTCAACGCAAATGTCATCCAAAAACATTTCTCTACATGTAAGCGGTTTCTGGTTCACAAACAAAAATCCGTTACTGATCTAAGCCCGAATATTCAACATGTTTCTGAAAAATGTTTTCAACTCACGTCAACAATGCACTCTTTGTCACCATTAGCGAGAAAATACTGGTTTCCATCGTCGGTAGGGCATTTGCACTCCGGTTGGTTGTCAGGACCAACCGTGCAGATATGGCTGCAGCCGCCATTGTACCTAAAGCACAACACAAAGAAAAAGTAAGATGTTTCTTTAATTTTTGACTAATTTCTGTTTTCTGTCAACGAAAGAGCAGAACCGCCCGTATTGTTATACATTTTTAACCCAATTGCCAAAGCAAAAAGAACGTAACTAGTAAAACATTTGCAGGTAACCGTATGTCTTCGAGAAAGGCTAAACTTCCGTAGATGCCACTAAAAATGTATCCAAACAACACAAAAATATTAAACCACAAGATTTCTACGAATTGAGAAAATGAAGTTCCAGTAAAACTTGGGGTTTCAACAAATTTTGCGGATCACAGTTGCGTGTTATGCTTATTATGTTGTTAATCAGCATATATCACGTCACTTCCTTTCAAGATAAAATCAGTTCGAAAAGATTAAATTCTCACATTATAACTACTGAAATGTTTCTTTCTCGTTTAGTTCACCAAAATGCGTGCGATAAATATACAGTTTCACAAACAGTTACTAACCACTAGTGTCAGTGACAGTTCTCCACAAGGACGAAAGCAGGTAAATCAGCCCGCAAGGTGTTTTGCTATGTCCTAGCAAATCGATTTCGCGTTAATTACGCACCTTCAGTTCTTATTCACACGCTTTCGCCCTTGTGGAGAATTGCCAGTGAAATGCGGATAGGTGCAGCAGAATCACCGAAAGTTATGATAGCGCGACATGTCAGGCAGATTTCTCGAAAGCTCGACATCATTTCTACACCAGTGTCAGTAAACAAGTTCGTAATTTCAGGCATGAAGTAAATTTCATTTAATGGCTTTAAATCACTTGAAAAGGCCTATAACTGAAGTGATGGTCAAGGACTAAGATTTTCTGCCACGCAAAGGCCTTATGCATGTGAAACAGGACTTTTTTTCTGTGCTGGTCACATTTTTTAGAAAATTCAGGCCTTTTGTTTTGCAAAACAAGAGTCACGCGACTGCGAATTTTCAAAAAGATGAGAATTTGTTTTTGAAGGGAAAGTTCGATAGGTCAACACAAAATACAGTTTTTAATCACTAAGAACCTCGTGTAAAAATTTACAACCGATGTTTCATTTTCTGCATGCAGCTGTAATGATGTCATAACCCTTACGCAAGTGAAAACGCTCAAACCAAAAAATTTTTTCACCTCTCGCACGGGTTGTAGCCAGAACAGTCCTGCTGCTTCCGAGTGGAATAAGCAACGATGTCGTATGGACGGGACGAGAGCCGCTCCTTTAGAGTAGTTACAGCGCCACCATCGTATTTGTTGGCTCTGCACAGAAACAGCAGTTTTGCATCCCGTCCACAACAGATAAAACTCAGCAACTTTATATGCACAATTACAAATCAATGGGCAACACACTTGTACGGTCAAAGCATCAAAAACAAACTTCCATTAAACAGTTCGAACCGGTTCAACAAAGTGTTGCACCGACAATTGAAAAGATTCTTTTTTTTATTGCAAGGTATGGCAGTAACTGGCAGTATCGCCAGTTTATCTCAGTCAAAATCTGTAAGTTTTTAGACGCGGAGGGGCTTGTAAAACGTTGCTGCCCAACCATGTCCAAATGCACAGGCGGTGGCAACCCTCCATTGTTTGCGCGTACTTGCTCCTGCATATCATGGCGTAAAGCATGACTGTTAGTTGAAAGTAGACTGTGCACATTATGTTTAGACTTTAGGCAGGAGCTTTCCAGGAAAAAAATCTTACAATTTTTTCTAACCTTGCAACTCATCGCAGCTCAAACGTGTGAAGCTGCAGCTGTTGTTATATGACAGTCCGATAGCTACCCGGTGGGTGCATCTTATGCATATTCTGCAGAACGCACCTGTACACGCTGTTCGTTTGCCAGTCAGTCCAATAGACTTGTTGATCGAGTATTGTGATGGAAAACGGATGAGTAAGGCTGTTTACCAAGGACTGTCGTTCCGTTCCGTCGAGGTTGCACCGCTCTATTCGCTCGTACCCGCTGCAAATGCATGTGTCAAAGATTCACTCCTATCAGGATCATGTGCAAGAGCAAAGATGCGACAAGGTTGTTTTTACCTAAGGGTCAGAACAAGGATTATTTTGAATATCTATAAAAACAAATGTATTTTATTTATAATGGTAGTGACAAATTACATCATGTTATTACAACTAAATACAAGACTATGTCTACTTCAGGAATAAGACAATTATTTGGCGACCTGCGTATTACATTTTTACATAAAAGCATTTGATTTGTCTTTTGGGTACCCCCCATAGGTCTCTTTCTCAAAAAGCGTAAATGTCGTGTTCAAAATAGCCTTTGTTCGCTGAGCTAAACGCTCTTTTCACTACATTACGACAAGGAAGCACAAATTCCAGTCTAATCAACATGCATCTTTAAGTCATACACCATACCTCTCAGCATCCGCCCAATACAGCTTGTCGTCGTCGAAGTCGATGGTTAATCCGTTGGGCCAGTGCAAGTCAAGGCTTACGATGGATGTTTTACCGTTACCAGCCAAAGTCGCGCGTTCAATCTTTGGTGTCGTACCCCAATCCGTCCAGTATAAAAATCCTGAACAGGGCAAAATCTTACGCTCGATGGTTCAATAATTTTACGTAGAGTGACGTGCGTGAACATTAGTGCTTCAGTTTACGAACTCAAAGAAATTTGTCAGCCTTCTCCAAGCTCCTTTGGCAAGCAAATCCTTTCACTTCAGCTAACCTTCAGTTCAACCAAATTCGAAAAACATATATACAGTAGTTATGCAGATAAAAGCAATCACTGCAACAACTAAAGGCTGTCTGATTTGACAAAGGTCTCTTGCTTCTCTCAATCAACTTTGTTTGGAATGCTTTTTTGCTGTATCACATCATTCTGGAATACTAACATTCTAGTCTTCAACCCATGACTGCACAAAGAAACGAGTGGTCAGAAGCTCAGAAATGATTCAAGTGCTTCGGGTTTCTGAGTAGGCTAATTTTTGCAGAAGTGCTATTTTTAGAAATCGAAACAGGGGCTTTTTGACACTCACAGCACGCGACCCGTTGTTGCAACAACATGTTACTTTTGGCACTAAATGCAAAATTTGATTCCGCATCAAAACGGTTCAACCTTCAAGCGCGAATCTCCGACGCAGAGTATTGTTTGCATTTTCAGTCGTTTTCTTTTTACCTCGGCAAGGATCAACTGCAATCGCCCGAGGTTTGTCCAATCCAGAGAGAAGAGTTGTGATGTTCGTTCCGTCGATGTATGAGGATGAGATTGTCTTCAGGGCGTTGTCAGTGTAATATAAGCGTTTGTGCAACCAGTCAAAGTCCATACCTTCACAAAGATAAGCACCATGCGTTGCGAACGATTTTATCAGAAACGGGATGTTCGCGTATGCTTATCAGCTCGCACTTTGGAGAAAATCTTTAACCAACCAGAAAATCCATCCATACTTTCCTGCAACTATTGTTTTGAAAACCTTTTAAATTTCTCCCCATCGAAAACATAACAGTACCTTCAAAACAAACCAGCAAAAATCTATATGTCTTTTCTTTCTCTACGGGTGATTTCAACGATTCAATTCACCAGTAGATAACTTTTACTAGTGCGATGGCCAAAACACTGCAGCGTTTCTTGCTATGCCAAATACAAATTAAATTTCATCGAAACATCACAACAGTAAAATGTATTTGAATGGTTTGTGACCAAACCGCCATGACATCGTTGCTTCAGACAGCACTGAGTTGGCAGTTGCTACTATGACAAACCTCTTCAATTAGAAAACTGAACCATTCAACTGATTTAATGTTCAAACAATATGCTGCTGTTGTCAACCCTGCACTTGAGGTGACATTAAAACATTCCCTAGTGTTGAGATACAGAAAAAATAGGATATAATTCTCGTAGACTGGTGCGGTTTCGTTTGATTAGCCCTGTTTACTTTTGTATCCGGGGCAACTTCAGATGTTGGTGGCAAGTTTACTAGGAACTCCCGAATAACACAAGCCCTGGGCCATTGCAATAGCACGGTAAGAAGTTCGTCAATTTCAGGAAAAAGTAATATAGCAATCAAACTTTTACTAAGCCGGATGGTTGTGGGATATTGGAGTTGTGGACCTTTTAGTATAAGCCTCCCCACGGGGATTCGGGACACAGTTTGTGCAGTTCTGATTAGTAGTACACACGGGATATCTTTGTCAGTGAATTCACACAACGAATTTTGTCAGCGCATTTTCAATTCTGTGTCAAAAATCTAATAAAGTTTACATTCAAATGGTTTAAGAAGACTGTGAAACGCCAGACACTTTTCCAACTGGTAGCTTTAAATATCTATTTGTGAGTCACACAACATAAATCACAAAATCCATGCATATTTTACGTAGAGTATAATAGACAGCTGATGTCATATGCCAATTATGCATGGAGAAAGTCGGGGAAAAAATTCAAAGCCTCTCTTTCAAGAAGTATGCAGTACAGTGTCAAACTACTCGAAAATGGGCGTACACATGTACAGATAACAAATGGAAATGAAAAATGACATGTGAAAGTAGCTATTTTAGCGGCATGTGAAAGTAACGAAGATTTAAATGTTGATTTTTGAAAATAAAGTACACCCAGGAGGCTATCACACTCGACATACCAACTTTCATTAGTGCAAGACACTTATCATGATTTAACGGATCTTGACAAAGATAAAAAAGCAGAACTACGGAAAAATGTGAAAACAAATTTGTTTATACAAACTATTTACCTTCCACAGCTGACAAACCAGATGTGATGATGTACTGTACGTGCGGTCGTGTAGTCTCCAGAGAGAAATAACCAATTTTCGACCTACTCCCTTGATACTTGCAAAAAACAAGATCATTTCCAAAATCGGCGAAGGAAAACAAACAGAGACTATTTCAGTTCTTGCCAACGTAAAAATTTTCATTTAACAACAAAACCTAAGATCTTGACGCTGTGTACGTAAGCTGTTGTTTGCATCAAAATCTCCCAAGTCCTTTCTTGTCGTTTCCGACAACAAAATTTGAAAAATCATGCCAAGAGACTTTATCACCCAATTTGGTTAAGTCAGTCTTGACTGGAATGAAACAGCGAAAATATGAGATAATATTATTTTACAGCTTTTCGATTTCGACAAGTTTGTTTTAAACATAGGTCTGTTCAAAAGTTGTTACACAAATGCTCGCCATACTTCATACAGGATGTTTGAATCTAAACGGCCCAGTCTAGATTTAAAATATTTCTCAAGTCATCCGCTTTGGAAAAAAGTAACAATATTCCTAAATCGATGAAAATCCTGTTTTTGTTGCCAAACCTGGCAACTCGAGTGACAACGAGTCAGAAGATTTATACAAACAATCGACTCAAAGCCACCGCGCTGTTCAACCACTGGACTAACAATACCGTTGCGAAGTAGGCGCGGTTGTCGTCCAGGTCGTACGTGACAGCGAGCGTTAGAGGGAGATAGACTGGATCGAAAATGACTGATTGATCGTTAGGGTCAATGTGGGCAGTTTGTATCGATGTTGATGTCGTGTAAATGATGTAGTCATTTGCATCTGAAATACAAGGATTTCAGAAGTGTTCGGATATGAAACGTGACATCAGGCAACGTAAAAGTCCTAATTGATCCTGAATGCTTCGTACCCGCTGAATTCACAGGCGTGAACCTCACCAGCTGCAGGCAGGTGGAGAGAGTTTATAAGCAAAAAACAAGAAATGAGAAATACTAATTTCCAAACAACGTCAAATAAAGCGAGAACAAGATCGACTTTTCAGCACAAAATGCTTTATAAATTTCCGAACATAACGTCCACCGGCAAGAAGCGGGAAAAAAAGCTGTCATAACTTCATATGAAAATTACGAAAACACCAATTGCATATAAAAATGCAAGATAAGGTATTCATGAACTTGTGTCGATGGCATTGAATGGGAGTATATTTTTTACTGTTATTATTTAACCATCAAGATATTCTATCACTATAAAAACATTGAATTTCGTGCCAGTGGACCGCAGAATATAATGCGCGCAATTCTAGGATTGTTCAAGATTCACATTTTTAAGTTTCTCTACTTTCATAAAATTCGCTAAAGTTATTAGCACCACCAGGGACCTACTTATGCTCCAACTTAAACATCTTCCTGCTTTCAGGACAACCACACTGGCTCAGATTATAAGAATGACGTCATTGCACTATAAAATCTGAACCAAACTGTTTCCACTGGCTCTATCCTACTATATGTATTAAAACGATAACGAATGTTTTTTTGTATCTTTTCTCATACAACATAACCGACGCATGCTCACTGAACATGAACGCAAACAAAAAATTGCTTAAAAAACAAATATGAGACAACAGGTGCATTAGTCACCAAGTAACAGACCATAATGAAACCTCTTCCACACCTGAGCACGAGACACCATCCGACGAAAGTACGCCGTAAGCACAATCACATATTTTCGTGTTGTCTGGTTTGGCGTAGCACAGTTGATCGCAATCACCGTTGTTATTTAAGCAAGGGTTTGTCTGGAGAAAAAAGTTTGCTTTGTACTACCAATCTCCAAGAAACTTTTGTTTAACATGGCGTTAACTATAATGTTCTAAACAAGCTAAAAACTATGAGTGCCAAAGCCTTTAATGGTGTATCGGTATCATACAAAACAAACCAACGCTCTTTTTCAATACAAAATTAACTCAAACAACTGAAAAACAAAAAAATAAAAAAACGCTCTTCTGCGTGAAGTTTATAACGGCTTGTCACGATGTAAACAGCTTCACAAAACTTGAGATTAAAATGTACAGAACGTACAATCAAACATTTTTTAAAACTCTACATGTCCAGAAACTTCTAGAATCTAGATCAGGGGTTCCCAACCTGGGGTACATGTACACCCAGGGGTACATTTGCCTATCCGAAGGGGTACATTTAAGGTTATCAATAGAAGAGCAAAATATATTTGCACATGATTTATTTCCAAATATTTACGCATATATTAATGAATTTTCTTTTCAAAAATCGTTATATGCTTATTGTTAAATATATCAATGAATAATCATGACAAAATGTATTGTCATAAGATATCTCAGGGGTACATGTACATCTGTCAAAATGCTGAAGGGGTACATGCTCATCTGTCAGAATGCTGAAGAGGTACATGGTAAGAGAAAGGTTGGGAACCCCTGATGTAGATCATAAATATTTTTAAGTATCGATAGTATATTTGAATGTGCGCAAGCGTTTCATACCTGCAGCAGACCTGTTTCTTTTAAAATCATACCTGGGGATCATCAGGTTGCACTGACGACTCGAAAATCGCGATCGCCTGCAGGTTGTCCAAACCAACCTTTAGTTTTTCAGGTTCATCTTGATTCGCCGGATCTTTCTTTGCTCGGAAAACCTGCTCGATACAAAATGTTGCGTAGTTACCTCCAAGTTCCCCAATGAAACCTTAGCAAATAAAGTTTCTGGCAAAGTTTCTCAAATTGATCGACAAACACAAGCTACAGATATATACATAAGCGTACGGCATGGTGATTCAGGGGATGCGGTCGCATCCCAACGCTGAAAAATTGGTCATTATTTGGGCAAAAATTTTCAACATTTGGGCAAAGTATACAGCTACATTCACATGTAAGTGAAGCAGTGTCCATTTTCCCAACTAAGGCTAAATAATGGGTAAATCAACAGAAAAATAGTGGCCAAAAGGCAAAATAATTTGAGACTATTTTGCCGTTTTTCAAACCCTTGATAAGAGGTAAAAAATAAAATAGACCCTGCCCTTGAGTGAACTGGAATCATGTGGTAATTCCAACAGCCTTCAAATTTGGGCCAACTAAAGAACTCCATTCACGTTTTGTGTATAATTAGAAACATTTGAGTAAATTAGGAGCATTTGGGTACGGTCCAACAGCTTCAGTTAAATCTGTGCAAATGAGAAAAGCTCCATTCAAACTTGAGTGAAAATAAAAACTTTTAGATTATTTGGAAGCATTTGGGTGAGGTCCATCAGTCAAATCAAATTTTGGCGATTTGCAACAGCTTCATTCAATTGTGGGCAACTTCAAACATCTTGTTCAAAGCTGGTTTATATAGAATAGCTCCACTGAAATTTTAGTACATTTAGAAATGTCTGGGTTAACTATAAGAGCTTTATCCAAATTTGGATCAAATAAGAATCATTTGGGTAAATTTTAACAATCTTAATGAAATTTGAGCAAATTGGGACAACTTCATTCAAATTTGGGTGAAGTTAGAAATGTTTCCATAAATTGGAAAAGTTTGGGTAAATTCCAGCACACTAAATCAACTCTAGCCAAACGGCAATAGCTCCATTCAAATTTGGGCCAAGTGGAACATCTTCATTCAATTCTGGGTAACTTCAAACAGCTTTATTCATTTTTGGGGAACTTTAAACAGCTTCCTTCCATTTTGGGTATTATACAAGTGCTTCATATAAATTTGCATACAATTAGAAACATTTGGGTAAGTTCCAACAGCCTCAATCATATTTGGGTAATTGAAGCAGCTTCATTCAAACCTGGGTACAACTAGAACCATCTGGACAAATTGGAAGAGTTTCATTCAGATTTGTATATATTATAAATATTTGAGCGAATTACAACAGCCCAAATCAAATTTGGGACAATTAAAACAACCTCATTGAAATTTGGGTAGAGTAAGAAGCCTTTTAAAATTAGAAACATGTAGTGGTAACCCACCATTCCAACTAACCCTAATTTTTGTAAACCTATTGTTGACGCTGTAAATATAGGTGTGGCCAGGTGGGTCTTGGGGGCCATGACCCTTCCCAATTTTTTAGAACATATTGTCATTTTGTGCTTTGAGAAGCGGTATCCCAAGAAATTGGTGTTATTTGCCTAAAATCAAACATTTTTCCTCCAAAAAATTTTTTGGCCCCTTCCAAATTTTTGTGCTGGCTACGCCACTGGCTGTAAAGTGTACAACTAAAATGTAGCTGCAAAATATTTTGTGGTAGTAATGTGGCGTACATGTGATATGATACTGTGAAGTTTTCATGTTTCAAACTTGCTTGATGTTGTGAGATTTGCAAGTGTGATTCTGTACCTACAAAGTATTCATGAACAAAATTAACTACGTAACTGCATTACCATTGTTCACATGTGGCTATGCAGAATATTGATTGCTAGTTGAGGGCGTACGGCGTTGAACCCCGGTAATTACGCATGCAGACCCATTGTATCGTTTGCAATGTTACGTTTTAGTCTTAATATTAGGACTTCCTGTTTGTATGCTATTTAGTAAAAACAAGATCAAATTTGGGCAAAAATTCTTTGCATCCCCAAAATTATGCACTCCCGTACACCTATGGATATATACCACAAACAATTTTGCCGTTGTTACAAACCTTTCCACACACCATGGTTTCTCACCAAACTGTACACTTTACCACAAGCAGGACGTACCGATTTCAAGCTGTAGTCAATCCAATACATGTAATCGCCATACAGGGCGACACCAAATGGCGATGGATAGTTGCGACCGGACCTGATGGTTACTCTGCTGGCTCCGTCCCAGGCCATCTTTAAAACCAAGTAGATGTGCATGCAAAAAGTTTTTTTCAGCATCTTTACGAAAATTGTAATCTAGTTATGTAAACTTACTATTAGATTTTCGGTATTCCTAGTTTTCTATAGGCTTCAAAATTGATTATATTAAGCAAAGTTTTTATGTATAAAATCTTTGATTTTTTTTTTACTTAAACGAACATACTGCACTTGGATGATTTCCTTTGCAATTTGGGCATATTTTATTTGAAGAATCATAATTTTTGCAACTGTTAGCACCCCACAATGTCAGCATATTTCTTTATCTTTGCTGTGGTTAGCAACGTGACCCAATCGGTTGCACATGAAGCATCGAACAGGTTTAGGAATGTATTGCTTAACCTTAAATTGTAAATATCCCACTCTCACTTCTTCTGGAAGTTTAACTGATTAACATGTAGCAGGACAGTGGTGGAAATCCTCATGTTTCCTTCATAATCTTTATATTGAGGTCTTTTGACAAAACTAACATTATGAGAATTGAGGCAACTTTTACTTCCTCTGTAGAAAGATCGTCCGGGACTATATCAATAACTCTTTTTGCGGTGGATGGCTGAGGAAACGAGGCTAGAATGGGTGTAGCAACATTTGAGCCAAAGCTCAAGAAATCCAAGGCCAACAGATATTTCCTTTTGAAGTGTCGTTTCTACCTTTACAAGAACATATCCCTTTTTTCAAAGGAGTTCTCTATCGACAGACTCCCGATATATTTTCTTAAACATCTGTCTGCTAGAATTGGACGGTGTGTAGCAAGCTTTTTTCCTATAATTACTTTGCAGTCTGAACAACAACAGCATAAACTTCTGTCGCATTGCCAGCTTCGTAAGACAAGATATCTATCATGTTTCTCGCTCTTTCAACCTTTCAGGGGTTTCCCCAAAACTATCTGGTGATTCTGGCAAATCATCCTTTTGAATGCACCCAAGGCACCGTGGATGACTATTCAATATGTTGGCAGGATCTGTTGTAAGTTTCTATTTACTAAGCTATCATTAAAGGTTTGACTACGGACTTCATAACCGTCAGACATGGAATAGATGGAAATCTAGCAGAGATAGAGCAAGGCTTCACTATTGCAGCTACCTAACTCATTAATAAAAAAGACACGTCCACACATCACAGCGGCAAAAACCGAATCTTCAGTTGCGTAACTAACGGGGGGTCAAGAGGGCGAGCCTCCCCCCCTGGTAAGCTAAATGTAAAAACTGGGGCCCCTTTAGTTGATATTTTGATATTAAGTATTCCTTAGGTTGTTGTCTTTTTGCGTTTTTCTCGGTGTTTTCCGTTTTTATCTAGTATGGACATTCAGAAATTCATTATCATTTATTAACTTTTTCTTAGTTTTGGCTAGTGGGCCCCCTTCACCTAGGCTTTTCCCCTCTTGGCTCAAGCCTCTAGTTACGCCACTGCGAATCCCCATGTATCGAACGCCGCTAAAGGAAAAAGCTAGGAGCGGCACGACCAATTCCTGCTCTCTTCCACAACATTGCAACTCAAACACTGCACTACTAGTTTTTGTAAACAAAGTACAGTCTTTAGCTCCACACCTTCGGCATGTTGTTTCCTTTCTTGAAGTCGGGAAACTTTTCTGCGCCATGTACCTCTACGTTGCAGGCAGATGGCAAAAACGAAAACACAAGATAATTAAAATAGCAACCTTTTGAATGGTGGATGCTTTGTCGTCCGCCCAGTAAAGTTCGTGTGTGTTGTAATCGATGACCAGTCCAACTGGATGAACAACCCCGGTTGTGGCAAGAATAGTTCGGTTTGAAGCGTCCAGCAAAGCCCGTTCGATCTTTGGCGATTGTCCGTAATCAGTCCAGTAAAGATACCTGTTTCGCAAGAAAACTTATACTACACTGCATAAGGACACCTCAGCAGGCATACTTCTTTCAACGAAGTTAGTTTTCGAATTTGTTAATGACTATATCCTTGTGCTAGCAAAGTTTTCTTTAACCTAGGAAAAGGAGTGAAGTTTTGTTTTACTTTACAATTTCTTTTCAGCTTGAACAAGGTTTCTGGGAGAGGTGTTTTCGAACTGATAATCTGTCTGCACCATTTTCGAAAATTGAAAGAAGTCAACGAACGTATTGCGCAGTAAATCTGCTTTTAACACAGACACAAAAAAAGAAATTGAATAAACTTCTAAACGACTTTGGTGCTTCCTTATCACGAACCTCTTAATTGGATTTACGGCGATAACTCGAGGTTGATCATCAGTAGTTTTGAGCAAGATCGTTCGGTACGAGCCGTCAACACGAGTCACTTCGACATAGGTGTAATCAACGAACGCATTGGTGAAGTAAATATTCTCTGAGAAGGAAATAGCACTTTGCGTGAGAAGTTGAAATGTCGAAGAGCGTTTCACACATGCTCGCATCAGCGTCGACACAGTTAGTAAATAAAACTGTGCTTAATCAAGAAACAATAACGTAATAACCAAAAATATAAGTAAAATCATACGGGACGTTGCTAAAACAATTTTCTTCATCGTTAGCCGCGAGTTAATAGTATGTTGACGCTAAAACCAAAGACCAGATACGATTGCTCCAAAATTATTTGTTGTCACATTGTTGTTTCTTTCACGACTTTGCAAGATTCCAAGTTTTTTGCTCTGTTCTTAACTGGGCTCTAATTTCAACTTGTACTATGTAATCGTAAAAAGAACTAACTAAAAATTAAATGATACCCACTTGCTTCCCAGTCAAAGGCAAATCCAGCAATTCCTATCGGCCCAATTCCGTTTGTAACAAATAAGCTGAAATATAAGTTGTCGGCTTTCCACGAATAAATTGCGTTGTTGAGGAGGCCACTAATTCCGTTAGAGCTTCCGCCAGGATAGTAGCTGTTGAAAAAAACGCGCCCTTCCTCCATGTAGACATCAACAGCTGTAACATTGAGACCTGAACGCCATGCAATACAAAAGTTATAGAGTTACGGAATTGCGTAATGAGCACAGAGTTCGCAGATTTCAGAGTTCGGCATGCAAAGAGTTAAGCGAGCATTAACCACATTTTAAGGCGACCACCACTGCTAACTTTCTCAAGACTGCGCACTATGGTAATGCCCCACGACTTGACAGGAAAAAATATTTTGCCGTACAACATTTAGAAATTATGCCATTGTGATAAAATTAAGAGTTAGGTTATCAAGAACATTACCAAGGTTCGCAAATAGAACTCTGATCACAAAACAAACTATTGTTCTAAAAACACCAGTCAATTCCACAAAGTTTTGTTATGCAATCACTCAGAAGGCATCATTGAAAATTCAAGGTTGTGTTTTTATTTATAGCGAACAAATCAAAATAGTCTTAGTCCTCTTCTGTCATGATTTGCATTTTACAAATACTGCAATATTATGGTACGCTTATCAAATCATACACTTTACTCTTCTCATCAAGCAAATGCCTCAGCGGCTGTTGCGTAATTACAGGATACTGCAACAGATTCGCTTCTTATTGCGAATCTACTTCAGCAACAACCATTTGCGGAAAACCTCGTTTTTTTCAACCTATGGTTTCTAGTCACGATAAAACAATTTAAAAAGCAGTGCACTTTTCAAATAACATCCCACCTACATTTTTTAAAAATCTTACAAAATGTCGAATCTTGAACTTCACGTTTATTGGTCAAACAATCCCACTCGAGCATCTTTCAAATTTTAAACTTTTGACGTTACAATAAATACCCTGAACATTACCGGGTAAGTACCATTTTATTCCATCCTGAAGCACGTAACAGAAAGCTTTAGCCATTACCGTTAGATATATTTATGGATAAAATAGATCAAATTTTCAGAATAACGCTCTCAGTAAATGGAATGATTCGAAAAAATATACTGCTTAGAGAAATGGGCGATAGATATTCCATCATGGCCACTCCATAATACAATTTCGAGTGTGTGACTGTTTGTTACAAACCTATTCTTCACGCACGATCCGCAAATAAACCTCTCTTTACAATATTTGTTAAAATATGCAAAGATTATTAGAGGGAAAGAGTCGAAAAGGCACTTGGCAAATTTGCTCTACAGCCACAGATACTCTAGTCCGCAAGTAGCAGCAGAGAAGATGCTTGTCATGTGTTCATAGCAATTATTATAACGTAACAAATCCAAACCAGTTTCACTCTATTTGAATATGATTTCAGAACCTATGGGATGCTTAGTGTTACTTGAAATCGATTCCCTATTTTTAAAAAGTTACTCATTGATTCTTTGTTGCCTTGGAGATTAGTTACTTGAACACAATTTCACTTTGTTACGAAACGTGTTGCCAGAAAAAATTTAGTATCCTATTTGACGCCGTATGAAGACGATTGAGGATAAATTTTGACTTTACATATTTGTTGTTGAAAATCATACGAAACTAAACTTACCTGAAAATCCAATGGGTTGCATAGCATCACCATGAGCGAGGTCGTCGATGTCAAAACCACGAAGGACATTTCCAAGTGAAACAACCACGTATGCATCGTTACTGATGCATTTAGTGTCGTCGTCAGGGTCCACCTGAGAACAACCGAATTTCAGATTATAAACTTCTTTGATAACGTGTCGTTCGTAATTTCAATGCATTTCAACTTTGCCTGGCTTAACTAACAGCAGCTTTCAAAGTTCAAGCTTGAGCTTCTTTCTCGACAAAACCCTGCCGAATAGCTATGGGATAAACGTACCTTAAAACCAGTGGCGCATTCGCATCGTTTGAAGTTGCCCTGTACTGGGAAGCAGAATTGGTCGCAACCTCCGTTTCCGACGTTGCAAGAGTTTGGCCTTCCCGGGTCGCGGTTGTAGATTTTCAGAGACGTCACGTCTTGTATTTGAGATCGCAGAACCATTTGGTCAGCGCCTGCACAGCGTATCGAAGAAGCATAACTGTATGTAGTGCTTATAAATTTCTTTGTTAGCAGCTGGGTACAAGCTATTCGAGTGGTAAAATGTGAATAGCATTACGCTGGAGTTCACAAAGCTCTAAAAAAATAAAGCACGCTTTTACTAACTCACGCAAACTAATTTTTAAAAAGATACAATGAATAAAGCTGAAGGCACAAACATGAATGTTATTTGTACAACAGACATAGTTTTGTTTTACTTACTGTACCAATACCAAGAATTGTTTTGGTTTTGCGTCTAATAAAGATATTATCTACAGTATTGTTTGAAACGCGTGGAAAACATGAGGTGACACATCAGCACTACCGTTGTTCTTGTCGGCTCGTTCGATCAGCTCAAGCACTGTATCTGAGTAGTAGATGTAATTCCCATACACTGTGATGGCGACAGGATTTGCCACGTTGCTTACTACGGTGGTGACGTCAGAGCCGTCGTAGTGTGCGTATTTGATCTGAGACAAAAGCGATTTCATGCAGTTGGAGATTTCGATAAAAATGAAAGAATTTTGTTGATAAGTTCAACACAAAGCAGACAACAGCAACAACTAGACATATCGCGTTTGGTTCAACAAAGAAATAATTCAAAATACATGGGAAAGGGGAAATCAACAATTGTATCCACCGAGCTGGCACGAGTTGAAGAAACTTGTAAGTTCTGTTCATTATAGTTCGAAGAGCGTTCTGCGCTCTGTTCATTTTTGGAATAAAATAATTATAAATGATGCACTCAACATGTATGATACATAGGTTGAAAAAACGCACCTATGGATAGTAACAGCCCTTCAGAAAGAGATTTAGGTTGTAAGAACAAAAATAGGCACAGCCGCAGCTAACATTGTTTTAGCTCAACGAGATCATTGTGTGCATCTTCTTACCGCTCCAGCAGACGTGTCTGCCCAGTATATCTTTCTTTCAAGAATGTCAAGCGCAATGTGCTGGACTCCCGCCATGTTGTTTGTCAAAATGTTGCTGATTGCTGACC
>Ga0210059_1000750_pt1 | contig 44334 bp, 32 predicted proteins | sample Ectturendosymbi2_FD_188042 | JGI IMG/M metagenome (GOLD analysis project Ga0210059, IMG submission 188042) | Ecteinascidia turbinata endosymbiont from Florida, USA - Sample 2 (SPAdes) (version 2) | ecosystem: Host-associated > Tunicates > Ascidians > Unclassified | place: Key West, Florida... | reverse complement strand
AAGATTGGGCTTCTTGTGGACAAAAGATGAATAAGCAGCAGTCTCAGAACCGTCGCTAGAAAGTTTTCAATAGGGGGACATTGCGTTTGTGCAGGGGGGGGTTACATTTCTAAAAATTGACAAAAAAAAAACAAAAAAAATTTTGAGAATAATTTATGAACTTTTTGAAGGCCGCTTCTGCTCCGGAAACGTCCCAGTAAGCTTGGGTAATGGTGAGAATGTAATTTAGCCAAAACGTGTATGGTTATTAACCGTGTTTGTTAAAAAATGTTACCTGAATAGTAGGCTCTTCACTGCTATGCAGTCAGTACACATCCGGATGAACTTGTCCTTGAGCCCCCCCCTAAAAAAATCCTGGATCCGCCTGTGGAATTGTAGACCTTTTTGATTACTGCGTTTAGTATATAGGTCAAGGAAACTACCAACTTTGGCATTCATCGTTTCTAAGTGTCTTAAAAGAATTGATCTAAACAGCACTACGCTTTATGACCCAAGAATTAGAATCAGTGCGTCCATGGGCGTCCGCAAAAATTTTTCCGTGGGGTGGCAACGTGGAAACTTCGCTTATCCTTTCAGGTTGCTGACGATACAATGCAAACGGACGTACACAAAACGCTTTGTCGTTTCTACCCAATTAGTCTGCGCTGGTTGAGCATCAATTCTAAATTTTTTGTCAGAAATGTTTTCTACACTTTGGCTATCAGCAGTGTTTCCTGTAAGAAAATTCTACACTGAGCAAATGTTTGTTTTGTTGCGCACGAAGCGCATGCAACTGCGCAACCATGCAGGCACAGAAACAGTGAAGCGTTACCAACGTTAAATGCGATATATATATATATATACCGTAGTAAATTTAGAATGTTGGAAGTGCGCGAGGATGAGATGGCACTGCGCAAACTGTTTGGCGGTACTGCGCAATTGCGCAGTTGCGCACTTTAGAGGGAACACTGGCTATCAGAAACGCTTTTTCTTTTCATAAACTGCCTAATATCCATTTCTTCGAGCACTTTTTACACACCAGTCATAATTTAAGAATAATCAACAGCCACAATAACACGAGCGGTGAAAAAACAAGAAAGTTAGACACTCTCGCAAAACTGTTGCAAGCAATGAGAAGTAGAACTAATATGTTGGTAAGACTATCGGACAACTTATTAAAGTTAGAACACCATGCAGGCTTAAAAAAACTGAGCAGATGAATTACGAAAACTCGCAACAGCAAATACAGCTTTGCACTTACTATTCACTAACAAGTTAGAACTACGCTTTAGCGATTAGGACGTATTCCCACAAGTCTGCATAGACGTATTCTAACAAGCCACGTATTTTTGTACTGTGTGAGATGAAGCCTGCATAAGAGTGGTTTGACTAAGCTATTCTCTCGGTTAAGTTGATCACAGTCTCACACTAACAATGGATTTTTCAAACATGCGGAAGCACTGCTACAGATTTACTCATGATTCACTTCTTTTCACAGTGTACAACTGTATGTGTCTTACCGCTATCAGCAGTGTCAATATCTCGCGGCATTACCGCCAAGATATCTGTGTTCAACAGTCACATGCAGCCAGCCCTGCGGCTCACGTTCAGGGTTTCAAATAAGCCCATATTGCACACTGAAGAAACACATGTTCGTACAATAAGAACCCAAAAATCTTGTGTTAAGCACAAAAGCATATGAGTGTGCTTATATGGATTGAAACTATAATCGAATACTGATTTATTTGTAGCTCCTGTTCCAATTTTTTTTCTGCAGCGCAAACATCAACATTTGGACGACCTTTTTATTGCTCAAGACGTTTTTCATAAGGCTGATAACACACACACCGGTGATGATATCTCTCACTAGTTGTAGAAGTACATTTGTTATTAACCTAGGGAATTTGTGAACATCTTGAACCGTACATGTTCACCACCAATTTGTCTCTGAAGTATAGGCTGCCAAACCGTATTATAACAACACATTTTGGGCCTATTTTCTAAGTGCTGTTTTTAGATACAGCATTATTTTTACAGGTGGGTTCGCATCGCTTCCGTATCAAGGACAGCAATAACAAATCTCACTCGTTTGTTAAAACCGCCCTGCTTCCTTCTGATACCTCCTTAAATATATGGCTAGCTTTAAACACAGTTATCCTTTTCTTGTTAGTTGGTTTATTTGAATTAACACGCAGATGTGTTCAGAAAACAGATATTCACAAATAAAATAAATAACTTTATAGAAAACTCTCTCGAATTAAATTCACATACATAAGGCAATTTCTAGGACAAACCTTACAACCAGCAAGATCATTTTTTAGACTGAAAGTATTCTCTAAACTTAAACGTTACCCTAACTCATCGTCAAATGATTGGCTTGCAATTGTGAATCATGCTTTTGAATAGGTCTATTCGTGACGAGCGTTTCCAATGTAAAGGGTTTCGTTGATCAAAAAATTTTTTGTCAGTTTCCGCAGTTACCGTCACGATTTCAACACCTTTCATTTTGTCAGCGTTGCAGAGTTTTTATGTATACAAGTTAAGTTTTTGTTGAAGTCATTTGGCAACAAGAATTTTAAATGTTCAAATATTTTATGTTTTTGGATTTTATAATTTCATTCAAACAAGGCAAGTTATTGTTCAGAGTGACATAGTTTTTATTTGGACAAGTCAATTTTATTATTTTGGGTGTCAGAACTTAGTTCGGATAATGCCAATTCATTGTCCACAGTGACAAGGATTCACCCGGACATGCCACCCGTGTTGACTGAAAACAAGTCTTTCTAATTGACTTTGTTTTCAGTCAGAAACTCGAACTGTTGAGTGTCGTGGTGTAGCACCTCGTACCCCAACAGCACTCACAACCAATCCGTCGAGCTAGGAAAGGCTGCAAGGCAGAGTTTCGTTTTACTTCTGCAGCAAAACCAAAGTGGTTTAAACTACCGAAGGAGATTATCACTCGCCGAAATCGACAAACGAACTGATTTAGTCTGCAAAAATCAGCTTATTTATACCCTAATTTTTAGGGGAATGCCCTGAAGGTTTTTGCACTTCCTGTACGTAGTTCTACGTAGGTAATGGTGCGTCATAATGTTAGGTAACGCTGTCATCTTGAAACGTCATTTTGCTTAGCAACGTCACCATTGATTGTCTGGCGTTTCACATGATTAGGTCGTAACAGGAAGTGAGAATAAAAGCGTTATCAGAACGTGATTGGGGTGAGAGCAGAGTGAGTTTCTGTTCATGTTCAACATGTAGTTCATGTTTGCTTCTTGTTGCTTGGCCTGTTTCGATGTTCATCAATATTTCTTTGTCTTCTCAGTGCTGGTGGTGAATCCAGTCTTCTTGATTGTTGAGTATTGTTTTGTTTTGTAATACTTTATTTTAGATGTAGTAGACTTTATGTCTGCAACAGTATCTGTTTTGACGTTTTTGACCGGTGCTTCTCCAAAGTTGAACTGAGGGCAGCGCAGTGAAACGCTGCGCAGTTGCGCCAAGCATTTAAGGGTCTCGCAAACACGACTTAGCCCTGGGCCTCACATTTATTCAATCCGGCCCTACTCAGTGAAGATCAGCCTTAAGTCTCCACAAAAGTGCTGCTTTTTGTTGTCGGCAAAAACTTCGCAGAGTTTTGCCTGAAAATACAACTCTCTAACATTATAAGCTCGCATCTTTGAATTTTACGCTATCTGTTTCTGAATACGTGACAACCAACGTTAGAGCAGAGCCAATTACATTTCTGCATGAAACAAATCATGGCTGCACTGTGGTCTCTCACACGTGCAGCTGTTCAACTCTCATTGTTTCAAGACAATGACGTTCGCGGTCTCTAGAAACTTGCATTATGCTAAAAATCATTTTATCGAAGCTAAAATTTATAAAAAATAACAGAATCAGTGACAGCACGCCAAACTCTGTTTCAACATCAACTTGGCTACGTACAACATCTAACATGAAAAGCTCTTCACACAAAACGTGACAAACGGAACTTTTATTTTTGAAACCTCTCTAAATATAAAACCTAAAGAGATAAAGTTGCGAGGACATGGTATATTAAATCGCCACCGTCTGAAAAAGTGGTGGTACACGTTCGCCTTGCATTAAAGTGAGAATATGGCTGGCTTAAAGTGATTACAATTGATATGTACTTTTATACTAGATCCCGGAAAAGTGAAGTGCAAAATAGGAATTAAATAGACTTGGCCTCGTGCCTGTTTTGCGCAAGATTTTTTTGTATTTTGCAATCCCTTTGTACCTCAATAACGTTTTTGACGTGTGTAGCTACTGGATAAGTCAGAATTAAATTTGATTTTAAGGGTATCATTCGGAAACTTACTTGAAATTTCAACTCAAGCACAAATTTAATCTTGACTTTTAAAACCTGTTTCAATTCTGACGCAAATGAAATCTGTAGGCCTACTACAAAACGACATTCTACAGTGTTCCAAATTTGAAGCTGAGAAAACATCAAGTCAAGCACGTGCTCACAGGGCATTCTGGAATACAGCCCACACACTTTCTGCCAATTAACTCAAAATCCCTAAATCACCCTGCATTTGTGGCGTGGTGATTCGCCGCATATAACGTTGAATTCGTAGTAGCGATAGTAGAGTCTCTACCTAGTTGACTGGGAAAAACTCTATTGTTCCTGTTACGCGGAGGATTGTCGGTTCGGATCTTTGTTTTGGTGGCTCGAGGCTACGCAATGTTTCCATGTACGTGTTCAACGTTTTCAAATGTAACGTACATGCAATGCATATGTTCAACGTATTCAATTTGCGTAGCATATGAACCCCTGTGCAGTTGTCATGGAGTTATGGAGGCCACAGTTCCGCGAACACCAGTAAAATATCCTGTTCTGATCAATATGCCACTTGCTTGTTGCAGTTTAACGTAATAGCAGTGTATTCTAGCAACTGTGTAGCCTAGCAATATCGTTTCTTGAAAGCAGCATCAAATCATGCACTTCATTTTGGTTTAACTGTATTTTGACCATGAGTGGTTTATGTTCAAAAACCTCTACCACGCTCAGGCTCTATCGCGTTTAGCCTACGAAAAAAGCTTGTGTATCATATCAATCAAGTAACAGGAGAAAAATTGAGAAACTTCATCGTATGCGAGAAAATCAAATGCTATGCGCATGCTTTGTTGGTGTTGGTTGATCGTAAACTTATGAAGGAGATTTGACAAATACTCTGTGACGTAGCGAGGCTAAATGCCGACTTTTTTCTGCTATAGAATTGCTTTTTGAGTTACACACTTCTGAGGACGACACGAATTTCGTGCAAACATCTATGGAGCCATAAACTCAATTCGATGTTCACATAGTAAGAGACACTATGCTATTGTCCAGTTGGTGTAAAAGAGATTGTGTTATGCAAACGCATCAAGAATTACTTCGCTGTAAAGAATTGGGCATTTACAAATTGTTGTTTTTCAGCAATATTCTTGCTTGTGTCGATGTCTGTCTTCACCGGAAACGCTGTTAGTTCAGCCGACTTCTGGGGATACTCCTTCGGCCTCGGTTGGACCGCTGCTTGTTTGAGCATTGTCCTTGCAGTGGTGTCTTTCGCTCTGGGGTGATGCAGGAAGAAATGAAATGACAAGAAAATAAGTGAAGCCGGAAAAACAAATTTGCAAGAAACGAAACCCAAACTTTGTGAAATATTATTCGTACAATTCTGGTAAAAATATTGAGTGGAAAATATCCCTATTTCGGCAGCACATTATCCTATGGCCTAAGAATTTTTCAGTAATCCAATTGCTTTGAATCAATGTAAAAAAATGTTCTTCCTCAGCTATGATTTTGTGATCTATAATGTACGTAGGCTTTGCTGAGCATATTTTGTTATTGCTTTCTGTTATGTTCTTTGTGCGTGTTACTAAGTATTGCGATTCGATTTCTTATTAATCATTTTGCGCTTTACTTGACTTGTATAATGAACTTTAGTGAAATGCAAAATAATAATTTTTTCTGACTCTCAAAAATTGTTTTATTCATACCACGTTTAAACATTTGTGAAAGCATGTTGTGAGACAAGAAAGAAATTGCGATTGATTGAAAGAATTTACTGAAAATATATCCGAAAACTGCAAGCCAAGGCCGCATTGTAGCTGCAGAGTCTGCATTCAGCAAACAAGTAAAGTTATTGCAGGTAAACCAAACGTTTTTTGATTGGCAAGCATAGTTTGTTTTTTTCAGAGAATTACATACATTTCAGAGAAATGACTTTCGTAGAAAGATTTTTTCCAAAACAATTGATGGTAATGGTTTCTGCTGTCAAACAAAAGCTTCCGATACGTTTTGGCATGTGACTTGCCTCAAACAGGTGAAATCAACATTTCAGAACAAGTGAATGAAATTTCTGTAGCGTGGTATGTGCACAATAGAAAAAAAATGTAGTGTCAACGTGCGCAAAATACAGCTGAAAATGTGAAATTTTGAAAGCTTTAAAAACACTTTTCACATGCAAGTTTGAATCATCGCAAAAAGGTGAAAGCAGAGCCCAGTCGACTGATTCCTCGAAAGCATACAGAAATACTAGTGCTTTTATTTGTTGTTTGTTTATTTTCACGTGTACTGTATGTACTTGATGACTTTAGTGGCGTCTGACTCAGAATTTGACTTAGACTTGCAATTTTTTGTGGAAATTACACAGACCATCCTGTGATGCAAATACCAAGTTAGACCAATACATTCAACATTGAATTGTTGCCGGAAAAGGCAAAAATGCTTAACATTTTTCATAACATGTTTGAATCGATCAAACTCAACCAATTGCAGCAGGTCATGCTTGCCTGCTTATTCACTACTGTGTACACACAAAAAACATAATTAGCCAAAAATCGTTTACTGTAATGCTTTGTGTGTGATGCTGCTACATTTTCTACAAAATACAGTTACTTCTACTGCACATCTTCAAACCTGGCAGGACATAGAAACTTTAAAGTCTACTGGAAACGAAAATTGAAAAAACATCCTTTGCTCAAAAAGCGTTGAATCATCTGTCTGATTTTACACATTGCAGTCCAGAAAAAAAAATTTTGAACTTAGCGTTGTTCCATTAACGACGTGATAACGCTGGATACCTATTCGCAATTGTGGCGAATGCACTGACACAATATATATATTTAACGGTTGTGCTGAATGCATAGGAGTGCTACCTTGCAACAAAATAGAGTTGCAGTTAACCACCAAATTCAATTTAAAGAACAAGAGGGAATAGATTGGATCACATGATAGTTTAACCACACAATTAATAATTGCAACCTCTTGAACGTCGTGGTGCTGAATGTGCGAGGTACCACGAGTGGGGTTTGGGCTAAGAATGCACTTACTGCGTATAGTATGTGGTTCGAACAAGCAATAACAGAGTGATCCCGAAAGAAACCGACAAAACTCAGGTTGAATGCCCGCGAGGATAGGAAGATTGTTTGCGGAGGTACGACGCAGGCATCCTATCACTGTCGACAAAGTTTCGTCGATGACAGGATCAATGAGGCGGGTGTGAGCACTGCGGCACCAGACAGGAACGCAGTAGTCTGCTGTTGGGTGGATCAGCCTACGGCAACTGTTCGTAATGTCGGTGCCCCAGCCAGAGCCAGCAAGCCGCCACAAGTGTGCAACCCATGGTGTCAGCATTTGGTGGAATGACTCGAGGTGTCGGCGATACGTGAGCATACTGTCCAACGTTACTCCGAGTAATTTGGGTTCAGATCAAAAGAGTAGGTTTCGTTGTTGTGGTTGACTTTGAGCTGACGTTTAGCTTATTTGTTGTTGAAATAGAAAATTGCCAACTTTGTTTTAGAAGTACTGAACTTTAACTTACAGCTCTGCAGATATTCACCTATAGTCACCATGTCTTTGCTGAGCACTCCTTCTAATGTTTGCCAGTCTTCATTGTCATACATGATTGCTAGGTCGTCAGGTTAGGCATATTTTGTGGAGACGGTGGTTGGCAAGTCAGAGGTATTGATGTTGAATAGAAAGGTTGCCAAGACGGATCCTTGTGGGACGCCATTCTGGAAGCGTCGTAACTTGCTCCGTTTTTTGTGAACGGTGGAACAGATGAAGCTACGATAACCAACCAGCTCCATGATGAAACGGGCCATGTGTCTGTTAGATAATAATTGTAGTAACTTGCGGGTGAGACGGCGATGCCACACGGTGTCGTAGGCTGCTGGGAGACAAGGAAACACAACTCCAGCCTTCACCTTAGCCTGAATCCTATCATCGATATTTTGCTTCAGTAAGGTGACTTGATCTGCGGTCGATCTTCCGTGCCGAAAGTCGCTTGTTCATGCAGGATTTATAGATCGATGAGTAGGCGCATGCAGAATGTGAACAAACTTCATAACTAGGATTTGAGAGCTGATCCGGTTTAGAGTATGATCTCCAGGAAAACAGAATCACGTCACGGATATGTTTCTGGCCTTCGGTGATTGAGGGCTACAGCAAGCTTCTCTGGCGTGAAGCGGTCAGAGATACTATATCCTTCATACATTGGGACCATTCATAAGTCGCACAACTCCTTGATGACGAGTCTCGTGGACTCGCGGTCCCTCGTCTACTGTGCCCAGTTCTTGACGGGTTGTGCTAAACTGGGCCACACAAAACCTTCGATTAGGCTACATGCGGCCCGGGGATGGGCATAGCTGGTATAGACTCTTGTCAGCACAGTAACAATACGATAATATTGTTTGTCACGCAGTATTATAATGGCAATGCTGCTTTCCATCAGAGTTCTGCAGTATCTGGTTTTGCGAGCTTTTTTTCAGAGGAAGATTAAACATAAGTAAGAAAGTAAAGGTTTGCTACTGAGAAACATGTCTGTGCGCGAGAGAGATGGAGGCCGTCTGCATGAAAGTGGTTACAAGAAAAGAATGAAAACGAAAGGAAGTAAGGAATGCACAAAATTTGCAAAAAAAACAAAAAACAGTGCATTTTTGCTTGTGGTAAGATCGATCTCCTCCGTGGTAGAGAACAGTGATTCGGCAATGCTTGATGTGAGTCACGAAGAGAGTGATCTATTCTAACAAGATGTTAATGCTAAGGAAAAGCATGACAGAGGTCACAAGGCAGCAAATGCAGTATGAAGCTTGGAGGTGGTAAAAGGTTTCAGTACGACGCTAATCTGGAGGGAATAACTGTAGAGGGCGATGAATGAAACTCTTTTGCTGTTGAGGAGCTGGCTTCGTTTTCTGTTTTCTGAGGATCCAGCCAAGTGAAAAAACGTTAGTGCAGACTTACGCAGGCATTTTGCAGAGAAGCAGCTTGAACAAGATTTGGACACACTGAATCTTAGAACCTCCGCCAGGACCTATCATGATGGCAGGACAGGTACTTCAACAAATCAAATTTTTTAGAACACTTGTCAATGTGGAACGAGTTGAGGCGAAAGCGGCTTATATATCCTGATTTGACCGGGTTAGTTTTTTGCTATATTTGTAAGCTGTTTTCCTCCTGCAATGTATCTTAACAATCGTATTAAAAGATTGCTAAAATATTCATCGTCTGGTCTGAGCAAGAAGACAACACCAGGCGCAAAGAATCTCCGCATTGTGCGTGTTCGGTCAACAAACTGAGCGACTTGATAGAAGTTTGGCTGCCTAGATAGAAAATGAACAAAATTACTGAAGAAACGCATTGCGCGGAGTTGTTATTCGTTTATTGTGAAGTGTATTCGTTTATTGAAAAGAGCCTTGCTAAGAGCTGCATACATCAACACTTTCGAAACAAGCGACCAAATAGGTCGCTCTTGCGTGGGGCCCCGAATATAAGATGGGCTAGGGTCCCTCGCTCTCCTAATCCATCTCTGGACGCCTGTGCTGTTGTGATTGTATCTCGATTGGTGTCGTTCAGTCCACGCCGCGCCGACATATACCGTTAAATGCAGGCAGTGAGTCGATATGTTGTTTGTGATTCTACAGTCGTTTAGTCATGTTTGAATCGAATCGCGGTTAGGCGCCCTGATGAAGCAGCCACTCGTTAATAATTTACAACTGCGTTAAACTGTTTCGCCCAAATTTGGTGAAATGAAGGAAAGCTTTATACTGAGTATGATTTTTCCGCTTGATTCAAAAATAATTCTAAGCTGCCATCAACGACACCTTGCGAACTGTGCCTGGATGCCTTCGTCCAACATCAGCGAACAATCTTCCCATCTTCGCAGACATCCAGCCTGCTGAGCTTCGTCGCAAAAGAGCCACACCGCCTCTAGCGCGCCGTGCCATGGAGCCTGGGTATCTGCTCCACTCAGCACTCGCCTGTCAACCGAGTGGGAATGCACGGAATCTCAATCGAGACACCCAATTTTTACCCTCCGCACAGCAACTCGTACGTTCATCGGACGGCAACAGCATACGAGCGTCGCTCTGGACGGACCGTCGATGGGATGAGGATTAATTGGAGAGCACTAAGAGACTCCGTACTTTCATCCCCGACACCACCCTCCTGTAATAGCCCTGCCAAAAGTGGCGTTGTCCGGTTTTAACCCCCTCCTGCTTACACGTGAATATGGCGCAGAATAACAGACCGTTGATCATGTTGTTCTTCATTGTGCAGTGAATCGACCTCCCCATGAAACACATGATCTTACGGTTGCAGATAAAGAAACAATCGAATGGCTGCTCAACACCTGACCCGAGATCTACTGTAGTGCGGCCAAGCAGTGGATTGAAAGAACTTGCTAGAGATGAGCATGAAGAAGAAGCAAAGGTTAACACTGGACTTGGATTGGATCCGGAATATAATGAATTTTGTTGGATTTCGATTGATTGCGGGACTTTGTATAGCCTCAAAAATTCAGTATCAGGACCGGATTTGGACTGAGAAACGAATTGTGACATTTCTTTTGTAATGTTATTTTTTGGCCTTGATTTGGATTTGAACTTAAAAATTATTTAAACATTTTGCACTGAATTGAGTTTTCATAATAGAAGATTTAAGATGGGTCGTGAAATATAAGAGTCCGCTCATTCTGGCCGACAGGGGAATTAGTAATTATCACTGTATCATCTACCAAGAAAATTTATGTACCACGTCCTTTGTGGTTTGAAATTTTGGTGAAGGTGATAATTACAATATTGTCAAGCTCTAGGTTATCTGTAGGCTGTTGAGGAATCAGCCGACTGGGCCCTGCTTTCATCTTTTTGCAATGATTCAAATTTGCGCATATCTGTATTCAAGTAACTTCACACCACGGGTGACACTAGCAAGGATTCTATCGCAAATGCTAGGAAATCGATTTCACGTAACACTGCGCATCGCCAGTCCTTACCTCTGCAAGCAGTGCTAACAGATGAAATGTTGAAAGGCTAAAACAAGGGCAGGGAAAGCAAACAAGCTCAATGAAGACTGAAGTTAAATCACACACCACCAACTGCCGCAATCAAAACTCAAAATTACATCTTGCCCAAATGATTGTATTCACTGGAGCTTTAAAACGTACTGCAAAAGTAACATAAACTTAAGAAATCACAACACAAGCTGCGATTATAAACACTATGAAATAGTGTTACGTGACATCGATTTCTTATTAAAAACTTGCGTTAGATTCTTTGCTTCTTTCAATTGTGGAGTGAAGTTACTTCATTAAAATGCTGTAGTTAACTTCATTTGATCCAGAGGATAGAACGGTCAGTTCCTGAACGTTCTGGACAAGGTGTGGAAAACTGATTGTATGATGCGAATTACTACTGTGATGTACGTTATTTAGGCCGTGCTAAAGTAGACAAAGGAATCACAGAACAAAGGGGCCCTTTCAAGAGTTTATGGCCTCAAAGACAAACTCATTCTTGAATTCACCGAATGGAAAAAACACATTGTTGAATTAAACCACTGCAATATCTCTTACTTTCGTCATTTGAACGACTGCAAAATCTGATTCTTGAATGGGAACAAACGTAGTTTTGAATTAAACGACCTTAAATTCCCATCCGTGAATGTGAACAACACATTGATGAATTTAACCACCCCGCAAAAAATTGGTGTGGCTTGATGAATCAGTTGTATTTACCACTCGCGTTGTATTTACCACTTGAATTGTACGACCTTAAATTCCCATCCGTGAATGTGAACAACCCATTGATGAATTTAACGACCCCGCAAATTGTTGGTGTGGCTTGATGAATTAGTTGTATTTACCAACCACACCGCCTGATGTTGTCGCCTTGCTGGATAAACCGGACTTAACAGCCTGGCTTGTTTGGATCATTCCAGTAGGAGCAGATTTGAAAAACAATGTAGTGCCTACTGAAACTAAATGTAGTGATAATGGGAAGACATCACTGAAATATCGGATGACGAAGCCAATGTGTGCACATTTTACACTTGTAAATATTGTTCATTTGATGTACATCAGGGGTTTCCCAACAGCGGCGTAACTAAAGGTTTGAGCTAGGGAAGAAATTAGCTGAAGGGGCCCATTGGCCAAAACTCAGGAAAACGTTGAGAAATAATAGTGAATCCGGATGTGGATGGTTACATTAAAACTCTAAATCACCGGCAAACACTCCGAAAAACTTACCTCGACGGGGCCCGGTTTTTACATTTACCTTCCCAGGAGAACAGTTCGCATCCCTACCCTCCGGGCAGTTACGCCACTGCTTCTCAAGTTTTCCAACCAAATGCCCTGACTAATAAACAAACACAGGGTCCGTGGCCAACCGAATGCACAACTCCAATCCTACAGGTATTCCACATGCACCGAAAAGACCTAAAAACAACTAAAACAACATTGTAGCTTATAACACTACGTGCGACACGATCTATGAGAAGGATGAGGCTGTTTATTGTTAGAAAGCATAGATACATTAATGTGCATAACCTGGTACTTTTCGTTGAATTTTCTATGTCGCAAATTTTTCTAACATATGATGACGAAAGAGGGCGTATTTTGACGTTTATAGCTCAAGAACTTCGTAGGTTTTCGATTAAAAGGTTTATCTTGCAAAACGTGCTTAACTTCATTAATGCTGTAACCCGCCAAAAATTCGTCTTCTGGCCCACAGGTTGAGAAAATCTTTTGAAGGTTCGATAGGATTGTGGATCATTTAACCACATAAAGATAGTTGCATTGTGGAAACTTCATCTTCCGGCAAAAACCACACCAAACTCACCAGTCACTACAAACCAATACCATGACTCAACAGTGCGTTGAGCCAGGAGTGGCGCTATCGAGATTTTCGCGGTTATGCAAACCATGTATATTCACGAAATCGTAGCACAGGTTAGTCGCGCAGGTTTTGGTCGGAACTTGAAAGTTTACAGAAACAGAAGCAGGCAATGCCTCAACCATCCAAATAGTTGCACAGTATGCAGAAGAAAGACGCGACGAAAATAGATCCTTTGTGTAGTGGTACGAAACCCAACGTGAGGCATTTGAAGAAAGTTCTGCACAAATGGTTTGGGCAGGGCCGGCCTTAGCTAGCGCGGGGCCCGATTGTTAGCACTTTTGCGGGCCCCCATTCAATAGCGTGTGCAGAAATTTTTGAGGGGGTCATCAAGCCATAATAATAGAAATTGTTGATGTGAAAGAGCACGGTTCGAGGTCTGCAGCATGTCCCCTAGTTTCATCTTTTCAGGAATGACTTCAACGGACAATGCCGTAACACCCAATAAATCCATAAGTTTCTAGACTCAAATATACCTCCAGAGAGGAGGTATTAATTGCTGTGTGAGTGCACATTCAGAGTTTAAAAGTTTTGAGTAGTAGCGCAAGATTCTATTTTCGATGTTCTGTATATTATCCATGGACAATCTACCGCTTCACCTTTTGGTATAGTATTTTTTTTACAGTAGAACTTCGAAAACCGCGTCCCATCACTCGCGTTGATGGGGAAAACTTCTTTTGTGATTGTAGGTGGTTCTGTTTTGGCTAAATAGTCCCTAACATTCCTACCAATGACACGCGGCCATGTGGAAGAGCCGTTTCTTAATCCAATGGTTCTGACAAATTTTGTATTTTCGTCCTCGCAAGCGTCATCACATACGCCAGATTCTTTCTTTGTCAGATTCAACAATTTCAAAATATTTTATCTCACTTCCCATGCATACAGTTGCACTTTGACTAAATGGCATACAATCATCACGCTGACTTCCCACGTCGCCATCTTCACTATGGCATGGCTCGTCTAGAGCTTTTTGTGCATTTTGTGAGTTAGTTCTGTAAGGTTTCCTTGGTGTAGGAAGCTATGTTGAGGTTTGGGGTATTGCCCAGCATAGAAGTTGCTTGCGAGGAATGCTGTCAAAGCATGCAGAGAGCTGGTTTCCCCAAACGCTACCAAAGAGGCAGCCTAGTCGTTGTATGAGTGCTGTTCTAACTCCCGACTAAAACTGCCTCACATTTTAAGTTGCCAAGCCGAAGTAAGTCGTTTGGCTCTCACCACTTGATAGTTCGTTTCGCAGATTTCCTGGTGCACAAATCTTTATTTACAAAAAGGCTTCTGATTAGCAGCAGCAGAAACAGCTTTACGATGGCGCGACAGCAAAAACAACCAACGTGGTCTGCGCATTAGCCATACAAAACTCGACTCCCTAAACGTGATGTCCACGCCGAAAGGACAAAACTTCGAAAGCAATGCGTAATGAGGGCACACACGAATTCCCTTGACGCGAATTACAAGTTGATACAAACCAGACCTCACGTACGGAATACAATCGCGAGTAGGAAACAGCAATTCCTAATGCGAAAAGGTATATCCACTATAGTTCTGTTAAAATAGATGTCCAGCGCACCTTTCTCTTTTTCTAATTTGGCCTTCTTCCCTAGCCTTAGCCATCTTTTGACTGCCACTTAATATTTTCTGTCTGTGCCTCATGCTGATCTTTGACACATGATATTTATCTCGTTTACAGAAAACAATATTGAAAAAAATAGCCCAAATTCTATTGTCAAAACCAAAAAACAAAACAGCAGTATGAAATCTGCCGATCACTATATACTCTGCACTTAGATAATGCTTACAGTGAAACCCGCTAATTGTACCGATTAATAGAGCACCAATTAAAGCAAAAAACGCTTATTAAAGCAAAAAAGCAGATGTTGAATATCCCGGAAAAGGTTAAAAAATCATTTTCTCTGTTAACACTAAAGAAATATACAAAGTAATTGCAGATATCCCAATGCTATAAACCTACTTTGAAGAAATTTTTCAGAACAGGCAAATATTTCACCAGCCTTTAAAACTTCCACAAAAGTCGTCCCACCTATGTACCTTTTCAGTCGTTTTGCAAGTTCCAATTTGTTAGGTTGTATCTCAGAAACTACGACGCCAATCTGCGTGAGAATGAAATCTCGCCACACGAACATGATGAAGCTTACTTCGCAAACATAACTGTCACTTCGTTTTTCGCAGGACGTGGACCAAATGCTTCTGTTAATTTGCAAAAGGCTTAACTGTTTATATCCGCTACAAAAATTTTATTACTTTTTCAGTTAGTGTAACTAGACCTAGGTTTATTTCAAACGTGTTCGTCGATCTCAGGTTGCCTCACCAGATCACTATGATATTGAAATTGAATAAGACTGACTAAGTAGCAGACATTCGTAATTTTGAACTAAAGTTAACCTTCAGAAGACAAGGAGAACCACTACTGTAACTGTTGAAACAGCATTCAACAATAACTATCGAACCGTACCTTGCAGCAACTATTAAAAATTGACCTGTCAAATACGAAACACTTGTAACTGAAATATAAAACAGCTTCAAGATTCAACCCTCACTGCCTTAACTAGCTGCTGTTGAACAAACTAGGCTACACATTGCTGAAAAACATTTACCATTGTCACGACTAAAAGAACGAATTGTTGATGGCGTCCAAAACCGCGCTGTTTAGTTTCATTTTCCTTGGCAACAGGCCCCGCGTATAAATAATACCTTGGGCCCCGCACCTGCACAACACAAGCAGTTGTGATTGGGAGTGTAAGTTTGCGTAAGTCCGTAGGCGTGTCGCGGGGCCCGATCGGAATCAATCTGTCCAATCCGCTAAAGAGCGGCCCTGGTTTTGGGGGTCAGTGGACTGAGATGCGCTTACCAGAGCATGAGGCTTCGCCATCTGCACCGCCCCGTGACGGTGACGGCGAGTCGACTGCATAGAATCGCCAGTCAAGCGACTGTTACGTCATGATCACCAATGACGAGAGCATCGCTATGATTATATATGGTATGTGACACTGACGAGATTGGTCAGGCCATTCTCCGGTCATTCATGGCCCAAAAGCTGCATAGGCGACAGAACCGTCGCCAGCAAGTTGTCAATAGGTCGGCTTTACGTTTGTTCAGGGAGACTTTACGCTTCTGCAAGGGGCTTTACGTTCAAATTTGAAAAAATTCCACTGATTTATAATGTTTCATATTTCCATTTGGGAGCTTGGAGCTTTGTTTGGGGGAGCTAAGCACACAAACGCCTCTCCATGGCGACGGGACAGACAGGCGAGAGCACAATGGGATTGCGTATAATGCACGGGAAGCACGCTTGCAGAAGCAGGCAGCTGAAAGCGCGGCTAAACATGCAGTTGAGCGAGCAGCAAGGCCAGAGACCTGTCGGTCGTCGCGTCAAGGTGGTGTCTGTAATGTGCCCGCCTGCATGGACTAGGACTGAGTGGGTGAAGCGAAAAGTATTCATGAATGGTTGAATAACAAAATCATTCGTACTGAGGCCGAGGGAGCTGACACGCTGCAGCAGAGGACACAAGCTCACTAACGTAGCAGAAGCAAACCACATACGTCGACGTTGTCGCGCCGTCCACACACAAGAGTGAAAACGAATTTCCACGGAGAGCATGTCTGGTTTCTCGCTTGTAACCAAATCTTGCTTGTAGCCAAGTCACGCCCGTAGCCAGTTTTTTTGTGGGGGATAAAATACGTTTTTGGAAGAAAATATGTTTGTTTTTTGTCATAGGGTATGTTTGGAACACATATTTCTGGGCGCAACACAATTTGCCAGCCACAAAACTATTTGGGGGAGCACTGCCCCCGAATGCCCCCAGTGGCTACGGGCTGAACCAAGTTAACCTCGACTGCCGGTTTGGGTTGCTCGTATAAATGTGTCAATCCCGTGAGTGCGTCTCCATTCCCTTTGTTATCTTTGTCACCCCTTGAGTGGGAACAGGACAAGAACCAGGGTCGGAAGTTGCAACGAGGGAAAAGTGGCGATAGCTGGAAAGGTGTCCAATAACGTGCAATCCACCAATAAGTTTGTGGGGTACAGGACCTATCGCTCTGGCCGATTAGGTCTGGCCGTTTCGCTCTGAGTCATTTTGGTTTGAGCCATTTCGGTCTGAGCTGTTTCGTTTTGGCCGATTCCGTCTGGCAGTTTCGGTCACGGGAAATTCGGTCGCGACATTTCCGTACATAAGGAACTGATGAAATTTGTGAAATTTGTTTATGTAAATGAATATCTAGGCAGGATAATCATTTATCCGTATAGTACAAGACAAATCAAAACTCGACAATTTGCATTGTCAAAAGCACCTTCAACTCAGGTGCTGGAATAATGAAATACATTGCAATATAAATCTGGTCACAAATTCCTTCAGAAATAAAACATATAACGTGTTTGGCACTTTTTTCCGCAGAGTATAAGAAATATGTATTAATTGGCTGCTAGAAACATACTTTGTGTTCTTATTGGTGTACATAAACCAGGTGCATTGATTTAATTATTTTAACGCTGTTACAGTGGAAACTGTCAAATCATAAAGTATCTCCGTTATATTTTATATCGTTTGGTTTTCGTTGCGTTCACCAAAATTGGTCGCATCAAACCTTTGTATGAAGTAGTGGGGTGCCTCTAGTGTACAGGTGCAAATCAAAAACAAATTCGTATGCCTACTGAACTTCAAAATAATTTCCGTTCTCACGCATGAATTGACAGCTAATTCTTTCCCGCAATGCAAAATTGAACGCCTAGTTCTCAACCTGTTTCAAATTCTTCACACCATTACAGTGCTGTTCCAGTTTATAATTTTGACGCGATTCCTATTTAGCATTCACGAATATTTCTTAATATGTGAAAATAATAAATGTTTAATCTGACAACTTTAAACCATCATCTTATGGTGGCTTGACCTTTGCCTGCAACGCATTTCGCTTCAATAAACTATATAACCTCACTGCACATATTAAATTTTATACCCGGAGCAAAAGACTATCACTATTGTTATGCACTGTTCCCTTTGCACTGCAAGTAGCTTCGTCCTTGGGAGGTCTACAGCCTAAATTACCCCTGGTACTTCGCAGCCTCCCACTCCCTCATGCATTTTTCAAATCGATGTACTTGGAAGTCATCGCAGTTACTACATTATAACAATCATGATGGCGTCAGTCATGCATGTGTCTTATACGCTTGTGTTTCATCAAAGTAAATGTATTAGCGCCATGAGCAGTGTTGCCACGGCTGGGTTTTCTTCATTAGATCTGGGGTTTATCTGTTTTATCTGGGGTTCTTGGGTTTTTATTAAAAATGTGGGGGGTTTTGACTCCGGTCAAATTTTAGAAATGTTTGTTGTATTACTGTATTTTCCATTCAAGTATACAGTAGATTCACAGGCGTAATGTGCAGAGTCAGTAGCAAGTACAGTTGAGTGTAGGGCTAGGCTTAACCTAATTGTTTGAGATCTAATGGTTCACAGATCTATCGCTGATATATCAAGGGCCGCTTGTGCATGATTTTAGGATGCTTTGTTTGGTTTTGAAGATGCTGTGTTTGAGAATCTGTTCATTGTTTTACAGGCACGTTCAATGTGCCATTGTGATAGGTATTAATCAATGTAAAATTTTATGTTAAATTAGTAGTCAAATACTACAATGAATCCAATGGTTGATAGGGTGAAAAGAAAACTGTAAGAGCTTGAATGTATTACGTACATGTTTCAATTTGTGCATTTAAGTGAAAGTAGAAGAAAACATTAAACGTTTTTAGAAAAGATCTAACTATCTTTTTTCATGCTACGTCAAGCATTTAGTTTGCTGCTAGCCTACTTGCAGATTGTCAGTAAGCCTATGTTCAAAAATAGATTTGAACTTGTTAAAAATATGATGCAAATAATGCGTATTACCTTAATTTTAATGTGCAAGCCAAGTACCAGTAGCGTACATTTCAAGTTTGGCTTTGACTTTTTTAATATTTTGTATGTCTGCGAGTTTTTATTATTTTCTGTTTTTTTTCAAGGTGAATTCTGGGGTGTTTCTTCATAACAGAGTGGCAACACTGGCCATGAGGCGTATACTCTCTACTGTCCCCACGTGTATACGCTCGTATATTTTCATGTGTTTGTGTGTTCCTTGCTACTGCGATGCATGTTCAAAGTCTAGCGCGTTGTGTGTGGGAATGAAGACGTTACACAATACACTATACCAGGGGTGGCCAACACGTCGATCGCGATCGACTGTTCGATCGCCAAGTCTAAGTTGATCGATCGCGCCTGATTTTGCGTTGAATTGACAAGATACCTAAAAAGAACATTGTTCAATCAATATTTCACAAAGTACATAAAAATGAAAAACGTTGCATTTTATGACTTTTTGTATTTGTGACCTTATTACCGACCGGTTGATCGCGAGTTATCAAGAAATCTTCTAGTCGAGCCCAGTCGAAGACAATTTAGCCACCCCCTTCACTATGCAATCACAGGTGTAATGTCACGCTGCAGGTGTTATACCAACTCCCTTTCAACTCCTTTTGATGTTGCGACCCTCTGCATATAAGCCTGAACAGCACATCCTCAAGCCAGTTTCCAGATTTGAGTCATGGAGAGCACAGAAACTTCCCGAGACAAGAGGAACCTCATAGATGCTGGATTCATGTTTACTTTTCACGCTTTTTCTGCTGGTAGCAGGAAGAAATTTTGGAGATGCGTGATACGCAGTTGTCAGTGCCAACTCCATACGGATGTAAACGACGTCATCGTAAACCGACTCGGGCACCACATCCACGGAAGTGACGCAGCCGGTGTGGAAGTTGCCAAAATTACAGCAAACACGAAACGTCGAGCTCTGGATACAATGGAATTGCCATCGCAGATTCACAATCAAGCCGTCAGATTCACTGGTCAGTCCGTTCAAGGACAAGTGCCAAGGATATCAGCAACCAAAAGTTGATTCAACGTGCACGGGCTCAGAATGAAGCACCCCTGCCAACACCTACAGATCTCGCATCTCTCGTTGTACCAGACCAGTACAAATTCTATCATTCTTTACCCGACGTAGACGAACTATTCCTACTCAGAGATAGTGGACAAGTCGCGTGATGGTTTTTGAACGGGACAACCATCGCAACTGGGTCCAAGATGTGGATCACGTTTTCAATAGACAGTGAGTTTACCCTCGCTCCTCCGCTGTTTAGCCAGGTGTTTGTGATTCTTGCCAAGCGTGCAGAACACGTGTTTCCCGTGATGTACGCTCTGCTACCCAACAAACGCCAAGAAACATACGATGGATTATTCGGACTCATCAAAACGATATGACCACTTTTCAATCCAACGTCGATCTCTCTCAACTTTGAGATGGCAGTGATGAACTCTGTTCGACAAGCATTTCCACGTGCAGAACTTCATGGATGTCTATTCCACCTGACGAAAAGTATGAGGCGCCAGCTTTCCGAGAACTGTCTTTTGCAACGCTCCAATGCTGAACCACGGTCATGCCAGAATAGTTGCGCTCGCGTGTGTACCAATTGACAATTTGGGCGGCGCTTTTGATGCTTAAACGAACGAACTGTCGAAAGAACTCACGTCCATCCTGAACTGGTTGGAAGTCAATTATATCGTTCGACCTGGGACGTGACAACCGCCGAAGCCACCCCGCACCCTTTCCGCCAGAGATTTGGAGCATGTGCCAGCTCACAATAAGCGGCATTGACAGAACAAACAACCACGCCGAAGCAGCCCATTCACGCCTGAAAAGAGAACTTGACGTTGTTCATCCCTCAATCAATCTGGAAGTCCATAGATGGCCTTCGCCGAGTCCAAAAGGGGAGAGATGTCGCGCATGAGCAATACGTTCTATATTGCGGTTAATCGCAGACAAAGGGCAAGGAGTGATCAAGACAACCAACTCCTCTGACACACAGAACGCAATAGCAGGCAACAGAAATTGCGTGAAATAGAGTACATGACGCGGTCGCATTAACGAAAAAAAACATGTCACTCAATGATGAATTTACGAACTAGGCGTCAATGTGCCGCAATCGTCGCAAAAAAGAGGTAGTTTATGCGTCGAACGATACTTTACCGAATGTTACTTTGATGTTGAAACACTAACATTACATTATGAAGGACAACAAACGTTTACGTCAACTAGGCACGCAAGCAATCGCTTGCCACCGCACTGCTTTACGATAAACCGAACATTCTATCCACTTAAGTCAAATTTACGTCAGTGACGTGAAATGTTGTTCACGAACGCAAAACACAGTGTTCTGGAACATTCAGTTCAGTGGCGACTCCAGGTCAAACGCTTCACTCGGGCTCAACACTACATTTATACCAAGACCACTGACAGAATGCAACCGTTCGAGACTTGCATCATTGAAATTTCCATTTGCTTTTATTCTGGCTAGCACTATCGTTGCTAAGTAACGGTAGTTACGCAGCAACGAATTAGACGTTCTCATGAGAACTCGGCGATTGTTGCGTAACGTATGTTGCAGAGAAAGTATAATGCCAGTTAGTCCTCTGCATACTAGGATCATTCATATTAGCACGAGTTAATGAACTATATATTTTTTTCTTTTGAAATTATTCTCGAATGGGAACATGCCTATGCAAATCGATTGCTTCAAAAAACAAACAATCTGATATGAATTATATTTAAAAAATGCTTATTTGCAGAGGGTAGCTCGGGCTTTAACGGATGGGATGATCCCAAGTAAACGTCTGCGTACTTGGCTCATTCATATTCCCGATTTCACAATCATTCGTTTGAAACTATTTTCAAATGCGAACTGTTGATTGGACTGGAATTCACATTCAATGTTCAATGGCAGAGGTTTTCAATGTAAGGGCCGCGACTCCCAGAGGCAGTGTTCCCTTTACGGTGCGCAAATGCCCTGTGCCAACAGACCACTAGTGTAGTGAAATCTCATTCTCGCGCACTAGCAACAGTTCAGATGTAATATGGTATATATACCGCATAGCCTCTGTAACGCTTGAAACGCTTTAGTGCCTATGTGTTACATGGTTGTGCAACTGCATGCGCACTAAAACAAACATTTGCTTCGTGTACATTTTTCTGAGGGAACACTGCCCAGATGGGTCGTGAACCTTTTTTGGAGGGGTCGCGAGTAGATTTTTGATGCACACAGCTGTATTACATTTGGTTTGATCGAGTTGTAAATGGGGTCGTTGGTTATGGTGGGTTGCTATAACACTGGTTAACAAAAAAAACTTTCTTTGAGTTGTTTCAGATCTGTGAATTGATTTTGAATGTTTCCAGGCTGCTGAATTAAAAAATGAAGTCAGTTTCTCTCTATCACACCAAGATTTTTTGCAACATTAGAATTTTTGTTCAAAAACGGCAAAAATGCGAGCCAAATACTATAGTTACCCCTTTGAATGATTGTCACAGCAATGAAAATATTTTTAACACTTCAACGTCGTGCCACGTTCCAGAACGTGCAGTTTTTTCACGCAGATCGCTACGCCACGTTCCAGAATGTCTAACTGTACACAGTGGACGTACGCTCCAAACTATCGTGGCGATCAACGTGACTCGACGCGCCAGACACTGTGCCGTTGAGTGTTAACTAGTTGTTCCTCTTAATTAACACTGACTAAACCTGTTTCATCACTTAGGTTAAAATGTCTTTAATGAAAAGGAAATACTCCAACAATCCTGATGTATTTTGCTACATTTGTGGACGTTTTACACCAACAGCACAAAGGCAGTCCATCAACGAGTTTGTGCATAGAGCCTATTTTGCTGATTTCAAAATCAAGCTTAGGGATCAAGATAAAGCATGGCTTCCACATAAAGTCTGTGAAAGCTGTGTGAAAACTTTGAGATCTTGATCCCATGGAAAAGATAAGCACCTTCCTTTTGGCATTCCAATGATCTGGAGGGAACAAATATATCATGTTGCAGATCGTTATTTCTGCATGGTAAATGTGTAAGGCGTCAATAAGAAAATAAAGATCTATTCCAATATCCAAATTTCAATTCAGCTTTAAGGCCTATTCCTCATGTTGTGAATGCACCTGTTTTCAACTGCCTTCCTGATCATGAAGAAGATGATACACTCAGATACTTTTCTACTTCAACAGCTGATGGCATGTCTGTCGACAGTTTTAACAAAAGGTGTTGGTTATTAGCTTCCTCTTTATTTGACCAGGCTAAAATAAATGACGTGATTCGTGATTCTCATCTACCGAAACAATCATCTGAGCTGCTGGCATCAAGATTACAAGAAAAGCATCTGCTTCATCCAGGAACCAATAACACATTTTATCGAAACAGAGAGCAGGAATGTTTTCCGTTTTTCATTTCCAGTGATGGTCTGCTGTAATTCCATGATACACAATCCCTCTTAGATGCAATAGGTTTGACACAATAAAAAGATGAATAATTGAGACTCTTCATAGATAGTTCGAAATGAAGCCTTAACTGAATGTCCAATAGATATGGATCCATGCGTATATGGCAGTAAATATGGATCCGTACCTATTGGACATGCGGTGAAGCTCAAAGAAGAACATGATACCGTCAAGATGGTTTTGCTAATGCATTTCATTTGTTGTACACAATTTTTTTGGAAAAATAAATCATCCAACTACCAAGATTTGGTCAATGAGTTGTTGGTAAGTTACCACATGTTGGGATGCAATATGAGCATCAACCTGCATTATTTGAAATTTTATTTAGACAAATTCCAGAAAACTTGGGTGATGTCAGTGAAGCGTAAGATGAGCGTTTTCACCAGGACTTAAATTATGGAGGATCGTTACCAGGGATGGAGGGTCACGCACATGATTGCAGGCCATTGCTGGTGCCTAAAATGAGACTGTCCCAATAAATCACACAACAGAAAATCACTGAAACACAAATTTCTAAGTTATTAATTGCAAATCATGATTTAACTACTAACAAGGGCTTTCTGTTTCGTTTGCGTTTGAGCACCATCCGGTTTTGGTTTGAAAATCTGTAGATGTACATAAGTTTAGGAGCAAGCAAGTTTTTGGGGGTCCGAAGGATTTTGCCCGAATTTTCCCAAACTTGCCCCAAAAGTTTTGTGGGACTTCGCCTACGAAATTTCTCCACAAAGATCAAAGATTATGAAGACCTTTTCTTGGTATGACCTCGAAAAAAGGCCTTCTTGTATTTTTCTGGAAATGTTGGGCGACATTTTTTGAAATCAAACGTTGGCTGCCATTTTTGCCCAACTTTTCAGCAATTTTGCTCGAATTTTCGACAAATCAAAACTTTTGGGGGTGCGCTTGCACCCCCGCCTCCTACACCACTTGATGTACTGCAACTTGAATGTGTGTATTTTCTCAAGTGTGACATGTTATCTGTCCATTTATGCTCAAATTGTAACCACATAATGACAAAGGAATGAAATTAGAATAAGCATTGGATCTATTTTCAAGCATCCACTTCTTTTTTCGCGGGTATACATTTTCGTAAAACCACTGGTATGTTGTTGCACAAACCTGTGACGTGATAGACAAAAACTGACATCAGATATGAAATCAGGACCCTCAAATTAGTCTAAATCAGTTGAAAAAGTTGAAACAACTAAATGTGTGTATACCTGTGCAATGGATCACGGACTCGCGGTATAAAAAAGGTTGAAACCACCGCTCTATGCAAGTCTGTTGTTTCAAAAAACATTTAATCTGATATGAATTATGTTAAAAAATACTTCAATGTCTAATTGCAGAGGGTAACTCCGGCTCTAACGGATGAGCCCGAAAATTACGCGAGCGAACAAATCGAAAGAACGCTTGCTACGAATGACAGTTTTTGATTCAGGTCATCTGCAACATGAATGCGAAAGGCAAGACATGGAACGAAAATACTTGAACAGTAACAAATCCCAATCCATAGACCCCAAGTTAACAACCATAATCAGTGAAATGTGTGGTGCCACAAATATACAAACCAATCAAACTTGCATTCTACAATATTATAAATCGTAATCAAAGACTCTGGATAAATCCCGAGACCAAACTAATTCAGTTACTTTGCACGACAAGTAAGAACCTTATGCCGCGTAAAATACCTTGCCGACAGCGCTTGCCGCTATTGCGATTGGTGGAGCATTTGAGTGGAATGCCTCGACCTTTGGTAACCTATGATGATGGAGGGAGTGCGCTTTGAACCAAACGGCTCGACTTCCGAAAACCGATCAATGTGACCCGCTGCGCTGAAATTCGATTCGCGCCTAGCGCAAGTTTTTTATGAACTTCTTTACAATTGCAAAAATTTATAGTGTTGCTGTGCAAACATTCCTGCAAGCAGTTTCCTGGGAATAACATTCCCCAATTCCCCTGTTTTTCCTGGCCAGATTCGTTGATTAATGTATGTTCAAAGAAAACCTTTCATTGATTTAAGTACTTTTCATTAATGTAAGATTTCTGCAAGATTTCGTAGTCTGACCAAAATGTCTTCTGACCGAAACGGCTCAGACCGAAACGGCCAGACAGAATCGACCAGGCCGAAAAGTCCTGTTCCAAAGTTTGTGATCCCTATATCCCAGGGAAATTATAGAGTGAGCGCTCATAATAGATAGCATGCTGATGCGTTTTCCTTGCGTACCCCGGCACGTGAAACTCACGTATGTCACCCAGCAACACTTTACCACGCAATTGCGCAAGCACCCCAAAAACACATTGCGCAAACAACCCAACAGTCTTAACAGAGTTCATTGGATAACACTCTCAACCCCTTTGCAGGACTTTTGCTTGGTTTATACAAACTTATCACTTCACACTTGGACAACATTTTGATTGGAAACACACAAAACTCGAAAAACAGCACTTTGATTATTATAAATCAAATCTGGCAAGTGTGCTAAACCATCCCTGTGTGTTGGCGATCACATGGCATTGCATGAAACCGCACGCTTGGTTGTTTTGCTGATTGGTTCGAAATCTGACAGGACCAATGGATCGCTGCATTTTGATAGACTTACGCTGACGCACCAATTCCAACTTGGCCTCTGCAAATAACCGATCTTTGACGTGATTTTCGACAAGGCGAAGCACAACCAGGTGCCATCTGGCCTGAAATTCATGCGGTTTGAGATCGCATTTTTTGGCGACGTCAGTCAAGCGTGCAGTCAGAAATTTTTATAAGGGGAACAAACATCCACTGAGTCTCAAAATTTAAATATTTAATGCCCCTTGTTTTCATGCCATCATACATAAAACGTGACTTTGTCCTGCTTTCTTTTCCTGAACAATTGTGTTCGGTTTTAAGTCGGTAAAGTTAACGGACTGCTTTTATTGAATTGATGTTTTAAATGTGTTGATAGTGAAGTTCCAAGCTTCTGTTGTGGATCAATGTCACGATTTGCTTGCAAAACGTTCCCGCACAAATTCTTGTGAACAGGTTGATGACACGTAGCCCGATCTGCAATATGCTTTATGCAGCCAATATTGCATGTTGAGCAAGAAGTTATCGTGGGCAAACATTACCATTGCGCATTTTATGTTTACACGCTTCTGATGCAGGCATACACCAGCACATACCAGCACACACCAGCACACACCAACACACACCAGCACACACCAGCACACGTTCAACGCCGAGGAGCGACTTCGCTCTGAGTCTTAGAGCGAGTCTTGCCTTCGAGTCTAAGACAACGACTGCCGAAGTTAGCCTTCTACTAAATTTGCCCGGGGCAAAAGTTTGATTTCAGGCGAATAAAACTACTTTGCTTGGAATAACGCATTTTAAATCACAACATGACTATGCTCAAAATCTGCGGAGGGGCATGGCCCCTTGGCTCGCCTATGTGTATAAGCATTGGAAAAGCACGAAATTAAGAAGCTATTTGATTTAAATGTGTACTTTGTTCGCATCTTGATAAGATTTAAACTTGTTCTAATAATGCACAAGGTCTGTAATCCATTTAAAACTCTGCTAACTCAGTCTTAAAATATTCATGCTGTAGAATGTCCAGACCCTTCTGGCACACTAAAACACTGGATTAGTGGTTTAGTCTTTTCCATAACAGCTCGTAGTGCATCTGCTTTGGCAGTGGCTTTATTAGGCTTGCTAGATCTACACTCGTATGCACATATCGACATTAAAGTAAGTTTTCGATTTCACAAAGTATGTGTGCCGCAGCCAAATTCAGAATGTATTAGCGAGTCGTAACATAAAAGAAGTTTGAAAAGCGCTGGTCTTGCCTGTAAGAGATCCTCTTATCCTGATTACTTTGAAAAGCAGAAAACAGCTTACACCTTAGGGTACACGTGAAGTCACTCTGCTCACTACACCAATAAGTTCAAGCTACAAATTGGCGTTACCATAAATCATGATACATGCATATTTCTGGTCAACGACAGTTGAGCTATAAATCAGAAAGTGTCAAGATTACTGCACTGCAAAACAATTATAGTCAAAGAACATACTCAGCTTGAACGCGTGTGGGATTACAAACTGTATAAAAGTTTGCTCCACTGAATATCTGTAGCCTTCGCTACAGCGCAAGCTAGTTAATCTTGCCTTTACCCATATTTTACTCAAAAAACAAGAAGGAAGTCCAGTCTGAACGAAAGTTTATAACTCTCCACATGTTCTAAAAACGGCTTCAGACATTCTGTGTGACATATTATACGTAACAGTAAGTCATTCCTAATGTCATAAAAAGAAAATCCTCATTGTGATAAAAAGAGAATCCTCATTGTGATTTGTCTTAATCCTTGGAACTACGCAGTTTTTCACATAGTCTCTGCGGTCGTACACTCGTTCTTCTTATGAATGTTTTGTTAACGGCATGGTAAAAAAACGTGAGTTGAACAAAAAAAACACTAATACATATTAGCACATTTGAAACTCTAAGCTGAACGCCGTACCGGCAATAATTCTTTCACCGGTACGAAGTTTCGGGCCGTTCCGGCTTACTTTCACCTCTGCCTCGGCCCCTCTTGTGGGCCACGGAGCAGTTTTTCTGGGGACCATGAGCAGAGGCCTTCACTAGGTAGCTTTACCATGATAATGCATAACCCAAGTGTCACGATATATTAAGTATTCGCCAGAGTCTTTTGAAGGGGCCACGGCTCATGAAAGTTTGAAAACTACTGGACTAGACGTTGAGAATGACATGAGATTAATTCTCACCAATACCCAGCCAGGAATTTCAAGACTTGTTGCACAGATCCAAGCTCAGCGTCCCCACTGATTAGCATAGATGCTGTTTGTTTTGCATGAGAATGTAAATACAGTCCATCTAACATATGAAATGATAATGTTTTTTATCTTGTCGGTTCCTAGGTCAACACCTTTATTGTTGCAGGTAATGGATGGGGCCAAGCGCTTGCATAATATTTTCGAATGTGGTCGCGAGATCGAAAAGGTTGGGAACAACTGATCTAGTCTAAACGTTCATTATCTTTCCGTCACTTTTTTTCACACGAACGCGTAATATCTTTATTCTGTTTTCAGTTCTTATTGTTTCATGAAAGTATGTAAGGAATGCAAGAAACTGGTTAGCGGAGTGGGAGCTGGTTTCAAAACGAAATATCTTCCCACACGACTATCTGGATGTTCCATCCAGTACTTCTAACTTATTCCGTTCTTTCCCATAGCAAACCACCCTGAATATCCCTACAGTTTAGCGAAAGCAAACGAAAATTACTTGTTACTATGGCTGTAACCTAAAGCAAGAAAAGCATTGAAATTAACTCAGCGCCTTTGGTTCTTTTGGGCATATAGTTTTTCATAACAAAGTAAATCTTTCCTTATTGATCTTGCATAGTTTCACAAATCATTTGCCTGTTCCCGTCATGACAGGGTTAAACTTTTGTTTAGATTTATCTTGTCACAAGGCAAGAAATATTTATAAATTCAAAATATCATAAAGGTAGACCTAACCAGCAGTCTGATTTCATCAGTCGCTAGACTTATTTAAATGGAATATATTTAAGGATTGAGGATGCGCACTTTTACGTATATCGATTTCCTATTAAATCTCGTAATCGATTCGTTGCTTAAGAAACAAATGAATTGCAAAGACAAATGGCAAATTTTGGTTTGCATAATGTCAGTGATTTCTGAGCCCTAAGAAACTTTATAAAAATTTAAAAAGATAAATCGCTGCCTTATGGAAAAAAATTTTGGTGATATTCTGGATCAGTGTTGCCCAGATTTTTTAGCCTTGCAGTAACTACAGAAAAGAATTATAATATGCCGTACCCAAGTATGTACTTTCCACGATGGGTGTAAGCAAGGAATCGATCAGCAAATTTTTAACAGGAAATCGATTTCACGTAAAATTACGCATCCTCAGTCCTGAAAATTGCAAGCAAAGCTTACGGGTGAAAAGTTGAAAGGCTGAAGTAGTAGCGGAGAAAAAACAAACCCAAGACTACAATCAAAATCTCGTAACACAAGCTCAGAAATCATAACAGCTTAACAAACTGTCTGACGTCAAGAATACTACACTTAAAAGCACTAGTGTTTCTGTATGCTTTCGAGGAATCAGTCAACTGCCATCTGCTTTCGTCTCTTTGCGATGATTCAAACTTGCACATACCTCTATTCAAGTACGTATTTCACGCGATGGGTGTAAGCAAGGAATCGATCAGCAAATTTTTAATAGGAAATCGATTTCACGTAAAATTACGCATCCTCGGTCCTGAAAATTGCAAGCAAAGCTTACAGGTGAAAAGCTGAAAGGCTGAAGTAACAGCAGAGAAAAAACTCAAGACTAAAATCAAAATTTCGTAATACGAGCTCATAAATCATAACATCTTAACAACCTGAATGACGTCAAGAATACTAGTTTCGACGTTGGCGGCTAGCATCCTATAGGTCTTCACGTTTTTGTTCAAACAGAACACAACTATATGACTGTGTGCACGAGATCATTAGCTAAAGCATGGTATTCCAACTGATGTACGCAGTGTACTGGTGTGTTGGTAAAAATAATCAAAGACAAAGACTGACACAAGGGAGGATGAAGCAGAAAAAAACTACTTTTACATTGAAACTTGTTTTACGAACTACGTTCGGTGTTGGTCAGACATTTTCTTGTTCTGGCACTCGTTAAACAGCGTGGGTCCAACCCAGCTTAATAACCACCTCCGCACTGGTGTCAGACGTTTCCGCTGCTGCTTGCACGAATGGGATATGGCCCTTTTGCCGCTTTTGAGAAGCTCACGCACAGACGCGGTTGACTGCAAGTAGGGCTACTGGTAAGGTTGATTAGTAGACCGAGATCAACTTTGGTGTCTGCAGGCGTGACGAGCATCCGCCCCTTCAACGCATTTACTGTTAAAATATCGACCCTGCTTCTCCACTTATCTCTGTCATCGGGAAGGTTTTCTGAGTTCGATTGGGATATATTGTGCTTTCCCAACGATAGTTTGATTCCATTCTTGCACTGTTTCTTAAGTCCACCAGTAGCTCGCGTCGCATCGTGAACTAGCAAGCTCGCGGACAATCTGTTGGATGACAGTTTCATAAAATGGCCGAGCCACCTGAGTTGCAGTTGAGCTTGGCGTTATCGTGGCCGCCATTATGATAGCCATTTTTATATTTACACGCTTTTCATGCACACCAATACACGTTCGCTCGAAGCCGTGTAGCGACTTTCCTCCAAAACACCAACTCCCGAAGTAGATCTGCAATAGTTCCGCACATGCAAGACTTCTTATCCAATTCTTTAGTGACTGGTTGACATATGCAGTTTTTTGCGCAAAAGGTTTAGTCCCACAAGTCCCACAACGCCTTTGAAAATGCTTCGAATTTATGACATTGCGCGTTATGGAATCCTTTTGCGGTTGCATTTGTGTATGCTGCATTTGCACTACGCAGGATTCCCAAAAACTATCAGTTATTTATTTAGCTATTTAGAGTTACATGAGCAGACTGCATGTGCTGCTGATAATTGCAAATTCCGAAAATGCCCCAAAAAATCAATATGTTGCAAGACTCCTTCGAATATCTCGTGACGACTTGTGAGCTTGCTAAAGAAGATGACTGTATATTATGGGCATTTATCAACCCGTTCTTACATAGTGAAGAAAAGCCAACGACAATGCCAAGTGACATACAACTGGAACCCATTGAGTTCAAAACAAATTCAATGTTGAAAAGGAAATTTGATGACCTGCCTTCAGTCACTGGTGCTTCTGGTGTTATTAATTCCTGATTATTCTTACAGCAGAGTGCTTTTGCTGGTTGTGCCGCATTTTGAAAAAAAATCGCTCCCGAATTCCCGAGACGCTGTCTCCCAAAGTCCCAGGCCCTTGTCAGTACCTGTCAGTCCCCTGTCAGTCCCTTGTCAATCCCTTGTCAGTCCCCTCTGTCCATTGCCAGGGCCTCCTTTGCGCCAGCGCTTGTGTTCAGGTTTTGCGTGAAAGTCGAGGCCCGCCAATGCCCATGAGCAAGTGTGTGTGTTTTATCAGTTTGCATGATTCTCATGTGGTCCTCGTGTGAGAAGTCAGGCACTTTGGTGGCGACTGTGTTTGGTACAATGCGGTTTCTTTTGTTGTCAAAGACCGTAACGTTCGAGAACAGCCCAAGTCATTGCGCACACAGTGGTGTTCATTTCACCTCAGAGTTACAAGCAGTGAGCAGTTCTGTTGAAGTCGTTTGGCATAGGTTGATTAATTTTGTGTGATTAGGTTTGTGTTTGAAAGATTGTGTCAGTTTCACAAAGGTTGATAAGGTTTGTGTATAAACGGGCGTACAAAAGGAACGAATAAGTACATTTTTAACTGCATTTGAACATCGGGAAAAAAAGGATTGCAGCTTATTTCTTGCACAATATTGATATCGCAGTTGTCTCTGAATGTCTTTGTCATCTGAGAGCTCAGTATCGAATTCCAGCAAGCTTTTAATTTTCCTCAGTATCGAATTCCTTGTTACAGATGAAACTTTCTGTAATTTTCCATCTACCACAATACAAAGCTATTATTGCAACCTCTCCGATGGCGTTACGTTGATTGTGTGATTCACCACGAACGGGATGTGCGTGAAGAATAACACCATTATATATGTAGCGTGAGCAAGCAATAATAAGAGAGATTGCGACGCATGATCTCTATTGTTGCTTGCTGCCGCGGTGCGAAGCTTTGCGCACATGCCGCTCAGTACTTCCGATGGCAACACATTCAGCAATGCCATGCAGCACCAGGAGTCGCATTAACAGTAAGAAGCATGTTATTAAAGATAAAATGCCGACGTTTAGCATTGTTGAAAATGGTTTGTTTTGCTTAAAAATGCACACATTCGTCGGTAAGTTACTTACATTAAGTGTTGATAAATATAATAAGCCTCTAAAGGAAATGCAACTTGAAATATGTAGATTTCATTGCTCCCTTAGCCAAAAAGGTTCCCGACCCCTGTCTTAAGTCATTTTTGCGCCACCATGACATATGTTTAATGTGTGTGTCTTTATCAAAGCGAAAGATCTTCAGCAGGCATTATGACCTCATCGAAGTGGAATTTTCTGTAAAGTCACCGAGAACAGCCAATATTTACCAGGCTCAGTGAAATCCGATCAACCGTTTCAACCAGAAATACTTCAATCATTCCTGCTGTGCAGCATGTTCAAACTGTGACGCTATTACAACAGAGCATTATGTAGTCACACTGCCGGAATATTTTCGTGTCTCCGCGTGAAAAAATCAACGTTCCAAACGTATTTTCTGCTTGACAGAAAACGTACATTTTCAGATGTCCTGAAAACGAGAAGGGCAATTCTCAGAGCGATTTTAATTGTTTTGTAGAACTACTTGTAAAGCCGATTTTTGGCATGAAAATGGATGAGTTAGCTTTGTGAAGAATTAGCCTATTGTTATCGTAAAAATGATTTCCTCAAGTCTTTGAATGAATGCCGAAAAGAAGGTACGATATAAGTTGGTTTAAGGACAAAAATCAAGTGAAGCATTGTCATGAAGGTGAAACCACAGAATGCTGACCAGAAACTTTATGAAAGTAATATTTTGTACGGGAGCACTTTCGATACAAGTGTCTTTGCTTTATAAGGTTTAGCGCGATCTTGTTTTTCGCTCAGCTGGTGAAATCACGTAAAGCAGTTCATTCATTCTAGGGGTGACTCCAGGTCAACAGCATCAATTGGGCTCATCACGCGATTTATACTGACTGAGTGCAGCCGTTCGACGCTTGCGCCACTGAAATCTCCATTTGCTCTCATTCTTGATAGCATTATCGTTACTTTGTGACGTTAGTTACGCAACAGTAAACGGGAAGTTCTCGTGGGAACTCTGGCAAAGTTGCGTGAGGTACGTCGCAGAGCAATGAAAACGTCAATTAGCCTCTGTGCACAAGGCTCATTTGATATGGGTCGAGCTACTGGACAATTTTCGTTAGTTTGAAATTATTCTCCAATGGGAACTATCCATTGGATCGGAAAACAAATCCAATGTTCTATGCAAATCCATTGCTTCAAAAAACGTTCAATCTGATAAGAAATTATATTTTGGAAAATACTTAATTGCAGAGGGGAGCTCTGGCTGTAAAGGATGAGCCCAAGCAAATCTCTGCGTACCAGGCACATTCACATTAAGTCACGTTACTGGACAACTTATCGTTTGTTTAAAATTATTTCCGCATGGGAACTGTCCATTGGAATGGAATTCCAATCGAAAGTTATATGCAAATCCATTGCTTCAAGAAATATTCAACCTGATATGAATTATATCTTTTTAAATCTTATCTTTTTAAATTGCAAAGAGCAGCTGGGGATCCAACGGATGAGCCTGAGTAAAGTGCGAGCCAACGAAGCCGATAGCACGCCTAATACGAACAATACCTTTTGATTCAGGTCATCTGCAACATGAACGCAAAAGGCCAGATGTGCAAAGAAAATACTTGAAAATGACAAGGCCCAATCAAAAGATCCCGAGTTAACAACCTTATTCAGTGAAGTGGGAGGTGGCACAAATGTACAAAGCAAACAAGCTCATGTTCCGCAATGTAAATCGTAGTCAATGACTCGGGCTTATCCTTAAGAGCCCGAGTAACGGAGTCGCCACTGATTTCAGTTACTTCCACATTTTGGAAAATGGAAAAGCGCTATCAATATTTTTGCGCAGCAATGTCAATACTGTAGCTTAAAAAACTGGTGAAATTTGGTTTACAAAATATTTCTCTGATCATCGCAAGTAATATTCATCCGCACTTCATGTACATAATTCGTTCGCGTAAGACACCTGCATTGTTGGAAGTGACCAGATACCTGGTTTGAATGGGTAGGATGATGCATAACATGATCACGACATGGAAATTGTAAAATGTTAATGCAAAAATAATTTTAAAATATTCTAAAAACGAGGAAGTTCTTTGCATGTTTTCCTTAACAGTTGAACAACGTAATGGCGTCACAAAGTGAAAATCAGAAAATTGTGTTTTTCTTATTGATGTAAGCATGTTCAAAAAGCCACGAAAGGCAGGAGACACGTTGAATATTACACCTGATAAAACAAAGTCTAAATTGCTGCAAAGATCAAGAGAAAAATTTTGGAGCAATTGAAGCAAGTTTGTTATCAGCCCCGTTATGACGATGAGAAAAGATTCATCGCGAGATCGTTTTCTTGCCTTTCACAACAACTATATGTAAATGAGTTGGTAAATCGCTCACCAAAAACATTCCAACGCTGCTACAACGGTGAAAATAGATTGAAACCCAAATATAAAGCAAATCAGACTACGCAAAAAGAGTTCTTTGGACAACCAGCGCACACTGTAACGTATGCTTAGTTTGAAATGTTAAACTGTGTGCAAACATGATTGTGCAGCCAACTCAAGGTACAGCAAAAGGTTGACTGATAAAGTGTTCTTGCTATGTAATGACTAGTTCATGGTGATTTTACGGTTTGAATACGTTGGTTGAAAGATGCACACACTGAACGTTGCCAGAATTTATATTCCTAAAATAATCCCAGGCTGGGCACATTCTCTTCCGATAGTTGGAAGTATTAGATTGGTGAAGACAAACAGTTTACCTGACAAAATAGCTAAGTTCAAACTGGTCTGTTGCTTTCATGAGTCTCACGGTGTGTGTTGTTCACATAACTAGAGACCAAGAGACGGGAATGCATCTTCAAATATTGGTTTAATAAAGCAAAAGTGAGTGATGACTTGTAAGCGGAATGTTACCGAATTGAATTGTGGTGATCTCAGAGCAACTGGTATACTCAGGCCCGTAACAAGGAGGGCACAAGGGGGGCGAAGCAGCCCCTAGGAAATTTTTGCTTTCCCTGGAAATATGTGTTGGATATAGTTTGAAAAAACTGGAAATAGTTCAAAAATTTTAGCCCCTCCCAGAAAACTCTTCGCCCCTCCTGGTGTCTCAAGCTGGTTACGGGCCTGCGTATATTGCATACGATGCACTAAAACGTCCATTTACCTGCTCAGGGTTCGATAGTTTTAACAGTAAATGCGTTGAAGGGGCAGATGATCGTCACGCCTGCAGACACCAAAGGTGATCTCGGTCTTCTAATCAACTTTTTTAATTCTCAACTTTTAATATTTTAATTCTCTTCTGTAGTTACCGCAAGGCCAAAAAATCTGGGAAACACTGATCCAGAATATCACCAAAATTGCTTTCCCCAAGGCAGTGCTTCATCTTTTAAAATTTTTATAAAGTTTCTTAATGCTAAGAAATCACAGGCATTATGGAAACCAAAATCTGCCATTTGTCTTTGCAATTCATTTGTTTCTTAAACCCTTTAACGACCACGCGAGCCACTATAGTGGCTCATGCTTTTTATGTTATAACTCGCCAGCCGCTACAGCTAGAGAGTTGTTCAAACCCTCCACAGATGCAGCAGGTCTTCTTGGTTCTATTAAAAAAAAATATGGATTTGGGTGAGGGGTTCGCCTGGCAGAGGCTCGCAAATGGGGGTGTTTTCGTTTTTTTGACAAACTTTGACGGGTCCTGGACGCCAACCCATAAGCCAAAATATTGGCTCAAACTTTTTTTGGAAACTAGATGATCTCCCACGTCGATAGAGCCCTTGCTTGACCTTCTAGCATGTCTGTAACCAAAGTTATGCACAAAAACACCATTTTTCCCCCAAAATAAAAAAATGCATGAGTCTCCCACTGGCGGCTACAGTAGCTCGCGATAACCCGCGATACCTCCCCGCTAAAAGATGATAGCGAGCTATACGAGCCCTCAAAAGACTCATGAAGTCTTATGGTTTGCACTGAAAAAAAAAAAACATTTTAGATTTGGGTTCGGGGTTTTCGGTGGGTGGGGTTAGAAAAAGGGTAGTTTGGGCTTTTTTTGATTGTTTCATTATGACGTCATCGCCTCCACAAAGGGCCAAAATTTTGGCTCAAAGTTTGGTTTTATTCTAGGCTGGATTATGAAGCTTTAGAGAACTTGATCGACTTCCTAGCGTTTCTGGTGCCCAAGTAGGGGCCCAAAAACCCCAAATCGTTGAGGACGCGGCTGAGTAATTTCAGGGGATCTCCCTAATAAATTTCTGTTTATTTTGTCATAACTTTTGAACCAGAACTGCTGGAAAGTCCATCAAACCCTCTAAAGACTCGTATTGCAGCCTAGAATCAAAAAAAAAATCTTCGAGTCAGAAAATCTGATGGATGGTTCGACTCCCAGGAAGTGACGTCATTATCCAAACGTATACAAATATGCATAAGCATCCTCTCATTTTGTACACATCAACAAAAAACCCGTGATCTCAAGCTAAAAATTTATTTTTCCAGTCTAAACTACTAGTCTTCACGAATCTTTAGAGGGTTTGAACAACTCTCTAGCCTATTCTAACGGCGAGTTATGGCCATATACAAACAGGGTGTTGTTCTGCCGTTGGATGCATTTTTAGGGGTAGAAATTTTGACCACTTTTTGGTTTTTGTGTCATAAATTTTGATCCAGATATGCTAGAAAGCCAATCAAGGGCTAAAGACTCGTTAGATAGCCTAGTTTCGTAAAAACATTTGGGCCAAAATATGGGCCAATTCGATCGGCGTCCAGGGTAGGGTAAAGTAGGCCATAAAAACGCAAAAACACCCCCACTTGTGACGACCCCCCAAGAGAACCCCAAACCCAAAATTGAAATTTTTTTTTTATTCGGAACTACTAGACTTGCTGAATCCGTAGAGGGTTTGAGTTGAACACCTCTCTTGCTGCAGCAGGTGGCGAGTTATAACCAAAAATGCACGAGCCACTATAGTGACTCGCGTGGTCGTTAAAGCAAGGAATCGATTAGGAGATTTAATAGGAAATCGATGTACGTGAAAGTGCGCATCCCCAGTCCTTAAATATATTCTATTAAATAAGTCTAGTGACTGATGAAATCAGACTGCTGGTTATGTGTACCTTTCTGATATTTTGAATTTATGAATATTTCTTGCTTTGTAACAAGATAAATCTAAACAAAAGTTTAGCCCTGTCATGACGGGAACAGGCAAATGATTTGTGAAACTCTGCAAGATCAATAAGTAAAGATTTACTTTGTTATGTAAAAGTATATGCCCAAAAGAACCAAAGGCGCTGAGTTAGTTTCAATGCTTTTCTTGCTTTTGGTTACAGCCATAGTAACAAGTAATTTTCGTTTGCTTTCGCTAAACTGTAGGGATGTTCAGGGTGGTTTGCTATGGGAAAGAACATAATAAGTTAGAAGTACTGGATGGAACATCCAGATAGTCGTGTAGGAAGATATTTCGTTTTGAAACCAGCTCCCAATCCACAAACCAGTATCTTACATTTCTTACATAGTTTCATGAAACAATGAAAGTAACTAAAAGTCTTTATATTAACTTTGTATTAGGATGCATAAAATCTTCAAATATTTCTGAAATTTCTGCAATCGACTTTGTTTCATTGTTATGACGACACAAAGCGCTCTTGCATAGACTTAATTATAGCATGAAACAAACATCACTTGCACACCTGTTGAAGAAGCTAGCTTGATGAGAATAGCAAGCACCAGCAAATATGGAAATTTCAAAGGCTGCAGTGCATTAGGGAGGGTTAAAATGTCTTCCTGATGTTTTTTTACAAAACATGTAGGATGTGTGTTGTTTTGGTACGCAACAATTTTTCATCAAAACGTTTGCAAACGTAACTGACATGTCGTGTCAGTTGCCATTTTGTTGTGCACCCTTTTAGGGTGAATTGGTATGAACTGGTATATCTTTTCCCGACTTCTCTATCCGTTCGATCCCGCGTGCGCCACTTTTTTTGGAAAATGCTCTTTCACTTCATCTCCACAACTCGCCAACCGATGGAGTTAAAGAGCTGTTCGAACCATGCACTGATTCCGGAAATCTAGTTTAGCTTCAAACAATGATTTGGGTTTAGGTTTGGAGTTTCTTGTGAGTGTCGTCATAATATGGACAGCAGCCCTGTTCCCCACTGTTGTAGTGGGCTGCTGTTCCACGCTGTTGTAGTGGGCTGCTGAGACATCTTAAAATTGACGCTGCTCCGTCTCCGGAGCTCTTATTGTCATTAACACGACTCCGACTACTGCTTCGGAGCTCTTGGTTTCCATGAGCTCCTGCCCCGCAGATCTCTTTTTCTCATAACATGTCTCCAGCTCTGGATTCTATTCGTTCTTACACATTAATTTTTTCAATTGTCTTGTGTGACTCAAGTTATATGGAAAATGAAATATGTCAAGTACACAAAACCAAAAGAATATACCAAACATGCTTGAGTAGGTTAATCAGGTACTTGTTTCACAATTAGCGCTCTTAACGTGACAAAATTAGCGAAAAAACAATAATTACAGGTTCAGACGATTCAGAGAACAGTTACTAGCATAAACGTAACCCGAGATAACTGCAATATAAGCAATTTCTGGAAAGGCAGTCGCTGGTTTTGCTGTAAATACTTGGTGACCTTTTTGTTACTTCTTACGACCGGAATCGAAACAAGGGCTGTTTGGAAAAATACAATTGTATCCGAGCAATTGAACACAGACCAGTCACCATCGACCAAGTGTTTTGCAATCGTTGCATCCTTTACCTGTTGCAGTCGTGACGATTCCAGTTAACAGCGCTGCCAGGGCAAACCATATAAAGAGGGCAAAGGACATAGCCCATTACCTCTCTCATGTGTTCTTTCTAACATGCACACATTTGCATTAACAAAAATGACAAGAAGTGTTCAAAATCCGTTTGTTCGAGAAAATAGTATTGGTTCTACAACGAAATTCACATTTGGCGTTTTTAAAATAACTGAAAATTTATGATTTCCTATTTTTTGCACTCATTATAAGCAGTGATGAATCGCAAACTAAAGCACAATTTAACCTGCAAAGCTTAAGAAAAAATAAGACGGAAAACCGTGCTGAAAACAAAAAAAATGTTTCCACAGATGGAAACATCAATAAAAGTCCATATTTGTTCTCACTGTTTTTTTATATCCTGGGAATGTGCTGCCGTGCAAAGCAGTGCTAGTTCGCAACGACTTAGTTACTGTATAACTTTAATAATGCTGCTGCTAGTGAACGCGATGGTTCCTAGTGCACATTGCCAGTAATCCAGTGAACCTTGCTAGCAAGCCTAATAACTTCTAATAAAACAACCTCATTCACATTGGCGTGCCGTGCATTTCACACGTAGGTCTGCAACGGTATCATATCTCAATCATACTCGCTGCTAACCGCATGATTATAGAGCTACAAAGCCTATGGATATTACGTACCTACTCGTTATATTTTAGTTCTTTTTAGATCGCTACACTACTACAGATCTGGTTTCATCATTCTGACTAGAAAGTAAGTTGTCATTGTAGTTAACGGTTTTTCTTACTTCCTCAAGTAAAACCCACCTCTCCAGCTACGATGGCACACCCTTAACGATGATGAAACAAAGGATACATCAATGACTTCCTGATCTATCGTTGCAGTCTGGTGTCGTAACTTGCAACAATTCGTGGAGCAACATTTAACAACATTCCAATTCTGTTCGACGTTATTGTTGCATCGGCCGATGGAAGCCAACATGTTTCACTCAGTTTGCTTGTGGAAAAAGATTAACTACTTGCTAGAATGAATTGGAAACAACTGCCTGTGTTGAATAATGCGTCTTGAAACAGCGCCACGTCTACTGTATGTGAGATAGCTACATGTTTAAATACCACCCTACCATTTTGATGATCACACGATGACCGATGACCAAGTCACATTATTATAGTACAGCTTAGCTTAGAACAACACTAATGTATGCCGCAACACATGGTCTGTGTCGTAACATTGTGAGTTGTGAGACTTCGCCAGTGTGAAGTTCAGGCAAAACCTTATACGAACCACTAGAACAGTGGTTTTCAACCTTTTTTGTACCACGTCCCATTATAGATATCCAATATAGTCCACCAACCTCCAATTATAACTGGAATAAACTAAATGTAATACAGCTGTGTGCATTTAATCTCAACTTGCGCCCCTCCAAAAATGGTTCAGGATCCCTCTATGCAGTCGCGACTCCAGGTTGAAAACCACTGCATTATAGAACATGAGGCAACTTAAATTAAATTATCTTAAACAATCCGACAAGTTTGATTTGACGTAGTTGCCTTTTTCCTCCTTCAATTCCCTTGTCCAAAACGTGTATCGAGCTTTTTTTGTTATGGATTCCATCTGATCATTTTGCAGCTTACGTCAAGTCGATAAATGCTTTGCTTTTGACGAAATTGTTTTGTGAATTTTTTTTCTGAAAAATGATGTTTTGCTCAACTCAAATACTTTCCTTGTACGAAAGCCTTAGGCAAAACATTAGCTTTAAAAGTAAATGTTTTTACATTCTGGATTGACATGATCACATCTAATAAGAAAGTTTTGAATTTTGTTCTTTGCATTTTCCAAGACCTTGGCAATTATCTCGGTTTTGCAGGTAGTTTAGGTATCAAACCCTAAACTTTGTTCTTGTGTTTTTTGTCTTTCAACAAAAAATGAAACTGCCTTGATTGATCATTGCAATTCTTGGAAGTATTTCCTTGTTATTCATCATCATCTCTTTGGCAACAGCAGCTTGGATTGTTGGGCTTTCTTTAGGACAAGGACTATGGCAATTGTGCTCCAATTCAAACTGCATTAATCTTCCATCCTCTCTAGGTGGGTTCTGCCATGGTTGCAGCAGGATTACAAATCCAGGCAAATATTATATGGTCCTCGTGATTTGTAATTGCTGTATGCTTAAAGATAAACCAACACTTGAAGTTTCAAATATGGAAATCAAACACGAAAAGTTTGTGTTTTATAATATATATCCACTGGTTAATACTCGAGAAAGCTGAGTTTGAAGAGGTTAATCATGAATTTTATTCGTTTCAAAATTTGCATTGTTCACGGATTGCGCACAATCTTAAAGTGAAGAAGGTCAACGCAACACACCTTCGTGTCCCAAGAACATTACCGATAATTCGATTTCAAATTTCAAATGTGTTTTTTTCATTTATAGGTCTTTGTGATGCAAACTCTACCGAGATAGCACAACGATATAAATTGTTTGATGGTTTGCTCCCAGTGTTGATACATTTGAAACAAAACAAACTTCAAAGTTTTTCAATTTGTTTTAGACAAGTGGTTCTCAACCTTTCATGGTTTGTGGCTCCCTTCCAAAGGGAGCTTGATCAACTTGAGGGAGTGAATAGGCACACGGAATCCTATTGTTTGAGTTATCCAGCCATTAACTACGGTGCTAAAAACAATTGAAAGTTCTAGGTTTGCTACTAGTTCCCCAGAAATCAGTCCACTGCGCTCTTGCAATTGCCAAGTTGGTTTAAAACGATTACGTCATACAAATGCGCCGCGAAATACTTCGCCATAAAGTAATGCACAACTGTAAAATCTTACTTTTTCAGCAATACTCTTGCTTGTGTCAATGTCTGTCTTCACTGGAAGATATAACACTACAAGCAACTTGTGGGGATACTCGTTCGGTCTCGGTTGGACCTCCACTTGTTTTAGCATCGTCCTCGCTGTGGCTTCATTGGTTTTGGGGGAGGTGAAAAAATAATATGGCAAGAAATGAAATGAGGATGCAAGAAAAATGAAATCTCAAGAAATGAATCGCCAAGGTTGTAAAATCTTACGAGCAACTTTCTTGCAAATGTATTAAGTGGAAAACGTCATTGTATCTGCAGCAACTTATCATATAGCCGAGGGATTTTTCACTGATCTAATTGCTTTGAGTGAATGTGAAAAATGTTGCTCTTCATGCTGTGTTTTTGGGATTTGTAGGGTATATGTGATTTGCTAAACATTTTTGTTGTGATTGTAGTCATGCTTGTTGCGCTTCCTATTAACTATCGCGATCCGACGTCTTATATAATGCTTTTGCGTTTCACTTGACTTGCATGACACGCTTATTCAAACATGTTTTGAATCTGCTCGAGTGAAATATCAATTGATGGTTTCGTTTTATTTGACTTCCACAAAAAAATAATCTTTTTCATTCATTTCATTTCAAGTATTTTTGAAAAAAGTCACGGAGAAATTGACGAGCGCTTTAAAGTGCGGTAGCTACCTGAAGATGCGTTTGAAAAGTTTAAGCATGGACAACATTACAGCTGCAGAGTTCAGAACGACACTAACGATATGCAGCTAAAGATATTGCAGATAACCAAATCAAATGCATAAATATTAAGAGACATTTTTTTTCATAGAATGACTAAAAGCTTTCACACAATGAGTTTCATCGAATCATTTATTCTTCTAGATTTGGCGGGATAGATTCTTCTGTTAAACCAGTTTTTTTTACGGAAAATGTTAGGCACCCTGAATGGATCTGTAGGGACCCGATTTCTCTGTATCTAGGGACCCGGTTTTCTCTGCATCTAAGGACCCGATGATAATTTTCTCTGATTCTGGAGACCCAATTTGAAATTCTTGGGACCCGAATCGGGTCCCTAAAACGCCTTAAAAAAACCCTGGTTAAATAAAAATTCCGACATATTTTGACAATTGACTTCACTGAAACATGGGGAAATCAATATTTCTGATCAACAATCTTCTGCGTTTGTTGCTAATATTGCAGTTGCGTGGCATCTTTACATACGAAAAGAGGATTTCCATCGTTTACCGGCGTGAGAAACAGCAAGAAATGTGCAAGTTAGAAATATTTGAATAATACTGCATATTTGCAAAAGCTGACTACAAGATTTGGACTTGCAATTACTAGTGGCAATTACACAAAACTGTCTTATGTAGATACCAGTTAATACCAAACAGTTCAACATTAAATTTTTGAAGCAAGAGGCGAAAACGAAGAAAAATCACCACAATACTTTTGAATAAATCAAATTGAAGCACGTTTCGCAGGCCATGCTTGCCTGCTATTTTACTACTGTGTACAGAAACGGAACACCGCCTTTATTACACACTTTTCAACACTAATTTACACACTTTTCAACAATGCAAAGGCCTCTTCGTGATAACGTCCACCCTCGATGAAAAAATATACAGTTAGGTGACAAAAGGTGTTACCAAGCCTCGCTTGTTCACCTCCACATCTGGATAGTTAAGGTGCGGGCAAGCCACAACTTCTAAAAATGTTTCAGATGTAGCAAGCCATTGTAGAAGCGGGAGATTTCCAATAAGCAAATGCTACAAGCAATAGTGTAGTGGGCTGATCAATATCAAACTTTGCCTGGTGAAATAAAGCAGTCTACCTAGGCAAAGTTCCTCAGTTTCAAAAGAACCCCTGCTCAGGAATCCTTTAAACACTAACAACATTTAGTGAAATACGAACGATCAGGAAAACAAACAAACAGAGAACATGGTGAAGAAAATGTACAGATGAAAGAGCATGCCTACGTACACAGATGAGTGGATCACATTAAATGAAAGGAATTTGGTGTAGTTAATAATATGTTTAAACAATATATAAAAAAGGAACAAAAACAAATTAATTAGGTACAGAAGAAAAAACAAACAAAAACTATGGAGTGTGCTTTAATGTTGAAAAGAATGGGATATTCACAAGGAAGTAAAAATTCGAAGAGTATATATACACAAAATACACAGAATTGCAAAATACAGAATTTACAGAATTTGGTTCTGGAGAAGTGAAATGTTGCAAAACTTCATAATTGAGTATCTTTATCATGTAGTAGGTGTTTCTTCATTTTCCATTTGAAAGTAAACGTGGTTGAACACTTAATATGATTTGGTATTGAAGACCACACTTTTGGGCCAACAAAGGTGATGGAACATTTTCCTGAGGGAGAGTTAACTCTAGG
>Ga0210059_1000749_pt1 | contig 44346 bp, 30 predicted proteins | sample Ectturendosymbi2_FD_188042 | JGI IMG/M metagenome (GOLD analysis project Ga0210059, IMG submission 188042) | Ecteinascidia turbinata endosymbiont from Florida, USA - Sample 2 (SPAdes) (version 2) | ecosystem: Host-associated > Tunicates > Ascidians > Unclassified | place: Key West, Florida... | reverse complement strand
GATTCGCAAAACGAAAATGAAAAAACAAACACATCTCTCAAAATCTCGCTACAAAAGATCAATGCTTTCCCTAATGCCAACGTAGAGATGTGAGGGAATCTGAAGCCTTCCTTGATGAGGTCGAACTGTGCCTCTCTTGATCACTCGTGTCGGGCGAGCGTTTTGTTCATAACCCTTGACGAGAACCGCGAAAATCATTAAATTCGGAATTAAGTTGGTTTTATGCTAAACACAAGCCCGAAGTCAGGTTTTAAGGTTTAGGGGGAAAAATACATTTTTAGCGGGACAAGATTTTCTTTTTATTATATATTTGAAACAAATTCTTCTGGGCACAACAAAAGTTGGGGGGCACAAACAAATGTTGGGCGCATTGCCCCCGAATACCCCCCTTGGCTACGGGCCAGTGCTAAACCAGACAGCAACCCCCAAAGCTGTTACTATAAATGGGCATTTAATAAAGTACTTAATAGATCCTGATATTATGAAGACAGTAGGTTACTGATTTGGGGGCATTGCGTGACCTATCGCTGTCAATGTTAACTGACAGCTCTGTGAATCAAGGTATGCGAAGAACGAAGAAAGAGACGAATTTTCCGTTGCAACACTCACCAGGAGCTTTCCGCAACAAATTGTTGTTGGTCCATATTCCGCAGAACCGGCGGTGCAGCGTTTTATTGCTGGTGGTTAAACTTTACTTTAGATTGCTTGCGTTGCATGAACTGATTGTAACGCATGGCCCTGTTTCGCTCAAGTGATGCGTCACGCGTTGGCGAGAGTGTCGTCACTTAGTGGATTTTGAGTTGACGAGATTCCGCACTGTATAAAAAAGGATTTTGTCTTTCAACCAAGCTGGGTCCTGCCTGACGCTTTCAAAAATAAATGTTTCTTTGTTCAAACGTCACAACCTGAGTCAAACGTTCGATTGGGGTTCACTGTTCAAGGGAACAGAACCCAACAGCTGGACAACCGAACTAGCACAACCTGGTTAGGTCAGGAGTGACGTTCCATACTGAAATTTAAAAAATGATGATCACTAACAAGCTAGCTATCTCTGCTTGAAAATGTCACAACAGACCCCAGTATCCTTGTGCCACGCCACTGTAATCTTTGTTCCGTCTTGCACAGGTTGCCTAGGTGCCGTCACCGACGTCTGTGTCTACATCCGACACATGTTGTGGTTTGGCTCACAGCTAACGGCACCTGCAGACCCAAGCTCTTCATCTAAAATTACCTTTGTTATTGCAAACTTCCATGTTGATTCTTGTTTTATACATATACGGATTTGAGATCAATGCTGCTATTGTCGCCAATAATGTGTTGCATGTCAAGGCCGCAGTCAAAGACAGCATCGAGGATAAAGTTCTCCGGAGTACTCACCTGAGCAGTTAGCATACCAATGCAGTTTGCAATTTGGGAGTGGAGAAAGGAAACAGTGATATACGGTCCATTTTTATCAAATAAGCCACAAAATTTGTTTTGTCGATAATACCATCGAAGAAGATATAGATCGGGCTTTGCAGCCTATCCAACAGACCCGATTTATTCACCCATCTTTACAGCCTGAACTATTTTTCCTGCAAATTTCATGCCATTAACAACGCACTCGGTATTATGACAACACTGTTTCCACAAGAAAAGATTGAGCCTAAAATCCTGCTTCATTTTTTCAGAATGTCTGTTAAGATTTTATTGCGTAGTAGTAAAAAAACGAAATTTGGTCAATTTGATCTAATCGCACTACTCTAATTTTGGCCATAATGCTCCTAGTTCTTTATTAGTTAAAAGTATTCCAAGTTTTAAGGAGATTCTAGTTAAGCATTGGGTGTCTTCCTCAAACTTTTATTTTTGGAAAGGTTCATGGCAGTCTGCTGTAATCACAGGAAAACATTTCCAAGGTACAAAGTTTCAGGAACATCAAGCGTTGATATCAAGCAAGGCCATTCTTGAGTCATTTCGCTTAATCTTATAACACTTTGCCCGAGACCTACTAAGTAATTGTTAGCCTTAATCGTAACCATTAAGGTTAATCGTTGCCGGTCTCATAATTAGGAGGTGAGGCTGATCACTCACCTTCCCACACTTTTGCCATAATTAAATTCACGTGGTTATTATGACATCCTATCCGATGTGAGCTAAATTTAGGATTGAAATTCCCATGAGGTAATGAAACAATAACTGTTCACTCTCCATTAAGCTGAGAAGTTGCTAAAACCTTACATCTGTTGAACCATACCTATTAACTGTATCAATGTCTCTGCTGTTGCATCAAAACGACTTTGAACGTTACTCCACAATTTAGTGAGCAGGGGAGGTCGGCACCATAATTCAAACGCACTGCTATTACATAATTGAACTCAGGTGGATATTTAATGATTTGCCACACTTTTCTTCTCGTAAACACTGTCCAAAAACCTGGAGAAACATGTTTGCCCTGTCAGTGGTGAACACTGAACAGTCGTTATGACTGAGTCAAATTCTGTTGTTTCTGAATTAAGAAAATGTTGAGATCAGAACCGTCGCCAGAAAGTCTTCAACAGGGGGTCTTCACGTTTATGAAGGGGGGCTTGACATTGCTAAAATTGTCAAAACTCTAATCATTTATAATGTTTCATATTTCACTTTAGGGGGGATTGGAGCATTATTCGGGTGGGTTTAGCCCACAAAAAGCTCATCCCTCGTGGCGCCAGTAATGGTTGAGGTAAGTGGCGCAACTTTAAAATACGCTACGCAATTTTGAAAAGCAGCTTTGCATCAACACACAAAGTTTTATATAATTATATGAGTCAGAATGGTCAAAGTTTCTTACGAAATTAGCTTTCAAAACAAAATTTTCCACAAATGATATTCTGCATTTTGAGTCGAAATTGCATCATTTCAATTTTTAAATTTAAAAGGAGCACCATGTTTTAATGAGCAAAAATGTATGCCTTGTAATTGCCTCAACATGAGTTGCCATATGTTGAAAGTTAAAAACTATATTTACTTATTGGCTTCAATAAAAGGGAAATACAGTTATAAATCTGTGCAAAGCACCGATGAGAATGGAAATTAATACTTGCTGTTCCGGTAAATAGAGAATTAGCGGATTTTGTTCCAGGTGCGTGTTCAAATAGGTTATATTTTGTGGAACACACTAACAAACTCATTTCTAGCAAGTTGCTGCTCGATGTACTAAATCATGCAAACGCAAATGGCGATCGAAGGAAACGGTGTTCCCGGAGCTTGTGTTCTGCATGCTGTCTATTTATCCTTTGTCACACATTTTAAACCAAACTTCACACACAATATTTCTGCCAAACACAATTTGCTTTTTCTCCAAAAATTACTCTATGTGCAAATAAGCAAAAACAGTGCTTTTTGGTTTGCAAACCAACAAGCAGCTTGAATGGCGTGATGAGTGGCTCTGTCAACACAGCAGCCAGCAGCAAGCATGGAACAGACAGGGCGTCTGCTCGCGACTATCTTTGCGTATCAGCGTTTTTCGTTGCCTGAGATGGTCCGAATACACATGTAATTTGCAAACGTGCAACCATACAACTGTTTGTGAAGTTGTTTCAATATCAGCATTTAAACAAACACTCTTTTTCAGTACCGTGCAGAGTTTTACAATTTATTCTTTAGTGAAAAATGCTTCGAGAAATTTTTGAAGTGTTTTTAGTGTATAATTTGATTCCCAAAGATTTTTCATGCACCCAAAAATTAAAGAAAGGCACAGTAAATTTTCTAGTAACTCCACTTTACCAACTTTCTTGTGAAAGGGCGATTAAAATCTTATTTATCAATGTACAGTTCATAATTAATTAAAAGCTGTTGTTTTATGATCTATGCCTGCAAAGCTATACAAACAACGTTTTTTCTATGAACAAGACGCTTGTTTGATAAGCGATAGCTGGTGACCGTTGAAAAAACATCAAATTCTCAAGTGTTGAATATACCTCCGCCATCTCATAACTCGAGCAATGCTTTGCTGTTCCTGACAGCCCATAACTTTCTGCTTGCAAAGCAACTTATTTGCAGTGCTAGAAGTTTGCGCAAACAGCAGCAAAAATGGTGCGGTCAGTTTATGTACACTCAAGTATGACATCGATATTAACAATACAATGAAAGCAAAACACAAGTAAAACTTTGCGTGAACCTTTATGACTGAGTCAACTTTCTCGACTTCGTCGTTTCTTTTCCAATAAATACGTTTTGAATGAAACATCGCTTCTTACAGGTTTTTCAGAAATTTTAGAGAAGATATATATTTTGGAATAATTAAAACTAAATTTCGCTTTGAATCAACTCGACCTCCCACTTGAGGGTGCCAAAAAGCGATAGTGAACTTGATCAACCAACACTGGGCCAAAAAACAAGTTTGCTGTTGTCAGGTAAAGTAAAATGTCAGATTTATGGGAAATTTTAGAAACATTGCTGCAAAGCGTTAAGACAGATCTTCATTTTACAACACACGTTTTTCAAGCTTTGACATTTTTCAACAGCTTTCTTTTTTGATCGACGTCTTGTAATATACAACGTTTGCGAAGAGGTAAACGACAAAAGTGCCCATGCGTGAGGAAGCAAAGAAAATAAACAAGGCAAATACACGACAAATGCCAGTTGCCCAACCCAATAGTTATTGACTGGGTGATTTAGGCCTATGTAAGTGTTGTTTCATGAATGACTTTATCCGTTGCATAAAGGGAGGTTTGAAAGACCGGGCATGGCCTTACTGACTACAGGTGCATGACTTTTACAAATGCCAGCTCCGCAGCTCAGTGATTACATGCGTTTTGAAGTAGAACGTGCTCGTTACATTGCATGTGTCGACTTATTAAAAACTCTGAGCTGGATTTAAGGAAAAAAAAGACAAATCTCTTCAATTTGCGGTCATTACCTACCGCCAATGGTGAGCTGTTATTTTAAGAACAAAGCCATGCTGCGATGAAACTTGTGATTGAAGCTCGTCGTTATTAGTTCGGATCATTCATCGAATTCCTTTTCGGGACCATCGAGCGCAGTTCATTCGCTACATTCTTCTAAAGTAATCGATCTCCAATCCCGGATTTGAGATCAAATTAACGTTGTTTCGCAGGAGAGCGAGATTCCCGCATACGGTCCTGGTAAACACGTCAAGTGCATGCCCTCATGATCGACAGTCAGCTACAAGGCAGGCGAATGACAACAGAAGTAAACATCTTCCTTCTTATGACTGCTTCCTCAAGTCATAGAGCTGGCGTCAAACTTGACTTTCAACACTAACGTGCAATGCCTATAATATTTATGAAGCAGAAAAACATGTCATTTCTTATAAAAGTCATTTTTCCTACCTTTAAGCTTTGCTTAGGATATGTGCGTTTGAGCAGTGCAAGATGTTGTCAATTTTTCACTTCGCCTTTGACATTTGTCAAAGATGCAATGTGTTGTGCATAACGCTTATTGCGAAACTGCACGTTTGTATTTCATATTGTAACATAACTGTTGCGAATTGGATTAAAACAATCTGTTTAGATGTTTACCGTTATTGTCTTGTCACAGCTCTATAACCACAATGCTGCTCCCAAATCTCCATACGTTGCACTGAAGTTGAATTAATAGGCCTTCAGTGTGCAGAAGTGAACTTTTTCGTGAATATCTTTTCCTGGTCGTAAGCGTATTCAAAGAGAACGGTGTTTTAAGTACTCGTTTAATCAAGTACTTTTTCTTTCTCTTTTATTACTTAATTCTCTCTTTTCTCTTTCATTCTCTCTTTATTTCATTATTATTTGTGACACACAAATGCATATTTCCGGTTGGGTCGTGATCACCTTAGCAAAGTTTGGTAGTTATTTTATATTTGGCATGGAGTACCGCCGATTACAAGCCAGCTCTTGCCATCGACCAGTTACACAACTACATCATCGCGATCAAACACTACTTTATGACATTTTTGGATTTGATATGATTGGACGACAATTGTTATAAACACAGGACCGTCACGACATTCAAAGGTCAAAATCATTTTGCTGGTGATTCATGCCGAGACCAGACATAGAAAGCAAAACAAAGTTTGCAAGTCATTTTTAGGTCACTTTTAAAAATGTATTTTTAAGGTTTATAATGCTGAAAGCTTATTGGCTTGCAAGCAATACATCTCTTCACCTCGCTCATGCAAATTTCATAGCTACAGTGATGCTTAAGAGCATTTGAAAATAAACTGATAAAAATCTTGCGTGTTGGGCTACAGAGCTAAATCGCCATCGATTTGGAAATTTGCCTTATTTTGGCCCGAGACAACTAATTGGTCCGCTTTTAGTGAAAAAAGAAAACGGAACAATTCAATGCTTTCCTAACGTATCCATAATTCACGAACTCGTTAGCAAGGTGAACCATCTGGCGAAAGCCATTTAGATGCGATGTGATATTGTAACAAAAGCACTCGCGGTGTAATGAGCCGTTTACCTGTGAGCTGACCTCAGCTCCCGCACCGTTTCGTTTCGCTTTGATAATATATAATGTCGCATGAATGGCACCTTTCCCCTGACACCCGGTTATAAGATCTACACGCCGTGGGCGCGCAAGTCATGCGAAAGGGTCTAAGTGGCTGCCTAATTTGCTTAAGACCGGTACAGGAGAAGTGTTTATCTTCTTTCGGTTGCGGTTACAGTCTTTTGTGTCACGCAAATGTCGTGTTTTCAAAAATCGCCTCCCCTTTTCAAACCCTCAATTAGCAAGTCAGAAAAAATATTAAACTTCGGCAGTTTTTTTTTGCAAAACAACATGTGCTTTCGAATTTTGAAACGCACTTGGTGAAATAAAAAAAAGCATGTTTCAAATTTCGTCTTTACCTGTCAAAAATTTCGACAAAGGTTTCGTCATCTGAATGAAATTCATTAATAAAGTAACTTCAAATTTTGTGGAAGCAAGATACTGATATCACCAACAGCAGTTGTGTTACTGTAAAATTTTGCACAATGGAAGTCACACGGCAACAGCCGATGGCAGATAATGCACGTTATGCGTGAGCCCCTATGAAATATTTATCTTCTAATCGTCGCTGCACATTTTTATGTTTTCTTAAAGGAGTAGGAATGGAATAAAAGTTGGTAATTTGAGCATCTTCAAACACACTATTAAACTAATGAGCTCCAAGAGGATGGATTAGGACGTAGCATTCGATTACATCATAACAGTTGCCCACACGACGCGGGTCGCAGAGCAGTTCACATTCATAAGTTGCTGGAAGCTGAAAACATTTTCCTAAAACTTTGAAGCGCTAGTTGTAACTATTCAAATCTTTTCTCTGTTTAATGTTATCTTGAAAAAAGACCATTAGTTTGAGGCATTCAATAATTCATTGCTGTGGAAGGGTTCGCAACCATCAAATGCACTCGGCTGTCTGCTATCAAGAAAGCATTTTGTACAAGATAGATCTCACTGAACATATGACTCATTGGCTTAAAATTTGTTTGGCTCATAAAATGGTTCTTAAATACAGAATGGGAAGCTAAAAGAAAGAAAAATATCTTGGAGTTCTTCTCACCATTTTTCGACAAAGCCAATTTCAAAATAAACAAATATTACAAAAAGGAAGCCGGAGAAATCTTAGAAGCAGCGATGCTGTCCAGGAACCACCCCGTTGCGAACAGATTTTCATTGAAAATTGTAACTTGAAAGTATACACATGAATGAATATCTACTGCAGACCATGTAACCCATGTTTTTTAAAACCAGCAGTTAATTTTGCGCGTTAGTCGGATGTTTTTTTGCTGGTCATGTTCGCAACAGATATAAGTTATTAATTTGATTTTGTGTATTTGCATACTGCGCCACTCTGTCTGTTAGAGATCCTCGTATTGCATTCATAAAAGTCACTTTTAACGGTTGGTCCGGTTGGTCATTTTCCACCTAAAAAATGATTTGCAGACTAAAACGAAATCACAAATATGTTGCTTCAGTTCAGTGTGCTGAATAAATGCTTCGTGATAATGATTTCACAGACAATATAACTGTTTTTTGCTTTGAAAAACGTTGCTCTTATGAATAGAAATACTTTCAAGCAAGTGCTTTTTTCTGAGTAAAAACAATGAACTGTACGGTTGGCTGAGGAAAATTCATCTTTTCTATTTTGGGGATGCTGCTATCCTGCTGATGTCAAAGCATAGCGTGTTGACACACTCTAACGATCATGACATTTTTCTGTGGGTTTACGCTATGAGAAACATTTTTCAGTTCAACAAAAACGTATTACAAACTTTTACGAAATCGCGGTCAAAAGGTTGCAAAGCACCAACCAGATTTCTTTGTGATATTGGCTACGCTGCTTTTGGTTCACGCCTTGCATGAGAATATCTGGACAAATAACACAAAAAACCCGCTTCTTGACAATGTAACCTTCGAACGTAAATGGAGTGCTGGAAGACGTTAATGTTTTTTATTAGCCATATTGGTTTTGATGGTCATCGGCACTAGTTAAAGCATATATTTACCCCGATTAGGAAGTCACGACAGTCCTCTTTCGGAACATCGACTAGTAAATGGCCTGCTTGCGCGTTTGCGAATGTCTCGCACAAAATTTGGATTTCGCCCAGCTGCGGGTAACGGCTAAATTAAGTCTCCATTTCAATAAACGCTCTACTTTGTTTGAATGGCATCGTTTCGATACAGGGGCGGATCTAGCCAGTAAGGTTAGGGGCGGGGGGCGACATCAGTAATATTTCGTAGTCAAATCTCATTACGGGTGCACTACTGTAAAAGAGATGAAGTATACTTCACAACACTGCTGTGACAAAACAATGGACGGCAAAATGGCCTTATATCGCAAATGCTGTTTTCCGAATTGTACAAAATTATGGTGAATAAAGTTACTTTCGTAGGTTTGAGGGGTGGCGATCATCCCAATCGCTCCCCCTGGATCCGCCCTTGTTTCGATGAACAGGTGACAGTTGAACGTTCCAAGCACTGCTTGAGGCTACCGCGGAAAAAACTCGTTTGTACATGAACATCAGGTCTGTGGGGCTAGAAACCCAAAAAATCATTTTTGGTAAGTTCCTAATCAGTTTAGAGAAACGCTGGGCGTAAACAACAGTTGGCAAGAAAAAACACCAGAAAATTCCGTAATATATCGAATATTTCAGTTGTTTGTGAAGCCTTAATATCGACGTTCTTAGGCTCTCAAAAGAGCCGTTCTCTTAAGCAAGTCTTCATAAATCTACTTAAATTACTTAGAATTCCAATAAGCGGAATTGGTTCAATGGTATGCCAAACATTTTAATAAAACCATAATAACTGCCTGCAATTAGCTAATAAGCCTTGCGCCTAATCGTTTAATGATGCCGATCATTACGGACAGTTATTTCATAAACTCGTGTCTAAACTATTTACCCCAAACGGTTCTGAAGTGCGCAAGTGCGAAGGATTGGAAGAAAAATCAATTTACTTCTGGCGAAAGGTGCAATTTTGTGGTGAAGCATCAGGTAGTCGGTGTATCGATTGTAATCAGTTGGCAGTTATGTCAAAATTACCTTCCAATAAGTTGCTATTAATAATCTCCAACCGCTATGGAAGGTGACAGGTGGCCTGGCTTGAATTAAATCTTCATCAGGAAATTGTAATCACTGGATAAGTACGAAACGTTGCTTTTTTGAGGAAGCAGTTTTCGTCCCTAGATCGATTAAACATTTCCACCCTAGGAGATCATTTCATATCTACTTTGAATCGTGAAAGGCCTTCGTTAACATCTGTGGTGTCTGTTTGTACGAGATTTTATTCTCTAATAGCATCTCTCTTTCTAGAGCGTCAAGTTTTCATCTCAGGTAGATATCGCCTAAAAGTATTGGTCGCGTACTGTGCAAGGCAAGTGCTCTGCCCTCTCCGACTAACCTTTCCGCATATCAGAAAGTTCACAAACAAAAGCATTTGCAACTGTCTGTAATTAATGTCGACGGATCGGAACGATAATAGCGGCGCATAAAACGCGAGAAGTCACAGAATCGCGATGTAATACCTCGTGATGAGTGCAATAACTCAAGTGCGTGAGGCTGGAAAGCTTCGCCGCTGCGCGAACCAAGCTGAGTACGATTATAGTTTAATCTCCTGTGACAAACACCGCACCATTTGACTTGCAGGAACTACGCCATCGCTCGCGAGTGATAAAGACCAAATTTGTGCAAAGAAACTTACTCGCAGGAGGGGGTTCACCTCGATGTTCGCGGAAGGAATGCGCAATTAGTTAAGACAAGATAAAAATATAAAAAATATTTCGAAATTTTCCACCGGAGGCTACGCAGCCCCCTGCACTTGCGCAAGTCCAGGGGAGCACATTTTGAGGTTTTCCTTGTTCGGCATTTTTTCGTCCACAACAAGGAATTGAGGAGGACCTTCCCCAGTGCAAAGGTGCGACCTGTCCACTTCGTTGTATTCGTCGTCATGTGTGACGTCATCTCCAAATGTGATGTCATTTTCCTCAGCACTGCTGTCCGAGTCATTTTTGTTTTCGTGCTTGGCAGAATTGCTCCCACTCTCTTCCACACGTTGGCGCTTGTACTTGGTGCGACGGTTTTGAAACCATACCTTGACCTGTATGCAAATTCAATGTATCAGGCTTTATGTTTATGCATAGTCTTCCGTAGTACCATGTACACATGTAAGCAGCTGAACATTCGCCCGGGGAATCACAAAGACTAGAGATACTGTTGCCGAATTAAATGCAATCAGATGCCTATACCAAACTTTTCAGTAAAGGTAACAAAAAAACTTATTCGCAAACTTTGCTTCCAAAATTAATAAAATTTTATGCATTTTTTGTTGGAGTTCATTTATCAAAGTTTAATAACGGTTTAGTAAGGAAATGTAGTTTGAATTACTCAAGAAAAAAGAAGTAGACTGCAGGCAGGTGACAACGTTTAGCTGGGCAACTGTCTCATAGCATTGTCAAAGGTGCTTCATTTCCTTGTTGCTGTCTTACCTGTGTCTCAGTAAGTTTGAGTGAACTGGCCAATTGCTTTCGTTCGGCGCCAACGACATAATGATTTTTGTCAAACTCATGTTCAAGACGCAGTAGTTGACCAGGGGTGAACGCCGTGCGAACGCGCTTTGGTTTTCTCTGGAACGGGTTGTTGAATAGAAAACCGAACCTCGCCCGAAACAGAGGATCTGTAAAAGATTTATTACGTTACAAAAGTAATTGTTACGTTGCAAAAATAATTTTTTACAAAACAAATTATTACGTTGCAAAAAGAATTATTACGTTAAGCAAAAAACGGAATTTCACCTCTGAAAGATAGAAGTGGACCGCAAAATATATGGACACTATAAAAAGCCAGAAATACCGGTGTTGTTTTTGACTTTCACAAAAATGTTATTTTCTCACAAATATACAAAGAAACGAAAAAATGTAGTCTGTATCTCCCTTTAATACATCTTTGTAATCATCGTTTGTTTTAAGGTGTCTCATTAAATGTCCCGCTGCGACAACTATTGCAATATTTTCCGGGCAAAGCGAAATGTGACAAGAATCAGATGCAGATAGCCAAATACAAAAACTTGGTTTATTCTTTTGGTCTTCAATTAGCATTTTTTGATAAAAATACTATGATTTTTGCAAATGAAAGTACAATTTTTGCATGAGTTGTCAAAGACAAGTTGCTAATAATAACTTTGTCAAAAAACAATTCCTCGCTCAGTTTTGCGATGCAAATATGCTATACAGCAAACACTTGCACAAAAATTATAACTTTGAAAACGTTTTTTTAAGCATTTTAACCTTTTCACCGTTTTTCTACTGAACGTACGCTTGTTTAATCGTCTGAACAATGCCATTGTGGGGAAGGTACTTATGTTAAGGAAATTATGTTAAAAATACCGAAATAGATAAATTTGCTTCAATCGCACATTTTTACTATTTTCAACTTACCATTTAATTGAGGGTGAAAAGTTCGTGCCGAAGCTAGAGCAGCTGATGCAGCTGCATGTCGCAGCATCCAAGGATTGCATCTGGGGTTGGTGGTCTGTGACGCAAGAACGTCCGCCATGTTAAATCCGCTTGCTTGTTCCAGACCCAGTGATGTTGGGGAGACGCTGTGGGGAAACCGTGGGAAACCGGCATGAGCAAAGTCAGAGGGGAAGGGTAAAGTGGGTATTGGAGTTGACGTTGCGTGAAGTCCTGGTAGTATACTGGGTTGTAAGTGGTGTTCAGGAAGCTGGGACGGGGGAGTGTTGAGCGGGTTCCTTTTTGATTTGGGCGGGGAGTATGGAGAGGCTTCGGTACGTTTGTAAGTTGAAGCAACTCGCTGTGACACGGATGTGTTTGCTGAAGACAAAGCAGGCACTGCTTCGCAAACGGGTGGCAATGGAAGAGGAAGTGACGTTGGACTTGGTCCATCTGAAGTCGCAGGGGGAATCAAAGGAAACATCTGCTGATGGTAAAGGCTACCTGTTCTCAGCTGATGTCGAAAAGGATAAGGAAGAACGCCAGCGGCCATTGCAGCTGCATCCAGGTACCCGGTTGCTTCCAGCATCTTTTGCCTTTTGCGTTCAGGAATTTGTTCTTCATAAGCGTGCTGCTCCTCAGACTCCGAAGCTGAGCCCTGACGTCGCGGGGACGACGAAGGGTCTTCGACAACCCCAACAGAATTTTCCAACTGCCTGTTGACCTCACTTCTGCGGCGCTTACGTGAACCGTAGCATTCCAAACTAGAGGAGTTCCCGATCAGATCAGAGGTTCCGTTTCCTTTTGTTTCAACAACACTCCTTTCATGCCTGACCAACGGACTTCGTCTACCACAAGCCGAAGCATCAGGAAATACTTTTGAATCTTTGTATGCTGCTGACTGTATCAGAGCTGAAGAAATCTCATTGCTACCTTTACTGGACGACACCAAGGAAGCTATGTCGAATCCTGTTCTTCGCGTCTTCAGCAATCCGCTGTTGGGGTTCGTAGCGTCAGTGAGACGAGATTGATTCAAGATCATCTTTCAAGCCAAAACAGAACAATGCTACAGTTTCGCAAAAGCAGCTTCTAGCAAGCTGAAAACCTTACTGAACTTGAAAGAGTAAAAACACCGTCTGGTGCTGATTCACGCGGAACAGACTATATATCAAGCAGAGAAGGTTTTACGGCGTCGCGAGTGAAAATTTACCAGCGGTCACTTTTTTCCTGGAGCTTTAAGTTCCGTTGAACCTTTTTCTTGCACAATGCGCGAAACGACGCTTAACAGCCGCAGTACGTTATTACGAAAACGCGCAGAAGGTTGCTGGTATTTTTTCCAAGCGGTAGTACGTGACTCTTCGAGAGGCTGCGACAAACAGAAACTTTGAAATTCCGCTTTCAGATTTTGACTATTTCTGCGAAAGATCTAAGTAAGTAATTTTACCTAAACGTTTCCTCTCAGCACTGAAAAAACACCTCTTTTCAAACCTTGCTTGGAAAACAACGTGTAGGTTAAAATTCAAATAACTGCCAGTAGCTATAAGTTTTTTATGGCCATTTAGAAAGATTTTACAGACAAAAAAGCTTAATTCTACATATTTGTTTGTTTTTACTGGTTAAGAATACAGCCCTAATCTTTGCTTACAAAGCTGTTGGAACTCAATAACATACACGCAGTAAGTAAACGAAGACTCCGTCTGACATGGGCGAGCGAACGCAATGAATTGCTTCGTCAAACACTCATAAAAATATTTTACGCTCGTGAGGCAAAACTGTTGCAAATCGAAAGCAATTAGTGCTTTCTATTCAGGAATGTAATGACGAAGTTTTATGACTAAGTCTACGTTTGCTCTCCGTCTTTGCACTGAGAACAAAATATTGCTTCATCAAAGCGGTCATGCTTAATGGGCAGCATTGTGGGATGTCCAATGTTTCGATGTTTGACATTGAAAAGGAATATCGAATACGGTGTTGCATAGATCAAAGTTAGATATTATGAACACACACCGTCGCTATCTTTTTTCCTAAGAAGATGTATAACATCACTATTTGTAGAATTATAGTGCAAGAAAACAAAAGTGCAAATTCTTCAAAAACAATTTTTTTATAGCGAAGTTCTTTTGTTTTCATTTAGCCTTCAGTAAGTTAATCTACACTATTGCTAGTGTCAAGAACTTGCATTTGACTTCAGGAAAGCACCTTTCCCAGGCTTGTCCATGGTATGGCGATTCTCATGGGATTTGTCCTATGGGATGCGACAGTGGACTTGAAATTTGTCCCATGTGCTATCTTTGGGGAGTTTACGTCATATGGCAGGAATTTTCTGAAGATGAATACCATTATTATAAGTTCACAGCACAATAAGTACTTCAAGTAGAGGTTCAATGTCATGGCGTAGTGATACTAGCAGTGTTGAAAAAAAAACGGGTTTTCTTGAAAAAAACAACCCACTTGTTGTTTTTTTTAAAAAACCGTGTTTTTTGGGTTTTTTTTGAAAAGAAAAAGGATTTTGTTCTTATTTTAAGAAAACCGGAAAAAAATCTGAATTGTTTTTATTGAATCATGCAATATCACCATTCTCACAATTGCACATTAATAACCTGATATAGGTATTATGGCTTTCAAAATTGAGGGCAAAGAAATGTACCCAATCCTTGTTTTCGCAAAGTGTTGTTGGTCAGTTCACTCCTAGGTGGTAAGGCTTGGTAAGCATGCGCACAGCAAATAGAGAAAAGCCACTCCCACACAACCTCTGCAGTTTCACGTCAAGTTTATGTGCATGCCGTGCTAGTTCAGCATCTATAGAGTGTATTTTTTCAACATATGATTCGGTATGGTCCAACATCAGAAAACGTTTGGGTGCAGAGAAGACAGACAAATTGGTTAAAATATACTGTTTTAACAAAACTGAAGACGATAACCATTAGAATTTACTCAAACTGTTCGAATTTTTCTTCTCTTTTTTTCAAGTCCTTCAAATTTCGTTGCTGTTCGTTTTGTTTGATTAAAAAAAATTACAGTTAACTGTACAATTGTACTGCTTATTTTACTTTTTACTTCATAGTAGATTTTTCAAAAGAAAAGTCAAGAGTGTGTTTTGGTGGGTTTTATTGTTTTTAGTGGACTTTTAAAAAACAGACGGGCGGATTTTTGGGTTGTTTTTTTACATCAACTTTGGATACAAGGCCCCCGAAATGAAGGTGTTCGGGCCCTTATTTAGGTAGGAACTAAAAAAATGATCACCAAATTTTTATTGGTTCTCCGAACTAGACGTTATGGGCTATATTAGATGCGGTTCTGTAGAGGCTAGGCATTAGACAAGCACATGGTATAATGTATAACTGTTTTGTGAGAGTGCAATGGGACGGGAGAGAAAAAATTGTTCCATGGAAAAGTCTGACCTGTCCATGAATTTGAAAAAGGTTACTTGAAAAATAGCAAGAAAACTAGAAATCTCCAAATGCTTACAATGCAACCGCTATTTTCGATGGGTCTAATGAACATCTGCAAGGAAAATTTTAGACACAACTTGTGTGCTGGGCGTAACGCATTGTATCACTTGTTTTTCTTGCTGATAAGAAGCTTCTTTTGAACTATAGGTGAATTCACTTAAAATCTAACCTTGCCTTTCGGAAATAAGAATTCATTTTCATTAAAAAAGTGCTTTCGCCCTATTGTTGATTTAAAATCGAATAAGTGCATTTTCGTAGCCATTGTCAGTTTTCACGTTCTGCGTATATTGTGCAGTCCAACATTGTCAGTAAAAGCCTCGAAAATGTATGAAGTTCCACGTTGATCTTCCAAATGGAATTATTTCAGTTCCTCACAGTTCTATCCTAACACTTCATTCTTCACCAAGACATTACAACATGCGTAAAATGTGCAACAGCTTTTCTGGAATCTGCCATGAACATTTCAACCAAAAGATGCAGTACATCGGCCACAAGTCAGTGTCATGGTTGCTTGGAAAAAGCCTGGTTTCATTGTAAACTGGTTCCAAGCTGGCTGCAAAGCCGGGCAGCGCTGTGAAAATTAGATTTAGCAACAGTGGAACACACAACGTATGTTGTAACAGGCGCTTGTACCCATTTTCACAGTTTTTCAATTTATAGGTAGAATTGACAGCAGCATTCAACTTCAACGCTGCTTAAAATCGGTTCTGATAAGCAGTTTAAAGTCATCATCACCGTTTTGGTCACCTGTGTGGTGGTCGGGTGGGGGTTCGTCGAAAATGTGCAACAATTACGAAATAGATGGCAGACAATTTAATTTCCCAAAACAAACAAACGCTCCGTGCGGGCAGTATACATTTTCAGGCGTTTTCCATGCGAATAGTAGAAGTAATTTCGAAATCGCGCTAAAGCGGGGGATAATTTCCACAGTGAAATTGTTGATGACAGCTCATTGATCCATTTTAGACAAAATCATACCACTATCTAAACAACAATTCATATAATAGTGACGCGATAAGATCGGCGGTCGCAGGGCGGACGCACGCATTTTGACCCGACGCCCCTTTTCCTGCAGTAATGACACATATCAATTGCTACATGATGAAAATAATGGGGGGATGATTCTCTCACGTCGAGCGACCGGGCAATGAAACCTTTTTCGGCATGATAAAAGCAAAAACGGCGCTCGCCGCGACGGGTCGATGGTCTATTGTTCTTTGCAGCCCGAAAACGTGTTATATTGCGTGGTTTACGGGGCGCACCGTTGCCGAGCAATTTGTTTCTATTTATTGATTCTGTCTCGGCGCAAAAGCCACGACAGCAGTTTGACGCTTATCTGTTCGCGCCGCTTGCAGTTCGCTCACCGTCACTACGCCGTTAGTGGATTGGACGTTCACGCGAGCTTGTTGACGTCGTTTCGCGAGCGGTCTGCGCCGCGAATGAACTACAGCACTTCATCTTTTGCCTCCTGGGGCGAATAAATGATCACGCAGCGTCATGTAAAGCCGTTGATTAGATTTGTTTGTCTGTCCTTTTAGCGAGCGATAATGGCGACGTTGCTTAATACTTGGAAGACATCAATGGGATTAGCGAAGCGCACGGCGGTAGTAAGCTCTTGTCATGTCAGTCAGACGACATCACGCGCTTGTAATCTTGCGTGCCTCGAAGAGCGCTTTAACAACTTCAGCCCGGGGAGTACTATATTGATCGCTTCGAGGCATCACAAGGACATTTGTCATTTATGCTAAAAACTTAGAAACTGATTTCAAGTTTTCAATAACATTCTCGATATGTTGTGGCTTGGAAAGCACAGCATGACCTTCACCGAAGATACAAGACAAACACCGGTCAATCCACGCTCGTATCCGAAAACAGAGTAGCTTTGCAGGACTCACTTTTAGAAAGTCGAAAATTCCAATACTCGAGAAGCAGAGCTTAGCTGATGGCTTCTGATTTGCATGCAATGAAGTTAACTCTCCAAGAAACGGTTACATTTTTTACCCAAAGAATTTTTATATGCAAAACAATAAAAATATTTGCTGGAAATGTGAAAAATACTGATGCGTTTTTTGAAGAACTGTCTATATGTTTCTTTCAATATCATTTGGACTTACCAAAGCGTTTTGGTGGAGCATCAAAAATAGAAACAAATTAGCAAGATGCGAACAAGAAGATTACTGCTTGTATCTTTATTATTAGGTAATGTACGTTGGATAATGCGTCAGGAAGCTATACGCCTTTACGTAAAGCATTTTACTGGAGTGTGTAACAAACTTGTTCGAGAAAATCAAATTTGCGGCATTACTCTTAACATTTTAATTTTACCTACGCACAACATACACCACTATAAAATTGCGTTTAAAACATATTGAACAGAAACTGATTTTGCGGCTCTTTAAATTTAAAAATATATTTGCCGATTCTAAAAAATACACACAGGTTTCTTGAAAACTTTTTATGCGAATGTCAACTGAATTCCTTACCCCCGTTTCTACGCCTGTGTGCACAGCAGGTGGTTTTACATTTTGATAAAAAAAACAAACCGTAAATAATTGTTCCAGCATCGTGGACTGACAGTCGCGAATGGGTACGTACTTTGCAAGGAACAAGGTAATCTCTCTATTGTGCTACATCGGCACGGGCGTCAGGAGGGGATTGCAAAGGGGATTTGCAGGTCCACCCTGGATTTTGAAATTTGGTATTTTCCTATATTGTCTTTTCAGTAGAAAAACGTTTTTATCTAAGTATCGAGTTGGCAAAATGAAATTTTACCACTGTTGAGTTGACCCCCACCCTTAAAAAATTCTTTAGCCACCCCCTGAAACAATCCACTCTCTTCTGCTATATAGACGTATAGATGACAAATATGCGTTTTGTTAAATAATCACCACAAAGTTTGGGTGAAAATGGTGATAAAGTAATATATACATCGCTAATTTTCTGCGAGTGCTTTTGGTTTAAAATATAATTGCGTTTAGTTTTGTACTTTCGGCTGATCAGCACAAACTCTGACATTGCGAATCATAAAGCGAAACGTTCTGCGTTTTCATGCTACAATTTGCTGCACAAGGACATTTAAAATAGTGAAGTAAAATTTTGTGTGCATACACACTATTTGGTTGGTAAATGCATGATACGGCAGTGCGACCCATTTAACACCAAAACATGAAAGGCAAAAGGTTTTTACGAGAGCTTGTATTGGCATTCTTTCAAGTCGAGGTTAGGTGTGTGACAAGAAAAGTAACCAAAAGACACAAAATTATACAAAAAATATTTGAGCAATGTCTGATTGCTCAAAGTCAACGAAAATGATTTTGAAGAGCTTTATTTGGTAAAACATTGCCATACTTGGTAGAAACATTACTTTATTACTTGGGATGTTCTCTTAGCTTATTAAATCATTTACTGATTTGACATTGCAGTTACTAAACTTTCGCTAGTTTCTCTTTACTGAATTTTGTATATTGCCTCACCTTGTCGTTTTATCAAGAATGGAAAGCATGGGCCAAATCAACCCCGGAAGGCACAGGTGTAGTCTGATTTGTTTGTTTGTTTATCTATTGATGGAGTGATGATTTTCTTCAGTATCAGTGCATTTTCAAAGAAACCGTTTTTCTATCTCCATCTGCCTTGAAACGGATCTCCGAAACGCAGTTTGTTCGTTGACCTGGATGTTCATCGAGAATTATTTGTAGCACGCATTGCAACGCTGCACTAACTCACAACGTTGTGAGGCATTTCCATTTCGATAAATCACCCAATAGTTATTATATATGTGAGCAATGCAAACGTTTTGTGGCAAAGTTAAGCCAATTCCTTTTGTCGTTTAAATTTGCATGCATCACATATTATTATTAATGCTACAACTCCATTTATCATATAAACGCATTGCGAATGTAAAACCTGATACTCAGAGCAAAAGACATACTTATGTTTATCACCATCTGTTCCTTTGACACCACAAGCAGGTTAACCCTGGTGAGGACTGCAGCTCAATATACCCTGGTCGTTCGCAGCATCCCACACAAATTTTACGAATCAGTCCCCGTGATCCGCAGCAGCAGCGTCCAGCTGCGAAGTATCAAAGTTACCTTGTGAGCGCCATCTATGCCTGTGGTCTCTGTATGCATCGCATGTCTATGCTTGTGTTATTTCTTCTATGCGTTTGTTCCTTTTCAGTATACTTCGGTGTGTGTGTGTGTGACGAAATTAAACATTCTTAGACATTCTGTTAAAGACAAACTTTTTTGTGAATGATTGAATGAACATTGCGCGACAGAGTGTCATTATACTCTCTAGTCCAGTGCTTCCCAACCGGGAGGAATTCCTCCCCAGGGAGGAATTTCATGACCTCAGGGGAGGAATTTCCACTTTATAAAAGCTACTTATTCATTGTAAGTGTTGTACGTCTTTTTTAAGTTGATATTAGCTCTTTCAATCAGTTCTATAACTTTATATTTGTAAATTATTTAGTGGACTATCACACGCTTTGTTGACAAAATTTAGCGCCATTTTTGGACAACATCGTTTTTGTGCCACTTTAATCACGTTATTGTCGTCAGTAAAGACCATTGTTCCAACTGCAGTTAATACTAGCCTACAAACCCGAACAGGGGAAGAGTGAAAGTTCCGTTGGGGAGGAATGAAAAGTTCCGAAATGAGCAAAGGGAGGAATGCATCAAAAAAGTTTGGGAACCACTGCTCTAGTCCAGCTATGTCCAACCCAAATGGCTTACTGAGCCAAAAAGTATGTCACTATCTTGACCAGGGCCGCACCTTGAATGACATATTATTGAGGGCCGCACATTAGATGGCTTACTTTGATCTTAGCAAACTAAATTTAGCTTAAACGAATATACTGAAAGTGTTAGAATCCTATCTGCAATGGTAACGGACGTGATAAAATGGTACTGAGGACAAGTTGTCAGTATATAAGATATTTTTACTACAGCGTAAGCTTAAACTGGGCCACACAAAACCCTCGACTGGGTCGCATGCGGCTCGCCGGTTGGACATAGCTGCTCTAGTCATTATTATAGCAGATCAGAGGCCTGTGCAAGGTCATACAAAAAGTTAACACATTAAACTTTCGAAGAGAGATTGAACGTAGAACTCGTTGTAAAAGTAACCATTAAGGTGCAAAAAAGGAAATAGCCAACAGAAGATCAAAGCCAAATGTTTCACATCACAAATTTCCGTTGAATTTGATCAAAAGTGAACAGTGTTACCACCAACAGTGTTCCTCTAACGTCAGTGCGCAACAGAATGCACTTGGGTAGCTTTTCACAGAAACTTGGAAAACTGTGCGCTTTTGTCGCAGGGACTGTTTGCAAACGGATATGGCATGATAATCAAGTCCCTGGTCGCCAGTGTCTTGTCTTCGGATGAACCAAACAGCAAACGGAGAGGGGACGTTTATAAATGCGATGCAAACTGTTACAGTTGGATACAATTTTTAGGTGGAACAAGGAGATACAAACAATTTTGTTGGACAAAGCGTTGAAAAGTTTGGCGAACAAAAGAGTCGACACTTAAGCTCATCATCAAATTACAATAATTTCACAAAAACTCAAAAAATTATTGCAATAAATCTCCAAAGTAAGGCAATTTTTATATATTTTTCATATTGCACTAATTTTGAGGGGGCGACACCACCATGGTGATAATGACGAAATTGGTAAAGTTGGCTTTAACTTCACAGCGATCTCGGGAATCAGTTTAGCCGTTACCAGGGCCAGACAATGTCCACCTCTCACACGAAATCCCCGAGTCTCAGTTGGAAAACGAAATTGCAGAAAACGTTATTCTGACACCTGCAAAGCTTTCCTTCCAGAGTATGTGCGTTTCAATCGTTTTCTAAATTAGATTCCTTAATGCAAATGTGTCGAAAGATTTTTATATTCTTTTTGTGCATGCAATGGCAAGTTTTGCTCAAGATCTCAGACCTGTCATATGTTTCACCGAATTTCCAGATAGGGCTGAGGTACGTTGACTAACTCACTCTTAGATACCTTGTTCAGAACAATTTAGACTGCACTGCTTGAACAGCCTGTAGTTTGCCTTGCTTGGTAGAATTGGTAGAAAAATCGTTTACCAAAAATCATTCTAGTAGTTCTTTATACCTCTTTGACACGTAGATTATGATTTCAAATATTGTCTGATGCTCAGCTCTTATGGTAATACATGTTTCGTACATTTATCGTTGGTGTTGACGTGGACATTTGGTGCTAGTTGTAGACACGCAGTACTAATTTGTTAAATTTTTTTTGCATCCTTCGCTTGCATTAGTTTGTGAATTGCCTCTCGCTGCTGGCCTCGGCTTGTTGTCGTAAATTACGGCCTTACGTAGATTTTGTTTTAATATTCTCTGCATAACTTTTGGCCCTGCATTTGCTTTCAGCGATTTTGACGTGGCTGGCTGTCTTGGGTTTACGTTTGACGTCTTTTGTGTCACAACACTGTCTTTTCTTGCGTCACAAAGCCTCATGGTTTTGAATTGCTGACATTGCCAAGTGTTGCTTTATTTTTTTGATTGGAGATGGATTAGAATAATCCGAAACGTCTGAAAATAAAACATGTATAGTTTTTTGAAGGCTTTTTTAATGTTGATGAAAAAATCATTCTCTTTGATAAATTGAGATATAGGTACTCGAAGTGTTGGCCGACCCCTCCTTCATTTCAGAGATGTTGTAAAAAGAGACTTGCGGGAGCTAATACCTTATCTTCCGAGAAAAAAGCATACACCCAAAGTCACCTGGCGTGCACTCCTTCATTAAGGTACGTTGGCGCTCGACTATCAACGTTCTTCTCAAAACGAACATCTTTTCTCGTAGAAGTTGGTCCACACTACCACAGTGGAAAAATAAAAAACTGCTTTTAAGAGTCTTCGGGTCTTTTAGTTTTCTCATTGCGCTTGAGAACGCTGAGACGCTAAGGAGCTCCACATTTACAAATAAGCTATCGTAGAAGTGTTTTGAATGCCTACTGTAGTTTTACAGTGACTTAAGATCCAGCAAGGATTCAGAAAAACGTAAAGTAATTTATGGTTTTCGCATTGAAGGACAGCTGTTAGATCGGTGGGTGTCTCAAATGAAGTTCAGCTTTTGAAGCATCATTGCAGTGGGCCAAAAATGCGTAAAGTAATTCTCGGTTAAGATGCATTCGAAAAGGTTTCGTTGTAACTGCCAGCTAGTTCACGAACGATAATCCTGCTAGGTACTTTTTCCACTAACTTATATCTGTGATGAGCGTCGAAAGGGAGTGTCACGGTGGTCTTGGTCCCACCATGGATTTCAAAATTTGCAATTTTCCTATTAAAATTTTAGTAAAAAATGCCTTTCTCTTAGTTTCACTTTGGCAAAATGAAATTTCACCACTGTTGGCCCCCTGCAGAATGTCCTTCGCCCACATAATGGAAAACTTCACTAATGCTCCCCCTCGAAAAACTCCTTCCAACACCCAAGTCTGTAGTTATTGGGGATTCAGAGAATAGCGCATATTTTTGTATGATTGAGCTTCGCATGTCTTCCCCTAAATTTGAAACCTTTGGATACCGGTGTAAAATAAATTCATAGACCCAAATAATTGAAATCCCCATAATCGTTCTTGTTAACTTGCAACCATAGTATGGCATGACAATTAAAATTAGTTAATGTTTAGTAGGGCATTAAGACAAAAAGCACCGACGCGAAATATAGACATTTTTGGTGAATTAAACTGTTATAACGCGATAATTTTATGCAGAGCATTTGTGTAACGCTGATCATCAGAAAACTCGTAAACTTTTCTCAGGGATATCTAGATTTGCTGCATGCCTCAGCGGTTGCAGCGATTAATGTCAATGATGAACACCTTCTTGTATTTTCGATCTGTGCATCGGCCACAAACTTTTCTAGTGCTGTTTATCTGTGATAAAAAGTTGGAAAGCACAAAATAAATAAATTGTCCGTGAAAAGTTCATCGGCATTGTACCGCAGTATTGGAACAAACAGGATTGTATGACTGACAATGACCAGTTGGCCTTGTCGCGACCCTATTAATAAAACACGGCACAATGAACAAACCTATGGGGCGCCGTTCGTAAAAAAATCATATCGGACAGATTTAGCACAAAAACATGCTAAATCAGGCAGATAAATTTTTGTGAGTTTCGGTCTCGAAGGTTTCGGGTTCTGTCTCGGTCTCGAGGCTGCAGGTTTCGAGACTTTGATTATTGCAAAGAAATGATTTTGTAAAACTTCTATATTTCAACGATTTTTAGGGTCGAATGCACCAACATCGCTCAGCTGAGCGGCAGTTCAGATCAAATTGCATTTCAGTTGATCGGGCGGCGACTGATCTTTTCCGCTGATCACAGTTCGCATGCACCAACGATTTTCGTTCATGAATCAGCTGATCCAACACTGAACCCTAGCGACGAAAATTTTGCTGAGCAATAGTCAACATTTTTGGGTTATCTTTCGGTGAAAATATCAGCTGGCACATTGTTGGGAGTGCCAGATTTTGCGTGATCATTGTTGCCAATGCTGGAATTAGTCTTGAGATACATTGTGCTGTCAATTTAGACTTAATAGGAAATTGGTAGTGCACATAGAATGGTGATGCGCTTCACTGAAGAGCATTTTTACTCGGATACTAGCCCGTGGCCTACATTAGACTGATGCTGATCAGCATGAGAAGTTGCTTGTGAATCCAGTACTGAAAACTGAAGAGTGGTTATTATGAGACTATGGGACAATTTAAACAAAATTTCGAGGTTATGATTGTTCATCAAACACCATGCTGTAAAAGAGTTTACAAGTATCTGTGCACCAAAAATAAGACCTGGGCACTACAGACTTATATGTATGGCTGCTTTCTTTCCAAAATGGTGCTCAGGGAATCTATACTTAGTGGTGGTGCACAACTAAGAAATTAACAATCAAAACAGAAACACGCTTTTGTTGTATTTAGGCAGCAGTTGTAACAATAAACTAAGCTAGTCTCAGGATGCACACACTTATTATGCTGCATCAAAACAGTGCTGTCTTTTCAAACCTGATCATCACTGTTTCTCAACAGATATCAGACAGCAGTATTCAAGCAAAAATGACTGCAAATTGTAAACGTTCTCACAATTTTATTGCATCTGAAAAAGAACTGTTCGAGAAATTTAAATCATTGATTGAATGTAAACAAACTCAATGCTAAATCAGTAGGCCCAGGGCCTACGAGAGGGGGGTACGAGAGGTACATTGTACCCGTACTCAAGAAGTACTGAGGCCCGGGAGGATGAAAGTACGCATGCTCAGTTTTTCTGTAATCAAGCCCAAAATTACTAGTGTATAAGCTAGTTGCCAGTGTCACAATTAATATATTTCTAAATCTTAGCATGGTAGATGTTTTATCTATATTCTAATTGCTATAGAAACAAGCTATTGTTGAGTTCGTTGTTGCTCCTCAACATGAAACGTCTTGTGATCCTGAAATAACAACAAAAGAAGACGCTGATCACTGAAGAAAACTAATTGAAGAACACAATTCAGAAGTTTACTGACGAATTCACGGTAAGCCAAACGAAGCTGAACACTAAAAGACATTATTTGTTGTAGAATTATACTTACGCATTTACTGTATAATACTGTTAGGAGAGAGTAACCAAAAACCTTATAACATAATACTAATAAACGTAGTCCAAACTATAATACAAATTGTAATCGAAATTACTAACGATTTCGAATGGCTTTCGTTCCTAGAAAAGTGACGTCACGAACGCCCGATTGCGCCAGACTCACGCGCTCAACGCGTGATCGCGAAGATTCGGAGACGGAATCAACCAAGGAAAATTACCGACAAAATTGACGTATACCTGTGTCACACTGCTAGGTTCAATCGAGCAGTGGGTTTACCAAGTTTTTTACCTAAACCGGTAGTGGGCGTACCAAACTGGAACAAACCAAGTTGACGGATAAATAGTTGGCGAACTTGTGGGATCTGGCCAATTCGTGAACCAGAATACGCTTGTAGCTAACTGTTATTCCAGAAAGGTTAGACTAACGGAATCGCCGAAGTTCTTACCAATTTTTAAGCCGGTCGTAGTGCGACTGCTTAACAATACGGGTTACTCTGTCTCCCCTCTATGATATTATAGAACTGCGCATCAACCCTTGATTACTTGTAATAAAGCTTGTATATGTTAAAATATATTATAAACCCTGCTGTATTACATATCGCAGTGCTTAAAGTTATATGAATAAAACCATGAGTGAATACAATCTTGTTGTGATAAACTGAGCGTGTCGAGCTAGACCGGCGGGTCCAGGTTTCGTAATTGTTAACTTGGGAGTGCCATGGACATTCCTATGGACCAGTGCTCTCACGGAATTGTCCTAAATGTGTAGTGGTCTCCTTCTTGAAGTGGACTGCAGAACCTTAACAAAAATTTTAAAAACACAAATTAACTTGTAAGAAAATCAAATATATCGTTATTAGACACATCAACAAATAAACAGCAATTACAGAAGTTAAAAAGCAAGAAATTTAATGACTCGGTTGTTCTTGCATTTCTGTTTGTAGCTGCTACATTCAGAATTTGGTCATCCCGCAAAAAGAATGAGTATCTCAAATATGTGTCGTCCCATTTTCTAACTTTGGCAACTGAGTTGCATTTGGTCCGCTTCGGATTAGGTGTCTCTTTTGCATTTGAACTACATTGTTCATTACCGTCCACACCTTGGTTGTTGTCATTATTTCGCTTCACACAAGAAACTATGCTATTTTGCTTCATCGGACTTGACTAACTAGGAAAAAGTTCGGTTACACATTGTTTTTACTTTATTCCCACAAAGGTTGAACAGCAGCTCTAGTCTGTGACTCGGTCTACTCTCTACTAGATTCAGGCTGAGTCTACTCTAGTCTACTTTCCACCAGTGTTGCCAGATGGTTGTCACCTAAACCTGCTAAATCGTCTCACGAAAAACTGCTAGATCCTGCTAAAAACCATATCACAAAATTTCAGCTAAAACCTGCTAAAAATAGTGAAATTCTGCTAAAAACCAGCTATTTTTGAAGTGTTTAAAATAAAATTGTGAAGTTCTGTATCAATTTTTTATCTTGCACTCACTATCAATGGACATTAAACCTATGACTTCCTGGCGTAACTGAACCACCTGGAAAAATCATACGTGTCATGGGTTAAAAATATATTCTGCCAATGTAATCTTTTAAACCCAATGCGCTCACTAAGCACAGAAGCAATTATTTAGGCTTCACCAAGTCATCCAGTTACTTGTTATTATGATCCAATTATCTTTTGAAGCAGCTTCGCTGTGTCATAATAGAAACTGCAATGGTAATAGCAATGGTACATTGTTCATCCAAATGATTAAAGGCAACTACAGTAGTTGTGCTTGGTGGTCTTTGTGTTGCCCAATATAAAGGGTCAGAAAGAAGGTAAAGAATTTATGATGAAGAAGGTGTAAAAGTTTTCATCTCTAAAAATGGTTGGAACAAATATTCGGCCAGGAATTTGTTACCTGCTAAACCTGCTAAACGTTTTTCAAAATCCTGCTAGAAAATCAGCTAGCTGCTGGATTGAAAATTTTCCAGTTACCAGTGAGAAAAACCTGCTAGATCTAGTAGCAAAAGAGCTAAAATGGCAACACTGCTTTCCACTCAATCTACTGTGAACTGCACGTCGGCAACATCGTATAACTATGATGCAACAATAACGTTCTTCACAACAACTAACAAGTGACAAGTTGCACAGCAATGAACAATAGACGCGAGAACTGTCAATAATTCTTTCTCCGCTATCTGCACTCAACCTCCTGTAGAATCAACTGCCCTACTTAGAGTCTGAATGCGGCACAGTGATCTAAAAAATTTCATAATGACAAATCAACATACTGAAGCAAGAAATCATTTCCCCTACAAAACGAAGAACCCTCACGGAATCCTTAAAACTCACGGTACCCCACTACATGTTGTGCGGAACCCCTGTTGAAAAGCACTGATTTAACTGATGTTTTTACTTCTCAATCTACTCATGTCTCTCAAAGTGATGATCAGTTAAAGTCAATGTGGAAAAATATTAAGGCCAGCACCAGTCCCGTCGCCACGGGGGGGCTTTTGGGGGCTTAGCCTCCCCAAACAAAGCTCCAAGCTCCCCCAAATTGAAACATGAAACACTATGGGCTAATTCAGTTGAGTTTTGTCAATTTTAAAGTGTCAAGCCCCCCCCCCACGCAAACCCGAAGCACCCCCGCAAGAACGCAAAGTCCCCCTATTGAAAACTTTCTGGCGACGGTTCTGGCCAGAACCAAAAAGCAATGTGCTATCGCATCCTGAGACTACTAGCCTAGTTTATTGTTACAACTGATAGGCCTACATAAGAACAAACGGTGTTCCGTTTTGATTGTTAATTTCTTAATTGTGCACCACCAAGTACAGCTTCCCTGAGCACCATTTTGGAAAGAACTCAGCCAGACATTATTACATATATGTCAGTGCCCAGCACAGGCCTGATTTTTGGTGCACAAATACTTGTAAACTCTTGTACAGCATGGTGTTTGATGAACAATCATAACCTAAATATGTTTGTTATGCATGAGCCACCATTGAAATTTTGTTTAAATTTTCTCATAGTCTCTGAAACACTTATCAGTATTGCATTCACAAGAAACTTCTTGTGCTGATCAGTCTGACAGAGGCCTAGACGTAATACCCGCAGCCTGAAACATCTCTACTAGAAGATTTTGTTGGTAGTACTGCTTTGAAAGTGCTTCACTTGAAGATTTTTTTAAAACAGCTACGCCTTTAAACTGGTATATTTAAAGTCATTTTTTTAAAAGAGCCCTAAAGCTGTTCCAACTTTAAGGTGTTCTTGAAGAAACTGCTCAACTTGAAATGTGTTTCCTGAAGCAGCTACGCTCCAAAACAACTGCAACTTAAAGGTTTTCCTAAAAATATGCTACTCTTTGAAACTCTTACAACTTAGTTTTTTTAATAAACTGCTGCATTTGAATTTTTTTTGAAAGAAGGTACTGAAACTGCTCACACTTGAAATTTTTGTTAGAATCAGCTTCGCCCTGAAGGTTCTCAACTTTTAAGTTTCTTTACAAACAGCAATGTCCAGGGGTAAGAAACAGCGGGGTGAAACTACTCCAACTTTGTGCTTTCTCAAAAAAAAGTGCTCCACTTGAAGCGTTTTCTTAAAAGCAGGGACATCCTAAAACTTGTCCAATTCGCCCTGAAACTGCTAAACTTGAAGTTCTTAATAGGATACTGCTCACTTAAAGTGTTTTTAGAAACAGCTACGCCCTGGAATTGCTCCAGCTTGAATTTTATTTTCGAAAAAAAATGCTCTACTCAAAGTGTTTCCTTGGAAGCAAGTACACCCTAAAGCAGCTCCAACTTCAAAGTTTTTAGAAGAAACTGCTCCTCTTAACCAAACTTTTTAGAAATACCGGCGGCCTCAAATTGCTCCCCTTTAAAGTTTTTTTAGACGCAGCTTCGCCTCGAGACTACTCCAACTTGAGTATGTTTTTAAGAAGAAACTGCTGCAACTTGAAGTTTTAAAAAAAATAAAATTGTCCTTTAATACGGCTCCATCTTCAAAGTTTTTTTGAAGAAACTGCTCCACTTGAAGATCTTTTCAAGGAAAATTCGCCCTGAAACTGATCTAACTTGAAAATTTTTTGAAACACCTACTTAACTTGAAAGTGTTTTTAGAAGCAGCAACACCATAAAACCGCTCTATTTTTTTAAGCAACTCCTCCCTGAACTGCTCGAGTTGAAATGTTTTTCAAAAGCCGCTACGATCTGTAACTAGGCCCGAAACCAGCTTGGGACATCATAGTTTTCAGAGAGTGACCAACATTTTTAAAACTATGTCCAACATATATTTCCAGGGAAGGGCAAAGCTTTTTCTAGGGGGGCTTCACCCTCGCTAGTCACAGGCCTGTCTGTAACTATTCCACTTCAAGGTTTCTGAAACTTACAAGTCTTTGAAATGTCTCCAATCGAAGTTTTTTTCGAAGTAAGTACGCCCTGAAACTGGTCAACTTCAATGCATTTTTTGAGAAAACTACGCCCTGAGACTTCCATTAGAAGTTTCGTTAAAACCAGCTGTGCCTTGAGACTGCTCCTCATTAAATATTTTTTTCGAAACAGCTACAACCTGAAACTGTTACAACGTCAATTTTTTGTAGATGTAGTTTTCGCTCTGAAGATTCTCCACTCGAAAGTTTTTCAGAAACAGGCCCTGAAATTGCTCGAACTTGAAAAGTTTTTTTGAATCAAAAGAAGCTATGTCCTGCAACTGCTCCATTTCAGTTATTTTTTTAAAGAATGAAGGCGCTGAAACTGCACCAAATAGAAGGAGCTTTTCAGAAGAAGCATTTGATAGATTTCTTGAAAGGGCCTACGGCCTTAACTGCTCCATCTTTAAAGGTTGTTTGAAAAAGTGCACCTCAAACCTGGTCTAACGTGAAGCTTTTTAGAGGGAATTACTCAATTTGAAGTGTTTTTTTGAAGCAATCATGACTTGAAACTGCTCCAACTTAAGGTTGTTTGAAAAAAGGTAGGCACTGAAATCGGACACATTTGAATTTTTTTTGAAGAAACAGCTCCACGTGAGTGTTTATTTTCATGAAAGCGCGCTGTGAAACTGCACCACTTGAAGATTTTTTGATATGATACGCTCTAAAACAAGAAATTGAGGGTTTTTAGAAGAAACTGCTCTGCTTAAAATGATTTTAGAAACAGTTCGCCCTGAAACTTCTCCACCTGAGGCTTGTTTTTTAAAAAAATACGTCCTGAAACTGTTCAACTCAGGTTAGATAAAAGAAACTTCTCCATATTAAGTTTTTTTCAAGTTTCGCCTTGAAACTGCTCTGATTTGAAGTGTTTTTTTAAAGCAGGGTCTCCAAACTTTTTGGCAGAGGGGCTCATAATCTATTACACAACTGTTTGAGGATCGGACATGTTACGTAATGTGATTGTTTCGGAATATGCTACATTCTACGGTTCTAGCAAATCAACAAATTTTCGGAAAATAAAATATTCTTTTTTAACAATGAGAAAAGATTTCGTGGGGCGGATTTGGCTCGCGGGCCGTAGTTTGGAGACGCCTGCTTTAAAAGAAGCTGGAACTGCTTCAAATTCAACATTTTTTAAACAAAGCATCCACTGAAACTGCTACAAGTTGAAGGTGTGTTTAAAAATGGTACGCCTTGTAAGTACAACAGCTAAAAGCTTTTTTCAAGAAGAATGTACGAACTGAGACTGCTTCAACTGAAATTTTTTTTAGAAGCACCAAAGCTTTGAAACAGCTCCACTTGGGAGTTTTTTACAAGCTACGCTCTGAAACTATTTCACTTGAATATAAAGCAGTCAGTCAAGTAAACGTTTCTGTGTAATCCCCTAGCGCCCTCTCTCTCCTACTTTAGTTTTGTTCATTCTGACACTAGGTGACACTATAACTATACAAAAGCACGGAATGAGTAATAGATGTTGTGGTCTTGAGCTGTCATCATCAAAGACAATACATTTTCTTCCCACGAACAAGCGCTGCATTTTATTTGAGTTGTGTTTATTTAATAATAATTTATGTGATTTATTCACATGTATGAACAACACGTTTTTTCTGTTGTAGAGGTTTTGGGGTAGCCAGTGCAGAGGTTGCATGTAGGGAAGGTCGTCGTTGCATGTAGAAATGTTGGTTTCCCGAATCGCCACTAACAACGAGGCAGCCTAGTCGTCTTATGAGTACTATTCGGACTCCCAACTAAACTTCCTGACAGATTAGGTTGTCAAGCCGAAGCGAGGCGTTTCCTCTCAACTTTTTAAAGTTCGTTTTCACATATTTCCAGGTGCACAAATCTTTATTTACAAAAGGCTTCTGATGAGGAGCAGCAGAAAATACTTCGACGATAGCACGGCAACAGAAAAGCAAAACGTGGAACGCACGCTAAGCAGAACGAAACAACTAAAAGGTGGCCTCAGCGCTGCAGCACCAGGGTTACCAGGTTGTGATGAGTAAAGCGGGCCACATCAACCGCAAAAAAAGCCGGAAACCTCAAAAAATGCCAAATACAAGATAAACACACAACGACACTTTCAAAACCCATTACAGATTGCACAGCTCTTTTCACAGAGAATATATACATATGCAGAATAAATCTTACTCAATTAGTAAATGTCTCAAAATTTTTGGTTTTGCTGAGGAACAACCGGCAACAGCAAAACTAAAAACACGAAACAGCAAAACCAAATATTATAAAATTCTAGTCCAGAGTTTGCAATAAACATTTTTCATTCTGCGTCCAGAAACAATGTCCAGATATCTGCCAGTGTCCAGAAATCTGCCAAAATCATCTTTAAATCTGCCAAACCGATATAAAAATTTAATTCGTCAAAAAATTGCAAAAAACACCAAAGCTAATTTGGGCTCTTTTCAAAAATGAAAGAAAGCCAAAGGAATCAAAAAAAGGCCTAAAATTACAAATTTGGCCTCATAAAAGCCAAACTGGCAACACTGCACAGCACGAAACTTCTGCGTAAGCACACAAACGCGAAGTGTCTTGGCGCAATGACGGGTTGGTTCATGCAAGCACATACAGTAAAATAACCACGAGTTAGGAAACGCCAAATCGTAATGCGAATGGTCACATCCGCTATACTGTACTGTGATGGTGCATTTATACTTTTACTGCTGCCTGCTCTGCGATTGTGTTTCCAATGCAGCAGTTTTAACTTGTAATGTCGTTTCCTCAACAACAGTTTGAATTTGTGAAATTTTTATCGGAAGTTCATTTACTAACGTTTTGTTTCACAGGTTGGAAAACATTGCAACTGAACATTTTAAACGGAAGCACCTGGATTGTTCAATTGCAAGATACGTTTGTCAATCAGCAAAAATCTGTATTTTTTGACAAAAACTTAAAAAATTAAAGTCGGTAACTTTGAAAGCAATAGCATCTCGTCCATTGTTACATCACAAGCCACTTTCTTGCGTACCAAACCCTCCTCAAATTCCTTCCACTCTGTTCAATGTCTCGTTTCCTCCTCTTCTCATCACCACCATAGTCAGTTGCAGCTTCGAAAGCATCGATCGCTTGTTCGTAAAGCGAAGCTGCTTCCTCGTAACGTGGCGTCGCGTCGCACACACAACCGAGATTATTGAGCAAATCTCCATAAACCCGATGTTTGATTTTGTTTTCACCGAACGCTTCATCCATTCGCTTCAAAGCTTCACGAAGTGTTTGTTCTGCTTCCTTCAACTGATCGACCAACATTTGGCTCCACTGAATAGCATGAAGAACTGAACTCACTCGAAGACACTTGTATTGTTCGTTCACTGATGACGTGCGCTCCATGCAATGCAGCTTGCCACGCATGAGAGGAATCACGTGGTCTTTCACGGCCACCTTCATGTCAGGATCTTCCTCAATCATCGCTATGTTTGTCCACATCATTCCTTCAACGCAAAACTGAATCATCTTCAATTTTTCTTCAGGATTTTCGATTTTTTTGCTTAAAGTTGAAGCTGCGTCAAAAATCAGGATCGATTCCACGAAAAGTTTGTCTTCTCGAATTTTTTTTCCAAACAATCTCATGTCCTCTGATGTTGTGTCGATGTTGTTTTCAATCAGATCAGTCAGATGGGTGTTGGTTTTCGTTGCTTTTTCATATTTTTTGGTTTTTACGAAGTATTCATAATTTTCAAGAAAATAATGTGCAACCCTGATGTTGCTTGGCAACGCAGAAGAATCTGAAACCAGAGAAAAGTGTCTGCTTTATGGTAAGTTCAGGTTTGATTAGTTGTAGTAACAGTAGAAGATGCACAGTAATGTAAAATGAATTCAATAAAGTTTTATATTCGTGTAATTTTGTTGTTTCACAATTTTTGAGTTTCTCTTAAATTGCCAATTAAGTTTCAATTTGGATTTTTAAAAATCCTCTAATGTGAGAACAATGCCTTTGAACTCCACTGGTTGGTTTACAATTGAAACAAAGCTAAAGTCAATGATTTGTTACCATTTGCTGTTATTTTGTAGTAAAAAGGTGAAAATCTTTGAACAACTACCAAGGTTAAAACCTTATCATTATTCTTTGAAATTTGTAGCTGAAAACGAAACTTTCCAGGTTTATTTTAACTCAACCCAGAAGTAATTCACCGTTAGGGTAATAGTTATTATAACAGACAGCTTGACTCAGCACAAAGAACTTGCTGCAGTTGCTGCATTCTACGTTCACTCAAAACTTTTAATGATAATGAAACCTTGAGCGGGATATAAATGCGCAAAGGTTGATTGTAAGTGGATGGAATCAAATATATGTCATTGATTTTGTAATGACCTTGGTGTTAACATAGTGCGGTGTTGCTTAAATCTATGTTTTTCACGTCTCCTCCTAGGGTATAACAAATTTACTTTTATTACTGAGATGCACCCACGCATTAACAGTTTGAGTGAGAGTTTATGAAGAAAATTCTTCTCAACTCACTTGCAATTATTGTGTCACAATTACGTGAAGCCTATACAAAGCTTATTTGATTCCAAGAAACAACCTCTCTGGTGCAGCGTTAGAAATTTAGTTGCTTTGTTGCGTTTTTCTCTGTTACGGAAACTAATATATTTCTGCGCGGGATGATTTGCAAAAAATGATCAGTAAAGGTGAAAGCAATGACCTCCTCTGCAGAAAAAAATCGCAAGTCAATCTGGGAAAAATAGACAAAACGTTTGAAACCGTTTGGAATCTGGATACATACGTGTAGGAGCAAGCAAAGTTTTGGGGATGCAAAGGATTTTTGCCCAAATTTTCCCAAACTTGCCCAAAAAATTGTCGTGCAACTCTTGCTGACTGTTTTTTTGGTGTGACCTCCAAGAAAATGGTCTTCACTTGTTTTTCTGCAAACGTCGGGCGCCGTTTTTGCCCAGATCTTCAGGGATTTTGCCCAAATTTTCAGAGATTTTGCCCAAATTTTTAGGGATTTTGCCTGGATTTTCAACAAATCAAAACTTTTGGGGGTGCGCTTGCACCCCCTGCACCCCAGCCTCCTACACCACTGTCTAGATACATTCATTGACAATTAAGCTATTCTGTTTTTCAGTGGGTCATGGTAATACCCAGTGGCGGATCCAGACCAGGCGTTTGGGGGAGCAGTCAAATAGGGGGGCGCCAAAAAGTCTCAATTGTGAACATTAGGCAAAATGATTTCAATCTATTTTTACTGCTGGTGGGTGCAGGATGTATCCTTTCAATCTCCCCTTGTTGGCCCCTGCATGCATACCTACACAGAGTTGTAAAAGGGCCTCATTTTGAAGTCTGAATCCGGCCCGAGCCCTAGCCCGACGTGTATTTTTGAAGCCCGATGTAGGCATGAAAGTCAAATTTAGCGAGGGAGTTAAGATATGCGCAATTGCAGAGTAATGAAAAACGTTGTGTGCAGGTGTAGTTGCAGGTAGGCTACACGGTTTATCACACCGAAAATAGCAACCACCTTGACCAAAACATTGGTATAATCTGGCACAAACGTAGCATGTTAGTCAAAGATAATACTGCAGAATATATTGTTTCTCAAGAAAACAGAAACTATCACGAAACTATCTACGATGGCGCTATAGGCATAAAAGAAACTTTCGAGGATAGCTCTATGGATATGAAAAACCTGCTCGTAGGCTTCTTAAAACAAGCCAAGAATCGCGTGATTGATATTTTCGACGCAACGCCATCGCGTGCTAATTTTCTTACCACTCTTGCCTTCTCAAAAACAGTGTGAGACTAATTCCAGCAGAGAATAAAAGAACGCAGCTGTGCTTGCAAACAGAACTACCTAAACAAAAATCACAGTCAATTTACTCACAGAAGTTACCGCGTTGAGCACAACAAATCTACGTGACGAAAGAAAAAAGTCGTTGCTCTTAATGTTATAAAAAAGTTTTGTACGCAGGCCCGAAATATTTTGACAAACTTTAAGCCCGGGCCGACCCGAAAAGCCCGGCCAGACCTGTAAGTCTGCACCATATCAAGAGTTTCATTCTAAGAGTTCTACTTGCACAAAACGACGCAAAAATATATTTGAGATTAAATCCAAATGCACAACGGTGAATTGGTAAAAAAGTACCAAGTTTCATCTTTAATAAGAAAAGAATGTCCTACAAAACTAGGTGTGATGTATCTGTAAAGCAAATGTTTCGCACTTGGATGAAAACATTGCTGCATTGTTGGTTTGGTTAAGCTCAAGTAAATCAGATGACTTTACTTAAGACTAACGAACCAGCGCATTCAGCACGAGCACAAAGTGTACGAGTCACGGAAAAAATATCTTTTGGATTTTTTGGTCACCATTATGGCAACATTACAAATAGTTAGGATAAATGTATATTTCATCTTTATTTCCGAGTCAAGTCCTTACGTATTGAGCTATAGGTCACTTCGGGATTGCCAGATAAAAATTTCAATAAAAAGCCAAAAAATGCTAAAAAGAGGCCAGAAAAAGGCCAAAGAGCCTGTTTAAAGACCAGGAAAAAGCCAAACTTTATTTGCGGTATTGCCATTCCTTTGTCACAAAAACATCTAAATTGAAAATATCAAAAAACATTTTCTTTGAAATTAAGATTAAATCTTGCTTGGCCTTGTACTGGAGCACTGATCTTCCGTCTTTTTATGGTTTGTGAAATTTAACACTTTGGTTAAAATGATGCCACAGTTTGTATACTGATCCATCAGCAGCTTTCTGCACGAAAGTCTCTCCCATTCACTCCTGTACTTACGATCAAAATCATAAGAGCTCTTCCACTTTGACGTAAATATCGCATTTCTATCGCCAAGACACAGACCTGTCTGCAAGCGTTGAGACTGTTTTGCTTGCAACACAATAGACACTACACAATGCAGTGAGTGCACTCATTTCCAGTCATTACTCAAAAACTGAATTTCGAATCCAGCATTCCTCAAATATTACTAATATCAGAATGCGGGCGTCTGATATAGCATTTATTACAAAAATTTGCAAATGTGTTGCAGACAAAAATGGAATAGCAATATTTTCTTCATAAGCACCCATTTCAGCTTAAAAGAGGCCAAAAAAGAGCCAAAAGGCCAAACAAAATTTTTGAGGCCAGCTAACTTGAGATGGGGCCAAAACAAGCCAAAAGGCCAACTAAATTTTTTTAAGCCAAACCACTTGAAACGAGGCCAAATTTCAGATATTTGGCTTGAAAAAGGCCAGTCTGGCAACCCTGGGTCAATATACAGCTAGGTAAACACTCTGGCAACTTTTCTAACGTTTTGGTTGAAATCCTGTTCACTAATGGTTGAAAACGGTCTTTTGCTAAACTCTGCATCCCAAAACTAAGTCTCCACAAAAGAGCTGGTTTTTGCCTTCGGCAAAAGCTTCGCAGAGATTTGCTTGAAAATCTAACTTTCTAACATTATATACACTAGCATTATTAAATTATACGCTGTCTGTTTCTGATTGCGTAACAACCAACGGTACAGCAAAGTCAGTCACATTTCTGCATGGAACAAATCATGGTTGTACTGTGGTCTCTCACATGCGCAACTGTAATACTCTCACTGTTACAAGAAAATAACGTTTCTAACAGTATACCACAAAGGGTAAAATGTTGGAAAGAAGCACTTAAACATCTTTCACGGTCTTTAGAAACTTGAAAAATGTTAAAAATTATTTTATCGAAGCTAAAATTTACAAACTAACAGAATCAGTGATACCACACCAAACCCTGTTTCAACATCATCTTGGCTACGTGTGGCCTACCATCTAACATGAAAGGCTCTTCACACAAAACGTGACAAACATCACTTTTATTTTTGAAGCCTCTCCAAAACAAAGCCTAAAGAGAAAAAGTGGGGGTGACATGGCATATTATGTCCTCTCCGTCTGAAAAAGTGGGGGGGACAAGTCCCTTTTGTCCCCCACCAAATTGCACCCATGCTTGCGGCGCAGTGGTCGGATCACCAATGGAATGCGGAGTGGGCGCACTCCGCATTTTCATCCCCAACACCGGCACCCACCCCCGCGGAGCGACCTAGAAGAGCCTGGGTCTGGCTTAACCGCCTCCGCACTGGTGTCGGACGTTCCCGCTCCTACTTGTAAAAAATGGGGTATGGCCTCCTCTGCGGCCTGTGAGTGTGGCGCGGAAGAACAAACCGTCGACCATGTTGTCCTCCAATGTCCAATCCATCGACCTCCCCATGGACTGCACGGCCTGACGGTTCTGGACGATGAAACAATCGAATGGCTGCTCAAAACCTACCCCGAGATCTGGTGCGGCCGAGCAGTAGTTTGAACAACTGGCTCGAAAGAAGAAGACTTGGCTCGGTCCCGCCTTGGTGTACAGCCAGCAGACCTATATCTGGGATTGCTGTTGACCGTGAGGCATTTCGCGCCTTCTTGAAGATACTGTCCCCGTGACAGTCTCAAAAAACAAGCGGGCATTAAAAGAAATGAATAAATCAATCGCTAACCCCTGAAAGTGTGTGGTAGACAGCAGCAAACTATGCTTTTATTCGTTGTTGAAATTCTTTCACGGACCTCGTTAAAGTTTTTAGCAGTTGTTCCGCTTTGCCATTTTACTCATAAGTACATTCATAAATTATTTAAGTGCTGTACACAGCTTGATTTTATCGCGGATTGTGTCGCAAAACAACTTTTCAACCAATGTGAAAGGGCGGATTCAGGGAAATCCTAAACTGCTTATATTCTTAATAACTTTGTTTTGAGGCAAAAATGAGCACGTCCAACGCTCTGCTCTATATTGTGTTTTCAAAACAAATATGAACATTTACAGGTTAAACAGATTTTTTTAAAAAAAATGTTAGGAACCCGGTTTGGATCTGTAGGGACCCGATTTCTCTGATTCTAGGGACCCGATTTTCTCTGATTCTAGGGACCCGATTTGAAAATATAGGGACCCGAATCGGGTCCCTAAAACGCCTTAAAAAAACCCGGGTTAAGCATCGTAGCTGGTTGAGCACGCGATATCGACTAACGTTGGTAGACTAGATTATTTTCCTGATTGGGTCATACCGCGAAGTCTTTAACAACGGTGCTTGTAGTTTGTCCGGGGGTGGATGCATAGAAAAGATTCTTGCGCAATGCTGCCACTAACTCCCACTAAAGCAACATTCACTACGAAAATAACCGTGTCGCCTCCGGCGCAAGCAAGCGGAGATGGGAAATGCAGACCTTTCGTGACACCAAGGGGCGGATCCAGCCAGTAAGAATAGGGGGGACGATTTCAGTAATATTTGGTGGCCAAGCCTCATTGCGGGTTCACTACTGTAAGAGAAATGAAGTATACTTCACAATACTGATGTGACAAAATAATGGACTGCAAGATGGCCTTATATCGCCAATGCTGTTTTCCGAATTTTACAATTTATCGTGAAAAAAGTTACTTTGGTAGGTGTTAGGGGGGGAGGCAATCGTCCCAATCGCCCCCCCCTCTGGATCCGCCCTTGGTGAAACCACAGAGGGTGTACAAATAGAGAATAATGAAATTGATCTTGAAACAAATGTATTACTATAAGCTCTCTCATGTTAACTAATGCTTTCAACGTCGTAAACTTAACTTGCTGTTGCGTGACAGAAAAAGAGAGGATGAAAAATTATTCTTCAAAATCAGCACTTGTATGTTCTATCCTGAATTTTCTTGCAGGTTTGTGTAGAAAGATGCTGCATTTGGTGAGCGGTAAACAAATAATGTGCACAGCGAGGATAAAATTGGCATATTTTCCCACAGAAGAAAAGTAAAAATTGTCTAATCGTCAAACCTCGACAAAGCCTTACTGGTACATTAACACGATTAAATTATGTCCACAATACGCCTGCTGGTCTGTGAATTGCATTGGTTGAGCTGTATTTCTTTTCAGCCTTGTCGTTACCGCTGCATCGTAGAAGTCCACAGGTAAAAGAAAAAGTGACAATATCTATCCCGCAAACATTTATCTATCCCGCAATATCTAATATCTATCCCGCAAACACTGAAATTTAAACCTGTTTGAATCAGATCCAAAATTTCTTTTTTGTAAAATCCCATCTTCAAAAAATTTAATGTAGAGAGGAATTTCGAGGTACTTTTTAAAGAAATAAGTTTTACTGAGTTTGCGTAATATGGTTAAGGCATCCGCAAAGGGTTCTGCGGTTTTATTTTCAATTCTGAAATTAGTTTAATTTCATCGAAGTATTTCGATGGTTGGTAAAAATGTTTCTTTTAAATGACATATCTCTTAGCACACCAAGGTTTTAATTGTTTTATGCAAACACTTTTTCACGCAGTACAGCATTCTTCAAGTTCTCATATTTTATTCACATAGAATCTTCCAGATAAAGTTCACTGAAGGCAGACTCAGCTTGACTCAGCGTATGTTTCTAGACCCTCGAAATGAATACAGTAAAATTCAGTTGAAGCACGTAACAAATGATGGAAGTTTTCTAGCATCATCTGGTAAAATAAATGTTGATGCTTGTATGTTTAGGATTTTGACTGGTATAGCATAAACTACTACAGTAATTTTACGTTCAGTCTAAACGTGCTACATGTTTATATGACAACAATGAATATTCTCTAAAAGTAATAGGAAATTTCGTTGTTTTTCAACAACATTTCATTTATGAAAAACGTTAAAGAAGTGATCGTTTTAGAATTGTAAGCCTTATTGACGCGAAGTGGAGCCTACTATGTAAAATCTTTTTTGAAATGAAGAAGTAAATTCAATTTAGCTGTCATTGATATTTTAGCTAATATGATCTTGGCAAAGAGAAAAAACATGTAAAGTTTATGGTGCACTTGAAATTTCTATATGCAACTTGTAAGCATCATCACTTTTCAGCACTAAAGGAAAACGTCCACTCTACGGTTCTAAGAAAGTCTCATTTCAAAACAAACAGCTACAAGGTATCAATTCATTGCCAGCATTAACAGGTGTTTACTCCAGAACAATGATTGTGGATTTCAATAATCACGACATTTTGAGGTTCAATACTCCTCAACTTATCTTGGAATAAAAACGCATTAGCTTTGTAACTTTGCTTTTTCTCTGTCCTCTTCCCAAACCTTGAACAGAAAAATGCATGTCACCAGTTTAAAAAGAGGAATAGCTTAACAAACCTGATGGAAAGAATACTTCTTGGAGAGAAAGTCTGACATTTTGCAAGCTCATCCATGCTGGTTTTGCTTGAAGTACATCGTCACCAGCTGAAAGAAAAACCTGGTTTTTATCACTAGCCACCCAAAGAAACAAATTACTTGTTAGGTCATTCTGTGTGACCAGATCGAAAGTCTTAGTTGTCTCTTTTTTACAATCTGTGATGACGAATGATTTCATATTGATTTAGGATAGTAGCAAAATGCTTTTTGTTTATCTTGTGGTACGGCTTCGTCATCCATATAGATTTCTGTCTGTATTGAATTAGTTTATTTTATAGAGGAGATTTGCTTTTGCTAATCTGCAGTAAACTGGGCCGTGGCTGCTTCTTCTGCCACTCTCGTACGCAGCCTTCCCACATCTGAATGCATTGTCTGTCTAAAAGCGCATACCTAGAGCTAGGTTCAGTTTTTTCAGAACATCTCAGCTCTCTTCCAACCTCGCTTTCCGCTTACACAAAGTGCATGCTTACTCCCATGTTAAGCAAAATCGCTAAACTAGTTTATATGGCTTCAACACTACTGTCAGTTTCCCAGTTTTTGCTTTGCAATAAACCAAATAAACTGGTTTAAAATCTCAAGTAAACCTTCTGACAAAAATATACCAAATCAGTGGCGGATCCGGGGGGCAGTTTGGGGCAACTGCCCCCCCCAAACGCCTGTGGCGCCCCCTTGAATGGCACCCCTTTGCCATAAATGCGCCCCTTTTTGGTGCCCATGGAAGTAAAAACAGAGATAAAAAATACTCTAAAATAAACAATGTTTTTCGCTTAGTTAAACGTCAGGGTTTAGGTGCCGGACTTTACTCAACCTCTTATAGAATAGCGTGAACGATGCTACGTTTCGTAACAGTACTCGCTGCTTCGTTATTTCTTTGCCGCGTGAGAACTGCCCAGCCTTCACAAACGCAGTCGCTTCCACTTATCACAGTTCTCGACTTTCCGCTGGACTGTACACAATTGGTCTGTTTTTTTACAAGGTTATTTCTTTAATGCTTGATGACCGCCTTGAAAGGAAAAGGAAAAGCAGCAGTAAAAATAGGAATGCAATATGGAAAACTTGTAACTGACTCAAGATTTTACAAGCCTCCAAACTGAAAACGAGGAAACAGTTTCAGGGCTGTTGCCAGTGCAGTTCGTGAGTCCGCAGTTTGTCTGTATCGTAGTTTTGCAACATAAAATTGAGTGGATGAGCTTCTTGACGGAACTAATCTCCTGATTGATAGGGGCGTAACGAGGATAGATGGCGCCCGGGGCAAGAAGCAAGTTTGGCGCCCCCATGTTCGAACCTGAGGTCTTTCGGAAGCAAATGTACTGTATTGAAGAAAGTGCTTGTGACGTTGTTGGGACTTTTTGGCGCCCCCACAATCATTCGGCCCCCCCCGCAGTATTTCAGTGCCCCCAGAGTGATTCGGCGCCCGTGGAATTGCGCCCCCCTTGCCCCTCTTTACGCCCCTGCTGATTGAACCATAATGCAGCTTGAAAAAAACTATAGATGTATACGTTAGCAATCAACTTGCCGCTATGTGACAAAAATTCATTGAACGTACTCGATTAGCTCAAAGAATTATGACCTACTGTAACTGTTTAATCGTGCAACTCCTCACTTCATATACATGGAAAACGCAGAAGAGTATTGAATTACTGCTAGGGGCGTAACGAGGTCAGATGGCGCCCGGGGCAAGAAGCAAGTTTGGCGCCCCCATATTCGAACCTGAGGTTTTTCGGAAGCAAATGTACTGCACTGCAGTACAGTACTTGTGACATTGTTAGGATTTTCGGCGCCGGTGACTCGGCGCCCGGGGAATTGTGCCCCTTGCCCCCCGTCGTTACGCCCGTGATTACTGCGCGCAGCGACGCGCCTGAACAAAACCATGGTACACAGCTCTAACCAATGGCATACGGGAACCTTGGGCTTCAGGAGGGGGGGGTTCAATTCGCCCGAATATTTGCGCCACTTTGAGGAAAACGAATAGGAAAGTTTTGCAGGGTGATGGTTCTGCTTAAGCAACTTGCTCAAACATATCGGGATGTTTTTCCTGAATTTTTAAAATTTTGTCCAAATCTCCCCCCACTTCGTACGCCTATAGCTCTAACGCAGAAACTTTGCCAAAATACTAGCTATCTACAGCTTGGTGGATTGATTAATTGGCTTTACGTGGTCATAACAATTTTTGCTCAACATTTGAATATTTGCAGTCCGAAATTGGGGGAATGACGGTGCCCTTTGCCCCCCCCTGACTTTACGTCAGGCAAAAGTTACTGATGGCTGTGTGGTTTTGATCCTTTTGTTGCAATTGGAAACCCGTAGACAACTCACGCTGGCCACGAAGACAAATTTGGCATGGTTAGCGAAATCTGCAACCGACAGAAAAATGCTTAGCTTATTGGTAATTAGATCATTCCGCTTACATCATATAAATTTGAGCAGAAAGGCAATCTTCTGGTGACTTCTTTAACTTTTTTACTGGTGACAGTGGTGTTGGCGAAGGTTCGTGGCTTTAAACTGGTGATAGGCTTATTCTCCTCAGTGTTTTCTGGCCTGGGTGGATAGAAGCAGATCCATCGCCAGATCAACAGCAGGGGGAGTGGTTTTCAGCTTGTTCTGGGGCTTCGTAATAGTATACAATTAATTGAAATAAAAAATGACTTCATGGGGGGAGACTAGAGCTTGACTGTGGAAGTATTGATTGTGAATTTGGGGGCTCAGCTCGCTTGCTTCCACTTATGTTGAACGGTGTCACAACTTTTTTTAATTACCTGGTCAAGTGAGATTGATGTTTTTTTCTTCATATCATCAATCCAATGTCGAAAAATGTGGAACGGTATCAAAGACTTGATTGAAAATCTACCTTTATAAGTGGCGTTAAATGTGTTTTAGGGCAACATGCTTAAGGCCCAGTGTGAATCTATCGTGCGATTATGAGATTGTTTTTCAAGATAGCCAGCAAAGGTACCTAAAATGGGTGTAGTGTCTCGGAAAATACCTTTTATTCACGTGTTAGTTTTGAATTGTCGCTTCAGCAATAATTAAGTTTTTCATGTACATGTAAATGCACAAGCTTCTCGTGGAAACTTGATCGTCATTTAGTTTTTTATTTGAGTCCTATCGTGGGACATGAGTTGTCACTTCTAAGTCTAAGAAGAACCGTTGTGCTTCTAAGCAGGTCGGAAATGCGTTTCACACACTGTTCTTTACTGACTTCGCTACGGATAACCAAAACAGTGGCAAACGCTTGCGCGCAGCATGCTTTTATACCTTTTAAATACATTTTGTAGACATGCGAGATCTGTATAGCTTGTGAAAAACGAGACCCACTCTTTGGGATCCGTTTCAAATCTTTTCTGAATTAATGATATAAAGCGCTTTCAAACTGTGTTTTTTCCCTTAAAAACCGCATAGTTCGACCAACAAAAATAGCCACTTTTTGGCCTACAAAAGGTAACCACTTTGGTGTTACACCCAACGATTGTCGCAGACAAACTTAAGCAAGTGAAGACCTTCTTGGCGCCCCCCAATTTGACTGCCCCCCCAAACGCCTGCTCTGGATCCTATACTGTACCAAATATATACCAAATTTTTCGTACACACCAAATCAAAAAATCATATACCAAGCACTTTAAAAATATACCAAATTTTTGAAATTTGATTTGGTATATACAGGGTGACCCAAAAAGATGTGTACCCATGAAAATTTCAATTGTGACTTTGATTAAAAAGCTATTAATTTCAAATTACAACCACACATTATTCAGTTTATGGAAGACCATTCACCAGAGTTTCAACTATTTCTGTCGATTTTTAGTCAATTTATGGCTTTCCCAAGATGTGTTCCAAATGTCCACCATTTCGT
>Ga0210059_1000748_pt1 | contig 44361 bp, 39 predicted proteins | sample Ectturendosymbi2_FD_188042 | JGI IMG/M metagenome (GOLD analysis project Ga0210059, IMG submission 188042) | Ecteinascidia turbinata endosymbiont from Florida, USA - Sample 2 (SPAdes) (version 2) | ecosystem: Host-associated > Tunicates > Ascidians > Unclassified | place: Key West, Florida... | reverse complement strand
AGAACGCTGGACTACTTGCAAGCATGAGCATAATTTGCACGTACAAAATCGCGCAGCAGCCCAGCAGGTGAAATGAAAACGAGGTCCGAGATCCGGTTTGGCAAGTTTTATTTGTAGATGTGCAGTGTGTACAGCAAAGGTGAGCATTGGACTGGACTTGGATTGGACTAAATCCGGACTATGACGAATTTTGTTGATTTTGGATTAGATCCGGACTGTAAAATGGTTCATAAATTTAAGATCAGGGGCGGATTTGGACTGAGTTAATGGAAAAGAATTACATAATTTTTGTCAATAAAAAGCTTTATTATGTTAATGTTTTGGACTTTATTTGGACTTGGATTTTGAATTTCTTAAACTTTTTGGACTAAGGTTGGACTTGGACTGAGTTTTAAAAATACAGGATTAGATCAGGATCGCAAAATCTGACAGTCCGCTCATCTCTGGTGTACAGATGAATGGGACTTCCGTACATGGACTGGATTTTTTGCATCCGGTGCCAAGCGAAATTTCTGACTTCACACCATGTGCGCATGCACAGGATAATATTCTATATACTAAATGCTCTGATAAAACTGATTATTAGGGCTTAGGACTTCGTGTTTAGGTGAGTGTGTCGGGTTAGGCTTTGGGTGAGGGTGAGAAAAAGAAAAATAATTGAGGTCAATGACTAAGTCCGAAAATTTTCAATTATAAAAGTTATTCCCGTGCCATAGCTTGTTGTGGGTACCTGACGTCTAACCAAAATGCTTTGATTTACATAACACACACCAAAAAAGAAAAAAGTAAATGCCAAACTTTATTTTTTCATTCTGAAAAGCAAAATAACTGAAAAACATCAACAGGTCAGAAAATTCGCTTGACACCGGTCTCCTCCTGCTTCCAACAGGATCAGGAGTGAGGTTTTTTTAGCTTCAGCCAGAGCCGGATTGGATTTAGATTTTGCGTTTGCTGAACGTAATGTAAATTGTAAACTTACCAAAAAAACTCTCCAACGCAATCAAGGGCGTACCGACGTTAGATGGCGCCCGAGTCAAGAAACAAGTTTGGCGTCCTCTTGTTCAAACCCATAGGTGTAGGAGCAGGCAAAATCATGGGTGTGTGAGTGTGAAGGAATTTTGCCTGGATTCTCCCAAACTTACCCGAAAAATACTTCAATATAAGTGACCTCCAGAAAAAAAATTTAGGTCAATTCGGACGCCATGTGATCTACAAAAAAATGTTTTTCATGTCAATTCGGGTGCCATTATTTTCAAATCAAAGCATGCTGGGCGCCATTTCTGCTCAGATTGTCATGGAGTTTTATAAGTTTCTCCGAGATTTTCCCAGATTTTATTGGATTTTCACCATATCAAAACTTTTGGAGGTGCGGTTGCACTCCCTGCACCCCCACCTCCTACACCAGTGTTCGAACCTAAGGTCTTTTAGGAGCAAATGCACTGTCTTGAAGACAGTACTTGCAACATTGTTGGGACTTTTCAGCCCCCGGGGCATTGTGCCCCCTTCGACACACCCCTGAACGCAACATTATGTATTGTTTTTTGGTTATGCAACCATGCCATAAATTTTGTTCAATCTAACTATCCCAAGTAAACGTTTTTGCAAGTCGGGCCAGGTTCGGGCTAAGTTTATCAAAATGTTTAGGGCGATCTTTGGCCTGCATGCAAAACTTTTTAAATAATACTCAGAGACATGATTTTTCTTCTGTGACGTAGATTTGTTGTTTACCGCGGTGACTTCTGTGAGTGAAGTGATTTTCTTCACCTTATTCTTGAATTCCAAACGCCTCAGCGTTCTTTTGTCTGTTCGGACTAGCCTACTCTCACGCAGGGTTGTTATTTGTTGATATCTTGACCCACTCGGTAACTTTGACTTTCGGGCATATATCGGCCTTCAAAAGACATTGTCGGGGTCGAGACTTCAAAATGAGGCCTGTTTACAACTTTGCTCCAAACATATCGACGCAAAGAACGATTTAATACTTGTACATTACCTACACCAGTGGTTCGCCAATCAATGCGAACATCTCAACAAAAGTAGCGCATTTGACCCTGATATATTTGGTTGAGCGTCTTATTATATTCAGTAACAGACCACTTGGTGGCCGCCTTACAGCTCGTGACTAAATCATCAAACGCATGCGCGGGTTCCACAACAACTTTGTAGGCATCAGGCAACATCAGGGCTGCGGAGTCAGCAAAGTGTAACAGCTGCCGATTCGCAAAAAAGGTTGCATATGGCTTGACTAGGACGAAAATTCTAGAAGTTAACACTATCGTATTTGTACGTCAAACTTTTCCGCGAAATTGCACGGATTTTACCAAATGAACACGAAGGGAATCGATCGTAATCGCTGTTAATTTAAAACAAAACGGCGTACCTTGAAGTGAAAAAATATTCTCCTGAAACACCTGGAAACTTCCTGCTGGCGACAAATACCCATGAATTGCACTCAATTCGAGAGAAAAGATACTGACGCATCGGTTTGAACATACAAAATAGGTTTATTCGCGATAACGTAACAACCGACTCACTAAAAACCGCGAACGATTGTCGCCGAGTAAGACAAACAAGCATAGTTCTCGGGATTCAAAACATCGTTAGATCTTGCCAACAAGCTTGCGTCATAGAAAACTCGAGTCCAACTACCCGAGTTTCCAGCAAGTGTGGTTATTCAAGATCCCATGAGGAACGTGAATCAGGTACAGCCCGTCCTTCCTAGCCACGGGTCATCTTTGTTCTTCCTCTTTTCCTTTGTAGATTGGCCCGCATTTTGCCATGTATTTTTTCACGTACTCTTTCGCCTTGTATCGTACGTTGGCATTGCACTCCAGGTCTTCCCACACTTGGACTTCTTTTAGTTCTTTTGTCAACAATATGTGAGTTAGCTGCAAAATTAAAAGCATCTTCGCTGAAGGTTGAGAATGGACAACCGTTACGTCAGCCGCTTATTTTTACTGTATTCTGATTATCTCCAATATGTACACTGAATACAGTATAGCATAAAGCTGTCTGCTGATGATAGGTTCTTTCCGTTTCAGCAACATTAGCGCACGAATCAATATGTAAAACCATCAGATAGAATTAAGTATTAGTTACGACACAACAAATTACCCCTAAGTATGTTGAAACTAATCGCAAGTTAATGACTAAACAAACGTTCCCTTGATATGACTTTAGATCTATAAATCAATGAGCAATCAATCTCTAGCACGGATTATATGGTATATAATATCAAGGTGTCTTTGTTGAAAAACCTCCGTTCAATAGCACATAAATCACATTTAGAAACAAGTTTCAAGAACCTCCCGCATTCTTGCTAAACTCAGACACTGTCTTCTTCATAACCAAAAACTGTTTACTTTAGCATAATAGTTAAAGGCCACAAAGATAGCGGCAAGTAAATCAGTCAGTTTATTGACGGTGAAACTAGTTTCGCGTTTTCCAACGCATCATCAGTCCTGTAAATGTAAGACAAATCTTACAGGCGAAATGTTGGCAATTGAAAACAAGTAAAGAAAAACACACGAACTGTGGTTAGTTGCAACGACATTACTAAAAATTTTTTTTCGAAGCTAAAAGGCTGACCTTCCCAGAGCCTCATAAACCAGTCACTGCTAAGAAAATCTGCGTTTGGCAGCGGTCTAACAAAGACACTTTTCCTCTGGAGATAACAAACGTGCGCTATGACGAATGCCAGAGAGAAGCCACGCGATTTAAACAGAGCGTAACAGTTCACGAAAAATCAAGAAAGGCAGAGCCTTTCAACGTACATTGGAAGCGTGCAATGAAGCTAATGTTTAGTTATTCCTTGTTCCAAACACAACTCTTTGATGGTTTGACAGTTCGTCAATTCTCCCTTTTCCTGTTTCATAGTTCTTTCAGTAAATGCCAACATTTGCGGAAAATAGTAGTGGCAGGGATTCTCTACGTGGACGTATATGCGTAATTCTTGTTTTTCATTTATTTTTCTACTGGTCGTGTGTGTGTGTTCACACATGTGCTTGTGTCTGGAATATTTTGGTTTGTGCGTTCCAACGCACCATTATTTTGCATACTTTATTTTTGTTACTTTTTACCTGCGCTGGTTTTCTTTTTTATTCCCGAATAAATGGAAGGTGATGATGACATGTGTGGCTGGTGTTAGGTGGCAACTTTGATAAGATTGGCTTTGTGATGTTCAGCACGTTTGATGACATTGTTCTTTACCGAATGCGACGGGACCAAAGGATACAACTGCCCCATCTGAACTCGAACAAGTTCGAATTCTGGGATTACTTTGGGGAGCTTTTGGTAAATCCAAACGCTTTCTTCCAGTCGGAAGCATTCTGCCCCCTCCGAAACTTTTGTGTGCATGCAACCTTGCTAATTCCATTTTAGTATGTATTGGGACATAAACCACTGATCAAACACGGCCTCCCGGACATTGCTGATAAATACAAATGCATTTATCTTCCTCCTGCATTGCGGACTACCGCAAGATTATTTGCTGGTATCCGTGATAACAGTGATACCAGCGACGGCATTTTTTGCTAGTGCCTTCTAAAAACAGTGGATTAGTTGCAGAAACGGACGTCCAAATTCGAGTTGGTAGCGGAGGTGATGATACGAAATGACAGGGACCCACAATCAGAGGGTAGGTAATCGAGCAATTTCCCCGGAAATTTTCAAAAACGTATGTATTTGTTAGGTACAACAAGTTACATCATTCTCCCCCAGAAAATATCAGCTGGTTGCGGCCCTACCCACCAGTGTATCTTACACTGAAGGAGCTTTGCTGCAAATCATTCACTTGTGCAGATAAACAATATATGTACTGTTCACCTTTGTAGGCTTTGTGGCATTTTCGCGAAGGCTGCGTGATGTAAGCTCTGATTCGCACAAATACAAACTTTTAAGGCCGATATTTTACCCTTGGGAGGCAAAAAGCGGTTCTTACACCCGGGCGTATGTTCATCAAGATAGACACCTTGCGTAACCTGAGTTTAGTTTGAAAATCAACCAAACAGTACAAATTCCGCTTTGACAAGTGAAATCCTTGCCTCTTAGCCCGACCGTCGCAAGAACCATGTTCGATGTCTGCACCACATACACTCGCACTGACACATCGATCGCACCAATCACTTTGTGTACCAGCTTAAAATTTGCATCAAAATATATCAAAAATTTCGCATGTAACTTTAGCGTCAGGTGATTTTTACACCAAGTTTGCTTTTGCATCGCTGCTTCCTGTTATTGAAACGAAGTTAAGGAAAGGTTGAACTAAAATTAACCAAAGGCTTTAAAAAACTTTTAAGCAGTGATTGCACAAACCAAAATACCTTGCGCGCTAAATACTTGAAGTCCTCGGTGGAAATTATCCTCCCCACTTTGCAATCGGGTTTGCGATAAGCGCTCAGACACTGCACGACATGCTGCGACATCTGCGAACGGAACGTTTCGCGCGCTTTCTTCGCGCTTTCCGTGCCCGATGCGATGATGGCCGTGCTCGCCAGCTTCTCCGCAATCTGCTGAATAACAAAGCAATTTAAGTTTGAAAACAATAAAAAATTTGGTCTCTTGTGAATTTAACGTACACGAAATGCGGTGTTGAGCGCACAACTCTAAAATAAAGGAAATAGTTAAAAAGAAGTGCAGAATAGCCTTATAATGAAAATAACGTCAAAGAAAACGATGTAAAAGACACTTTTGTAGACGTTTCGGTAGTAGGTGTTACCAAAATGTCTGCAAAAATGTCGTTTACATCGTTTTCTTTCGCCGCTATTTTCATTATAGTTAAAAAGATATCCTAACCTTTTTGTTTCCTTCATCCGAGGTGGGAATGGGCGATATATCCATGTCGCCTTCCTTCTTTCCCATCATATCTTCATCCGGACCGTTCCATGTGGGAGGATCCCACTGCGTCTGCCTGATGAGAAACGAACGTGAATGCACGAATATTGGAATGGAAGCTTTGCAGGGACGTCAAATTCAGTAGCAAATACTGTTGATGCAGAGTGACTAACGCCAAGACTTGGTCTAGAAAGGCCGAGAGTGCACATAAAAAGTTCGGTCCCGTGCTGACAGGCCAGCGGCTTCAGCTTACTTACACCTACAGCAACAACGCACGCACTCGCCACTAATATTCAGCAAATGAAAAGAAGTTTGGAACAAATTCACATTGCATTTGCGACGACTGAGCGGTAAGTACCTCGTTATTGCGTGATAATAGTAAACGCATCCATCATCGTCTGCGGCTGTTCTCCAGTTCGGTGGCAGCCTCGCTGATCGAGGGTCTCGCGGCGGCGAAGCAGCCTGCTGACGTTGTTCAGTCAATGTCGCCGGTTCGATCGGTTCCATGGGAACTCGAGCGATGGTGCTTGACGACTGGGGCGTCCCCGGTTGCGAGACTGCCGCAGCCGGCTGCAGCAGCTGTTCCTGAGGCTCTGGTGGAGTTGGTTGAACGGAGACTTGGGGCGCCAGGCTGGGGGGTTGCGCTGGTTGCGCGCAGGACGCAATCAACTGGAACATTTTCAAAAATGTGGAAGTGAGCGAAACCTCTTTGTGCTGTGGGTATGAACGGTAGAAAAGCCATGAAACTTATGGCGCGGTCAAATAAAATCCCCTTTCCAGTTGCGGAGGCACCCATTTTTATGACGCGTATACCCGCACGTAACTATACACCGCAATTTTCTGATAAAAGAGTTTGTCTAAGGCAGTACCTGAGGATCTTCACGATCGCTTAACAATTTTTGTACCACTCTCATCTTTCAACGAAATGCTTATTATAGTAGGCAGCCGTATGTTCGGCGCGGCAAACTAAAAAACATACACAAACGCGTTGTCCGAAGAAATGCTCAGCGGTTGCTTGTCAATAATACGCGCCGAACTTCAGCTCAGCTACAATAAAGGGAAGCGATCGTCACGTGTCGTTGTGAATCGGAGAAAAGCGCAAAAGTCCCGGAGAAAAGCGTAAAAATGTCTAATCAGATACTCTTACCGCGTTCAATTGCTCTGTGTTCAGCAAAACGATCGCTTGATTACCGTGCGTGGCAAGTATGGTGATGCCCTGCAAAAGCAAACAAAAAAACACAATATTGCTTGACAGACAACACAGAGTTAATACCAAAAACGCACTATAGCACTTACGGAATAATCCTTCGGCTGAGGAAACATCTGCAATATTCTTGTGAAGTTATCAACCACATTTTGTGCAGAGCCGTACGTCTGAAATGGATGCAAACAAACGACATAGAAAACGTTATAATGTCGATCTGGAAAATATTCCTCAATAAATGAACGAGCTTTCCGACAAAAGAGTTACAAAAACGCGCGCTGTACCAGCAAGTAGGAAGGCCACCGCGACCACACTCAACTGCTGCAAACGTTTGAGACTTAGAAAAGCGAACTTATCCTATCTTCGCCTGTTACCTGCTGAGTCGCTGCCATTGCAGTGGGGGGTGCGCCTATGACGGAAATCGGTTGTCCTTCCCGGACACAATTGACGTACGTGGGGAGGTGGGAGGGCGTCTGCGAAAAACAGTGAGTTTACAAATCATCTTGAAAATGATCGCCGAAAGGCTAAGGCACGCCCAGCTAAGCTTTATCCCAAGCAGCAGTGCAATCACGACCGCCGCGTGACTGCCAAGGAGATAAGGTCAACACAACTTAGAAAAGGAAAAAAAGTAGAAAAAAAAATAAGTTCACTTTCTTGCGAGCGCCACCAACCTGCAACAGCAACTGTTGATTTGCTGTCTGCGCCAGCATCGCCGTTTGAGCGGTGTAGAGTGCATCCGGTTGAACCGAGTAGACGACGGGTTGAGGAAGAGCGGGTTCGGGAAGCGGGTTGATTTGAATCAGATTTCCCGAGTACACGCTCTGGGTGAATGCAGGCGCGTCCGGTGGAGGAGGAACGACTGGGGGGAGGCTGGGTGCAGGGGGCGGTAGAGGGGCGTTGTCCTGCTGCACCGCAGGTCTGGAACACAACATCCATCACTGAGAAGCCCGAACGCACAGTTTGCGATCGGTGCGAGTGTTAGCGCTAATCGTCGAGCATAACTTACATGTGAGCGTTGACAGGCGGCGTCAGGTGATCTGCGAACGGGTCGACAACGGAAGGCGTCGCGTCGCGCGCTTCTTGCCTTTTCTTCATTTCCTCCTCGCGATGCCGCATGTCGCGTTCGAACTGTCGCCGGTGTTCCTCGCGCGACAGACGCGCGCCCGAACTCAGTTCGTTCAGCCAGGCGTACTTGCCACCTGCGCAAACGGCAGCTACTGTCTGGTTCCGGGAACAAGGCTACGAAAAACGTTTTGACAAAACAATGCTTGAAAAAAGCTTAGCTTCAAGTGAAAAAATGCATGTTTTTGACGCTAACGGTGCGGTTTTTGAGCGGGCCGCTAACGATATTTTTAGCGGTTGGATTTCACCGGGCCGTTACCGCCCGCTATTATTGAAAGACTTTCAAACATTTTTTGTGTTAGGAGAATCACTCGGTGGCGCGAAAAGTGAGTGAAACCACCTGGATTTTGTGGAGACTAGTTATTTGAAACTTAACAGGTATTTTTTACATGTACCAAATCACTATCGGTTTGGCAATTAAATTGTGTTTGTTTGATATTTGTAATTAAATTGTTAGTAAACCATATAATTGTTTAGCGGACCGGATTGAAAAAGAAAAATGTCTTCGGGCCGTTAAGGGGCTGGATTTTGCGGGATATGGGCGGTCCGGGCTTCAAAAATCTTAGACAGTGCCACCTCCACTGCAAAGCATTCCATGCTCTACGAAGAAATGAAACAGTCAACAGTTCAGGGGATGAGCATCCTATTCGACTAACAATTTCGTGGCTAAGTAATGGATGCTAACGTTGCTATAGCAAAGCAAGTTTGCCACCACATCCTTACTGAAGAACAGTTTTCGTCATTTGCAACTTACCGGGATCATCTCTTTCGTTAGAGTTCTGCCTCCCGGCAATGCTCCTCCTGCGAGGAGGGGAGGGATATCGAGATCTTCTGCGGTCTCTGTCGTGGTCTCTGTGCCTGAAAGAAGGAAAATCATCAAAACAATAAATCAACAGTTTATTGGAAAGAATCATCGCGGGCGTGCTGTCAACCGGTGACACGCAGGAAAAGGAACAAGTAAGTTACTATCCACAGGGCCCAAAAAATGAGTTGCATGTTTCCGTAGGAACAGCGAAAAGTCAACACAGTCAAGATGTGACAGGTTTGCACAGCTGATGGTGAGAACCACCGACACTGCTAAATAGATTGAAGCATGCACGTGTTAGCGAAGGATGTTTCTTAGTACTCCGAAAAAGAACGGGAATGCATACATATTTGGATGGTATAGTTGGCGAGCGCAACGTTTGCACTGCATTTGCGCTTTGGGTTTTGTTGCTAATGTTACGTCCTGATTTTACACTGACGAGCGTGAACATTTTTTATTTTTCGATCACAAATCCGTCCGTTTTCTGCCCAGCCAACCGTCGACATGGTTCCTAAATGTAAAGATTCGAACCCCCCATCCGTTCTTGCGCATGAGCTGGTCGACTTGTAGTGGATGGAAATAAGGTTTGCTGACAGGATTTAAAAATCTCAAAGCTCCGAGGAACTAAATTTTGCAGTGTCGGAAAGTATGGGTTAAACATGAGGAAGTGAACGTTAACGACTGAGTTAATTGATGTGAGTTGCTTCCAAACAGGAAACGTAAAAGAAACTGACATTTCCGTCGCGACAAACGCATCCAACGCCGCAGCTGGTGAACAAGCGAAAGGCGTGGCGCATCAGATGCACTCACGTTCGCCTTCCATCTAAGGACACGCCCAACGCTGCTCAAACCACGTGTTGCATTCGCATAATGATGGTCGCAACATTGCCGGAGCATTCAACTCACCTAACGACAAGTTCGCGACGGCCGCGAACTTCCAAGCAAGGAAACATTTTGCCAAAAATAAGACTACACGGAACACTGGTACCTGGGGCGGTCGTGATCTTTGTCGCGATGATATCTGCTTCTGCTTCGATGGGGGGACGACGGTTCACGGTCGTTGTCGTGGTAACGGCTGCTCCAGTCACTATTGTTACCATCGCCAGTTGCGGTAACACATGGCGAGGAAGTCTGTAAATATACACTTCGTGCGTCGTTTTTTTCGCTGAGACATTTCGGTCATTTTTCCCATAATAGTTTTAAAACTTGCCGTAAAAGTATTCACTATACTCTATATTTTCGGCAATTATGACCGAATTTACAATTTTATCTGTCACTTCAAAAAAATTCGGTCTTTGACGGAAAAAAGCCAGCTTTGTGCACACGAAAATATATCCACCAACTGTAAATATTATGTTTAATTCAACTAATAGCATGTTTTCAAGGCCTTTCGAGTACTTTCGGCAACGTTAATTTTTTTAAAGGAAGCTCACACTTGTTTGCCAGTTGCAAGCACTCCACAAATTTTAGACACATCTTTACCAAAGGAACCCCAACACGCAAGTGTACAGTCATGAAGAAAACGCGGCGCCCACGCTGCTGTAGATTCTTTTTCGCCCTCTCTCACTCTGAGGCGACGAATTTCCAGCATAAACCGTAACAATTATTTACAGGGTGCCTAATATTGTCCATTCCTGCAGCTGTTCAAAAGTAATTCCATCACTTATTACCTGTGAGCTTGACCTGTCTTCAACACTCCGCTCACTCTCACCACCGCGAGCTTTGTCAGGACTACGTTGTCGTTTAGGAATTCTGAAATTCGAAATAAGATAAAAAGTCGCGAAAGCATAGACCGTATTTTGAGTGAGTATAACTCACCAATGATGCAAAGCGTCAAAGTGTTATGATGATCGCATCATTTAAACACACTGGTAGGAATGGATTTCATCAATGTGTTTGGTAAGACGCCAACAATATTCAAAACTGTGCTTACGTAATTAATAGGCATGGATATAATGTCTATGGAAAGAAGTCCTTTCTCAGCAAAGAATCAGACACTTTAAGATCTTACATAGTATATATTTCGCCTACGATGTAGGCATCATCAGCTCTTATTCAAATAGAATGGATATGATACTACGCATGAGCTTACAGTTAATATTTCTTATGACTGTGGAGATAAATCATTCAGATTTTCTTTCGCAAAAGAAGTGTAAACGCATCCACTGCTGAAGGGTTGTTCCGACATATATATTCATACGTCAGCGCTAGCACGTAGCAATTCGATGGTGCATGAAGTGAAAGTGTCACCCCCTTACCATCAACAAAGAAGTAGGTTTCATACTTCGTTGAGGCTAAGACAAAAAAAACCATGTGACTACAATGCTGACCAACACCAATGTTTCTCTTTCGAACTAATGAAAAATGTGTTGTAATGTTTTCTATCATTCGAAAGCTGATGTTAGTTCCATAAAAAGTGTTCTTTAAAAAGCTTTCAACGATCCTTGATAGGTCCCGTGCATTCTGCTCAGCAAACACTCGCCAGCCAGACCCACCTGTATATCTCCTTGAGATCTTTCCACAAATCCAGCAGCTTATCAGTGAGCGCAGTTATCTCTTTCGACAGTTCTAAGCACTTCAACTTCTCATCAAGACTTGCTTGCAGCGGTGCGACCGACTCGGGGGTGACCGGTGACGTATCCTCTCTTTCGTGTTGCGCTTCTGACGTAGGTACGGCCGCTGGCTGCTGCTGCTGTTGCACAGACAAACGGCGTCGTTAACAGTGAGCGAATTTCATGCGTCTTCCCGCAAGCGTTCGACTAAGGATTGCGAGACTGTAGCTTCGCGACGAACAACGTCATATGATTTACTACTGGTACGGCTGCTGGCGACGGGTTTAGTTCAGTTTGTCCACGCTGCGCTGTCGCCGTAATGCTTTGCGCCCATTGCACGACGACGACAGCTTCATTATGCTGTAATATCTAAACATGCCAAGGTGACCTTATGCCGACCGCGATTACGTGATACGTTCTCAAGTTCGTGCAAGCAAGCATTTCAATCGATTTAAACCAGGTGTTTGCAACCGTCCTGACAGGCAGTTATGGCAAAGCAATAAGTTTCTGAATGTAAAAGAGGTGGAAAAGGCTGGCGTCGCGTGAAAATGCGAGGGAGAAAAGAAATCAGGGAATAATTTATTCAGTGTTTGTACTTTAGAGGAGCCACCCAAATTGTGTACTAAACTGATAAGAAAAGTTTTCAAAGCTATCACATTGAAGTAACATAGTCAACTCACCACTTTATCTTCTTCTGACGTCGTCTTTTTGACATCGACGTCTTCACCAACTTTTTCTTCTGTGCTTTCTGTGTCTTCGCGTGGTTTACCGGCTATCTCATCGCGTAGAGCTTCAATTTTACTTTGCATATTTTTCTGCAGCGACATTTCTGAGGAACAAAAATGTTTCATTGAGGTATTTTAACCTAACGGAAATTAAACTGCACGCCTTTTTTTATCAACCAGCAAGGTCATTGCCGGTGTCGCAGCAAATTTTGTTAAAAAATTCCATCCCAACTGATTCCGATACGAGACTAGGTCGCAATTTCTTTTCACAGTTTTTTTTTCATTCAAGTCCACACAGCTTGCAACTTGAAACGCAGCACTGTAGACAGACATGAGCGGTGATGACAAAAAGCTTCATTAGTCCAACTTTCGATATTTTCGTGTTCTCTTCGCCATCGACATGAAAGAACAAACTGACGTTGCTTTAATAGGCCGCGCGCGCAATTTCACACCAAACATATGCGGTTAACACCTATTCAACCTTACCTTCCTCGGACCAGCGTCGCACCATTGACAGCACCTTGCTGTCTTCCAGGATGTTTTTATTCGCAATGGGAAGAACGGCTAACGTCTTGAGGATTTCAATTCGAAGCTGGATTGACAGCCGTTCAGCGTCGGACGTCCCACCAAGGTCAACCATCCAACTCCACAGGAGCGGCAGGCCGTGCAATTGAAGAAATGATCTGTACGACACCGCGTGGGAATTAAAAAAACAACAGCAAAGTCGTCTGCTCATGCTGACAAACGTTCAGGGTGACCGACACGGACGTTAAGAACGGAGTATTAGTGGAATGACAACACAACCTTGAGAAATACGTGCTTAATGTAACGGAGCTGCTGCTTCTTAGGCATTGATGTTTTAGAGTGTACAGTGTTGCGCGAGAATTGCTCTAGAACAGCTACTGTATGTCCAACCTGCGGCCCAGTCGAAGGTTTTGTGCGGCCCAGTTGAGGTTTTCGTTGTAGTAAAAGTATCCTTCGTACTGACAACTTGTCCTTATTTTGATAATCATGAATTTAACATTTTTCATGCTGGTGGTCTTCAGTGCCACTTTATCACGTCTTATTACCACTGCAGTTAGGATTCGAACGCTTAAGCTAAATTTAGTTTGCTAAGATCAAAGTAAGCAATTCAGTGTGGGGCCCTCATTAATGTTGTTCAATGTGCGCCCCTGGTTAAGATAGTGACATAATTTTTGGCTCAGTAAGCCATTTGGGTTGGACATAGCTGTTCTAGAATCTCTGGCGCAAAATGTGAATGGCCTTCGAAAATCTTTTTCCACATGTACTATACCATGGAAGAGTTAAATGTATTTCGCAGCAGAAAGAATAACGAAAATCATAAGCACGTGCAGTTGGTCAGAGCGAAAGGTTTGATGCATGCAGCTCAGCAAAAAGTTGCTTTTATAAGCAACAGCGGGAACCAATCTTAATGAATAGAGCACGCTTTATACAAGGGTATGTTTTACCAAACGAATATTTCAGAGAAAACGTGGTTAACCTCCCACGAATGCAGATCAAACAATGCCGATGTGAAACGCGGATGTTTGATGCCAAAAAGTCAAACGGTGTAGCTACTGGCAATCACGAGCTTTCTTAACCTGACAAAAAGGATGCGCGTTTTTAGCGATTAGTTTTAATATCAGAAAATGAGGAAAATGATGAATGTTACTGCCTTTAGAAACTTTTGGAATGGCCTTGGGAACAAACCTTAGAAACACGGCACACTACAATTGTCACTGTTGGCACAATGTCTTCAGAACAGGTTAATCTCATTTGTAGAAAAAAAAGCTTCACACAGTAGCATTCCCGTCACGCTCCACTTCCTGAAATGGCAACGGACCGATCTTGTCGTCATCGCGTGCTTATCGGTCTTGGTCGCACCGTGGTAGTTTGAAATCGTTCAACAAATATATGTTGTCGTCCGAAACTGACGCCAGAAGTAATTAAAAATTACAACAATATGACGGTTTTAAGTGGTGCAAAAACTCTTGTTTGCCACTTCTCACGCGTACCAACCAACAAACGGTTGTTGTGTAAGAGCAGGCCAGCCCGGACCTGGGCAGTGGGTCAGAATATGCTCAACCACCAGAAGTGTTTAAGATAAAGTTTGTGTCACTCACAAACGAACACAGTGTATTCAGTGCTATGACTACCACAAATAAAATGTTTTCGAACTGCTTCACAAACATTGAAGTTATTACATTTTGCCACCGGCGCTTGTTGAAATAAAAACCGGTACTTATTCAGAAAACTTAGATAAACATCATGCGGCACGCACTGTACACATCAATTTCCAAGAACACTGCTTCAAACTTCCTTTCAAAAAATGTTTAAACCAAGATTCACTTAATTGTGGATTTAACAAACGTATTTTCGCAAGCAGCGACTCTATCGAAATGGTCGGCTGCGGTCGGGCTTGCAGTACTGAAACAACCTGCGTCATAACTTCAGTGACGTCATCGTTGAAAATAAAGCAAGTTCTTCAGTGGACCAAAACCTTTTCCAGCCGCACCACAGCAACTCTCAACAACACTTGATTTTAGCAATATTTCTCATTGTCATCAGAAGCTGGGAATTCAGTATTGCATCGACGCGTCGCGCCACAACTGACACCAGCAGCGATGCAGTGACAGGAAAAGCACACAGCGCCAGCTTGAAACCCACCTGAGGCAGGCTTGGTTGTCTGTTTTGCACAGGACGTCCATACACATGAGGCGCTGCTCGATGGTGTCGCAACGGACCATGGAACGCGAGAGCTGAAGAACTTCTTTGGTGGTTTGCAGACCGCTGCTCAAACGAGATATCTCCTTTTCAAGCTGCATCGTAAAGTAAAGAACATGAATTCGAGAAATCCAGTAATAATGATATATTAGCAGATGTAGATCACTGTGAAGAAAGTTGGTGATAAATAAGTTACAGCAGCTAAAAACCCCGGTCATGTTTTGTACAGTTTGGGTGGACGTGCCAAATTACTTTACCACACGCTTTAATGAGTAAACAATAATTATTTTTTGAATGTAAAGCATTCAAATCGTTAGCGGCGCATGTCAAAATATCTCGCACCTTTCACAGTCTTTAGAAGATCAAGTCACTACATGCAAGCTCTAGCTAGCCGGCTCATACGAAAATATGGCAAACTTAAGGATAAGCTACGACGAACGCGAAATCAAATCGGCATCGATTTGCAGGCAACGGTTGTTCCGCTCATCGAAGGCACCGGTTTTATTCAATGAAGCAGGTGAGGTGTTGCACCGTTGGTGAAGTAAGTCTTGTTAATACATATATTAATTAGACTACTTTTTTAACGAAAAGAAAATATTCTCGATATATAGCATCTTCAACTTTATGCAAAAGAACAAGTACAATAAAGAGCTCGGATTCGTTAAGACGCTGCTTTTACTCGCACGAAGTGTTTTCTTCATCTTGAAGTTAAGCCAAGACACGCCAATTGACCGAATTTGCTCAAAACAATGAACACGGTCTATGCAATCTAGTCATATTATGAGAACGAATCTAGAGTAGGCCATTCACTGCCTTACTGTCTCACCATAATACCTCAGCACACATGTAGAGTGTACAAGTTCGCAACCTTATCTTATCGCGGACTGACTTTCTTTCAACAGAGGTCTTCACGGACTGACATTATTTATCCAAAAATGTTTCGTAACTGGTGTCGCGCCAGAAAATCCGATTTGGCGAAAAATTTAAGTTCGCTTGGTCTCTCGTGTTGTAAGTCCGCAGGCTCGGGGTAGGGAATGATTGACCTAGAGGCTCACCGTTTCGCTGATGAAAAGAAGTATCTGTTCAAAATGAAACACTGCTCAGCGGGGAAACCTACAGTGTCGTCTTTGTAGCCTTCCATCTTCCGTCTCTTCTTCTTTCCGACTTTGCGATCTACTTCCACCTCTGACGTCACCGAGACGGAATCGAGTTTCTCAAAAACGACATCATCGATGATATCGTCATCTTCGCTCGGTGCTTTGCCTAAGTACCCCCGGCAGTTGCTGGCTCCGCAGTAACAAACTTGGGCTTCCTTCCTAAAATGCATGGTTATGGGAAAAGTTGCTTCTAAGAGAGGCACTCGCGGCCCAACCACGACCAAACGCGGTGAACAATAACATCGAATATACAGTGCGTTTCTAGCAGACACATGCATACTTTCCATGTTCCTAAGCTTATGCTTGCTCAATGTTCAGCTGGATCTCAGCGTCGAGCACTTAACCGCAACACCCTTTCTGAACCAGCCAAGTGTCAAAACTCCCAGACAAGCAGCTAAATGACTGTGTTAGATATCAAACTATTCGGAAAAAGAATGAGAGTCAAAAGTGTCGACTATTCTCTAAAACTTACCCAGGTTTTTTTTAAGGAAAATGTTAGGTACCCAGAATGCACCTCTAAGGACCCGATTTCTCTGATTTTAGGGATCCGATTTTCTCTTACTCTAGGGACCCGATGATCATTTTCTCTGATTCTAGGGACCCGATTTTCAATTCTAGGCCCCTAATCGGGTCCCTAAAACACCTTAAAAAACGTGCTATACCTGGCAAGATGGGCGTTTACCAAGAGTTTTATCGAAAAGACAAAATGCTTCATATGCAGAGCAATGGAAGGCGGTTTAACAATCCTAAACTAAACGGCAGCAACATACAGAAAACTGAGCATTTCGGATTCAGAGCGATGTTAGGTCCACCACCAAACAAGCATGCAAGTAATTTCAAGGACTCGATAACTTGATTTAAAAACTCCAATTCACGAACGCCAGGTGATTAATTTCACATGATATTGATAGCAGGTATAAAAATATTCTTGCTGGTGTTGCGGACAAAAGCACAAATTTAATATACTCCATAAACGAAGCTCAGTACGACCAGCTGTTGAAAAACAACGCAACATCCTACAAAAAATGTCAATGAGAAATTGACTTCCACCAACAAGCAACGAAAGCCGTGAAACAGACGCTACGCTTGAAGACAGAATAGACCCTGCGGCAGAAAAGAAGACACGTATTGCAATGGAAGATGAGAAAGAGGATTTCAGCAACAACCTCAAATGACCTTCCATCAAACACACTGAAAATGAAACGCGAAAGGTCAGCAAAACTTATCTCCAGCAGATCAACTGCACTTCCAGAAATACCACCTCATCCAACTTATGATTCAATACCTAATCCGCCATCGACTGCAGCTTCCCATTAGGCATGCCAAGAAAAAGTTTTATTTCGGAGTGGTTGACTTTTACCCATCAAAATCACCCAAAATTTGTAAAAACGCTATTGCTTTTCTAAATCGATTCACTTATTCTCCACCACGCCAAAGAAACTATAGAGTTCACTGAACTAGTAGACATTTCACTCTAGAATGACCGAGTTGTTTGGAAAAAAGGTTGGACTGTACAAAGACGACGGACTCGGCTGTTTATGCTAGAAATTGGAGGAATAGCCTCTCTCCCCTGGCTACGCCTATGGTTCGATACAAACGATAGAGTGTGTATGTCACATTTCACTCCGAGAAGCAACGGTAAGTCAGTCACAAGGCTTTGTACAATTGGCGACCGTGGTTCACAGAGTCCGCTAATCAGATTAACTTTTTCTTTTGCAAATCTTCTACCAAACAGCTTCAAGTAAAGGTTCATATAAATGCGGTAGTCCAACAGCAAAAAAATCAATATACAACTACAACTCAGCAAACTTCTTGCCCAATAAAAACACAAAATACTAATAGGAACGAAATAAAAGCCATCGTTCCGCTTTACGCAAGTGCAGGGAACAAAAGGCATACCCGTAGCGTTCAAACTGATAATCGAAGGTGATTTCCTCTCCTTTCTGTAAGTGCTTGATAGAAAAGAAACCGACACGCAAACGTCCGTTTACTGTCCACTTCTGCGTCTCACAGTTGGGATCGCAACTGTGGTTAATGAACCGTGACGTATTGCCCTTTGAGGTGGCATCTATGATCTGCAACAAGCATGAGATAAAGCTCGGTCTACGTTCAGCAATACTTGCAAGCTCTTGTCCACCAAAAAAACGCTTTCCATTTTTCTATTTCACGACCAGGAAACCAAAATCAGATCTGAAGCTCGCATTGAAATCGTGCGCAGAAGTTCGAAAAATAAATTGAGAACCAGAAATGTATCATCTGCAATGCAACTTCTTACGGGGAGAAAAGCACCATGACTGGAAATAAATTTGTACGAAGTACACCAGGAGGTGTTGAGACATATTATTGGTGATATGGGAATGATGGAAACCGCTATCATCCTCGCTCAGCATAAAAACACCTCGTATACAGTTTACTTGCGATATGCATCGTCAAAAGCGCAGAGGAGACCGCAACCACCGCTGCGATGAGTTGGTGATACGCGACTTCTCGTTGTGAAACGATTTATGACGGAACAAGCAGTTATCATGCAGCTCTTCACTGCGACCACATGGTTGGGAAGATCCCATTCGCGCGAAAAACCGAGACCGACAAATGTGCATATCGTTCGCCCCGCTTCCTTTAACTGTTTTTTGAAAACTGTGGAAAGTTTAGTTTAACCTGTTGTGCGAATGCTGCAAAGCACCTGAACTATATCATTGGTTCGGTTCGAGGAAAGCACCAGATATTAGTTTCGGCAAAGTTCATCGCAAGGACGTGGACGGACGGGCGGGCGCGCGCACAGCGCAGATAACGGCGCAACAGTCGCATTCCTGTTTCCACATCGCACAGCGTCGCATCTCAAAGAAACTCGCGCAATCTCAGCGAATCCTGACGCGGCAGCAAAACTGCAACTATTGTGGGTTCTGCAGCAAACTGAGGACACACACATAACAGCCGCACACACTAGCGAGACTATACCTCGTCCTGTGACAAAGCCATGAAATAAAAATGCTGTTGATTTTCCTGGGCATAGAGCTGAGATCTTCGACCGAACTCGGGCAGATCCAGTATTTCGCCGCAGTATTCCATGACAAGTCTTCCGACGGGGATTTCCGCGGCCGCTCGAAGACCCCAACCTTTCCAGGACGTCTGGAATACTTCGGTTGGTTCATGTTCTCGACGCTGGAACCTAAATTACATTCGATTTGGAAACGATATGTTGCGCAAAGCAAATGCCTGATGCATGTGTAAAAACAAATACGTTTCGTTAAATCGCGGCAAACATCACCATAAATTTTCTAAAATTTAAATCTCCTTTTCTCATGGGCGTGTTTTCAACATTTATGTAAATGACAGTTGATGCCATGTCTGTGAGCGCGATTTTCAGTCTCAGCGTCATTTTCTGCCCTGCATAGCACTGCTCAACCACGGTTTGGACAGTAAAATGATAACTTCCACAAGTTAAAAATAAATCGTTATCGCGAGAAACAAATTGCAAAACATCAACAGAACCGATGTGATGTTGAACGACTAATGAACAGGTTCTAAATGACACGTTTTTTAAATCTAAAAACTGATTGTGGAAAAATTGAAATGCAAACTTTAAGGGGCAATAGACCGGGTAGATCACATGACGCAAGTGCACAAAGATCAAGATCGTACGTTTGCTAGTAACAAGTTTTCATGCAAGTAAACTTTTGAATCGAAAGTTTTATGAATGTTTCCTCTACAGGAGCTTCTTGGGCATTAGGGAAGACTCTCATGTGGCCACCAGGCATTTTGACTGAAGTTGCGCCTGTATTTAGAACGCAAGCATGGTGCCTCAGATATCATGATCAAAATTGAATAAGTGTTCTTGTTGCCTAAAATCTGAGCCATCAACAACGACGATTTGGTGAGTGCATGACTAATTTGTTTCATAAATTGACAATTTCAGCAAACCCAGGTAATCGGGTATCAGCGATTATATTATACATAGCTAAGATAAACACATTGGTCACGGACTAGTTTTCATTTCCATGCATTTCCTTGGAGAAATCTTAGAACAGCACAATAATCTGTTCGGACAATAAAATGATCATTTCTTGTGCTAAAATTTAACGTAAACGAAAAAAATACCTTTTGTTCGAACAAAGATCGCCGAAGGGGCATCTCGACGAGCATTCGATCATTAGAAGGCGGTTCAGACAGTTATCACCGCAAGGTGGTTTGCCATCGTCGGCATAGTTCGCACACTCGCACACCATGCGCCGGATTTCCTTTCTCACTCGAGACTTCTTCCTAAAAATTGTCCGAAGTCGCCCGTTAATCTCACGCAAAATTTTGAAGAATATCGTGAAACAACGCACGGACAGCGGATTGCGCTTCGGGTTCCTGTGAACTCTGGAGCACTTTTGGTACCAAACTAACGCAATCTCTCTTGACGCAGCACAATTTAGAAGATACCAGGATTCCCGCTATTATCTGATCGTATCCCGTCAGCAGGTACCCAAACCATTATGGGCTGATACGAGCAAAAAGGTCAGGCTTGTGTCTGATCATTGAGACGATGTAACGATTTAACTTCACCATTGTTTCCATTTGAAATATGCAGCCACTGTTAAAGCGCGGCGGAGTAATTGTCTGTTGTTTACAGTAGGGAAGAAACGATTAACTTCGCCTAAAAATACTTACTAAAATCCCAATGCTTTCTACTAACTGTCCAAACTTACCCCTTTTAAAAATCCAACATGTCAATTGTCACGCAAGCGGCGCCTGCATCCTGCCTAACTTCGCATAAGGCACCCTTGCAGGTGGATCACTAACCCACCTTTTATCCTTATCTCTGTTACAGAAAAAACGCCACAACTCGCTCATTTACGTCAATATGGAGTTTTCAACGCGGTTTCTTCGTCTCAAATACGGAACTAACCACAGTTTTGAGAGCAACGTTGCGTTTTCGAAATCATAATGTCACCTGCATACTTTCTACGCTACTACAATCGAAATTAGCATTCTTTTTTCAACCTTACCAGCTTGCAGCATATTCCTCATGTTACCTATGGTCTCGGCGGGAGTACAAAAATACTCAAGAAAAACAAACACTTGTATTCTGAGATCGTAGAGCATAAATCGAAACAAATGGTGCATAACTTTAGAAAACATAAAAATGAACAAGTGATGAGTGGAATTGCAATGACTTAGACTTGATTGTATCCCTTTAACCAGGAGTGTCCAAAGTGCGGCCCGTTAGCACAAATTTCACATGGCCCTGGCTTTGGCTTCAGATTGTGCTGTACGCAGTGCCTAACCCTGGATTACACTTCTGTATCGGAACGATGGCGGTTCTTGGCACGAAAATTGTCGTTAAGAAATGTTTCTTCTTCAAACTCTAAGCAAAACGCCCAAATAATGTTAACTTTGAAAAACGTCGGAAGGGGATGTTGGCCCTTGTGCGCCTTCAACATCATCAAATTTGGCACTCTTTGAAAAAAAGTTTGGACACCTCTGCTTTTAACTATTAGTATAAAATGGCACTGCTACAAAATATCTATGCTAGAAATGAAAGACTAGGCAATTAAAAACATATCAAAAGAAACCCACATGACGAAAATATGACAGCAATCAAGATATAAGAAAAGTTAACACTTTGCAAATCATCAGGCAATTGACATGAAAAGCACCATCTGTCACAACATTCACACAATTCCCAGTTCCATGTTCCACACAATTACTGGACAGAACATGTGAACAGTGCGCGCATTGAGACTGGTGGCGATCTGCTGAACAATTCGATAACGCGGTAACTGGCGAGATTGGGTGAGGCGGCAGGGAAACAGTGACAGCAGAAGCAGCAGCTGGCCTGACCAGACCACGACTATCTCGATGATCTCCAGCATCCTACGAACTAGGAGCTCGTCCTGGACGTAGTTTACGCGCGAAACACGTGGTTTACAACTGCAAGAATACATGTGAGTTAATTGATTTCACAGATGAGAGGTCTGTCGACCGCAACAGATGGCGCTAACCTTAACTCGGGTCACCCATCAAGCGATTCATTCCAACCAACTAAACAACACAACAGTGCCTCGTGCCACTGGTGCTGATCAGTTGACAAGGACTTAGAAGAGGACAGTGACAATTCGTCGCGAAGCAAAGCCCAGAGAAGTAGCCACTAAACAGTTGGCGATATCAAGTGCTTTGTAGTTGGTGCTTTAAATGCACGTGTTAAGCTTGTTTATAGGTTTAAGAACTTGACGCGTGAAGTGGTTTCGGGTTTAATGCTTGCAAAAATGACCTTTTTTCATCTTCTAGCAAATGGAATTTAGTATGGTTCAGTTTTCTATCTCATGTGATAACATTACGTGTACAGTATTCGGACTCAACGCAGTTGCACCTATGCCACTACATTAGCTCCTTATTTTTAAACATTTTTCCAGCGCTTGGTCCGTTAGAGGCATTTGTAAGAAGTGAAATAGAAAAAAAAACTGCCAAGGAGAATATGCTTTGAAGTTTTTAAATTTCCAGTAGGTAAACGACGGAAAAAATAATCTCTGCCACAGCCTGTCCAAATTTTCAAGGCGACACTACGTACATGAGTGTACTCAATACGTTTCAAACCGATTCTTTAACTGTAAAGTTTTTACTCAGTTATCCGCTTTTTGACGCACAAAACCCCTTCAAGTTACTAATAACGAAGCTACGAGTATATCTTTCAATCAGTATTCGGCAAGAAGTTCTTGTACATTGATACACTCGCTCTCGACTGCAACGAGCACTCGTGCACTTGAAGTTTACCAGGCATGAAACAACTATACTATCCCATACAACCGCTTCGTCAAAAAACACTTTTCGTTTCCATGTTTTCCTTCATTAAATTTACCCATTTTGAAGTAACTCAATAATTTGATGAACCGGTTTGTAGTTACTAAATACCATGCGCCCAGGCGAAACGAGTCAAACAACCTCGAAAGGAATTTATGTTACGTCAAATCAAAGGATCAACCGAAAAATATCTTCACCGCCTTTCAAATCATTGCTAGCAGCAGTAACCGTTTCAGTGGAAAAGTCATCTGCAATTCGAAGTTTTATGTTAAAATGTTGAAAGCATATGATGGGAGATTGTTTGGGAGGGCGCTCAAAAAATTGTAAGGAAATACGGGAAAACTCATCAAGACTACCCGGAAAGCTGCCAGCAACACCAAACTAGTTCTCCCAAAGTCATGCCCGGTAAACATGTCTACGGTCGGTGCTTACTTGTCGTTGATGTAGAGGTTTTCGTCAAGATGTTCAAATGAAGGTGGCTTCACAGCATCAGCTTCGGAGGCGCCACTTTCTCTGCACAAAACAGTGTCAGTTTGTTAAAGCGTGAGACACGACATGACATTGTAGCACACGAAACACGCAACTACGTCAAGACTTCAGCCACACAGTAAAGTGAAAATATGCTGTAACGTTTTCGGTCACATATAGTAACAAAGACAAAGGAACGTTATTGCATTAAGGTTTCACCAAAACCACCGAAAAAGCAATGGTTTGACCGCCCTTTGCTTTTTATTAATCTTCACCAGATTCGTGATCACGTACCGCGGCGAGATGGAGTTTGCTTCAGCATAACTTTCTTCTGCTTCTGCAACGCATTTAGTATCCACAGCAAGAAGGTGGACAGCCTGAAAGAAAGCAACAGCCATTGCCAGTGCCTCGTGGAGCAAACATGAACGAGGAAACTGCTTTTTCAACAGATAGCTCATACTGTGTTTAGAATTTGTAACCACGCTGTCACACGAACACAACTTAGCCTGTTGGCCAAGACCCGATGTAGCAACAGTAATAGTGAATGGTAGCGCCACAAACAAAAGTAAGCGCAATCACCAACTCTGGATCGCACGTGCAGTGCACACAATGAACTTCAGTGCAAGGCAACAGCGCTAGCATGTTGTTGAGGTTTAAATGTCCTAGAGAGACGGTAACGTAAAACATGCACATGGGCATACGAAGGTATTTACACGAACCACCACGTTTTGAAACGAATATTGCAAATTTCAAGAGGAACGCTACTCTTCATTGATTTTTCAGTTTATATGAAAGTTTTTGCGGCATTCTTGTTAAGATGCGTTTGTTTACTCGTAGTTACTGAAGACAATCGTCACAAGTTTTGCTAATGCCTTCTTGGTCAAATGCTAACTTTATTGAAATTTTCCTTTTTTTCACCAACCGAATAATACTTAGTGTTTGCAATGTTCATTAAAATGAGAGGGACAAAAAACATTGCCCTCCATTTGTTCTTTAACTCCATGGAAAGACTGTTCTTCCTAAATTCCCTGTACGACTGGCGGCTTCTACCTACAAAGAAACTTTTCCCAAATATTTGCTATGTTTTCGCCGAAAGTTGCACAAACGCGATTCGATATTCGCCAAAAACTCTTCTGCGATTGCTACGATCAGCCAGTGTCGATACCTATCGTGCTTGGCAAAAACTTCAAAAATCAAAACACATGTACATTGACAGGGAACTCTATCATTTACAGATACTATCACCCACACACAGGAACAACTTGGTCGACTCCACTACAAGTACTCGGACAACCAATCAATGCGTGATAAAATTACCTCCAATCTTCTCTCTGATGGCGACGATGCCGCCAAGCGGTTGATTATGCGCGGTTTAACTTTCTGCAACGTTTTTATCCGAGCCGATCGGCGTGGTCCTGAAAACCAAGCAAGGTCGTCACGCTTTTGCAGCAGCCATCAACACGCGAACCAATGCAGGGCGATGGTTTTAATCTTAATTTCCGACGATCATGAGCAGCCAGCGTTCAAAAAGCAGGACACGTTTTATAGCCTCATACAAGCGACAGAACCGACCCAACTATATCGGCCGCCCAACAGTCATACCTGAGTGTTTAATAAAGAAACGGCTCCAAACAATTCGGGGTTCTAAATTTCATTTTGCCAGGATACAGCAAGATCAAGCATGATCATTCACATCAGGTCTCTCTCTCCCTCTCTCTAGCTAGGTTCAGTTTATATCGACACCAGAGTGTCACGAAATAATCCGACGCAAATAACATATTTAGAACAAACACGTAAGACAACAGCGATAAAATGATCGAACCCCGTCACCAAGACCAATGCCAAAGCCTGACGGAACACAAGTGCTGCACATCTGGCGTCGTAGGCCACTTAAGAGCGCTTTCTCTAGCACTGAGACAAGTCGGCTATAAGAAATAAAAATAGCAAATAAGAGCTCAGCCTACCGTTAAGCCAACTGAAAACGTGCGGCAACTTACTGCGATTCGTTCCTACTTTTTTCAATTTTTCGAAGCCAGCAACTAATGGTTGTTGCGCGACTGTGCGTATTAATTTTAACGTTTTTGTATTTTTTTCCGGTTTCTGTCTTTCCGAAGAAGCTTTCGTTTGACGCAAACCTTAGGGCTTGCGTAACGAAAACAACGGAAAATTATACAAATGCTAAGTGTGGCTAACGTATTTGGTTCTGATTTACTTCATATCAGCATTGCCCAAAAATGCGCTCATTGGCGAAACATTTGGATTTAGTCGGATGGCATCCGCGCCTGTATCCAAAATGGTCGAATCGTTTCAGTTTGAGAGAAACCCTGTCCGCAGCCTCTCCACATACCCACTACCACTTCAACAAACGATATGGCACACTTCTATCTGTCTCAAACTTAATCAAAAGCTTTAAACAACTAAACACCATTACTTGCTAAATACCAGAACCAATCATTTCTACAGTCTGAAAGTAACACATATTTTTGCGATGATAAAATATCCGCGTAAGATTGAGCGTTAACGGTTGTCACCGTAAAAACTCGAAATTGACAGTCATCGCGGCGACAGCTTTGTGAAAGAAAGCATGGATTACAACTAACTGATCGTCCAGAAACACGCGCAGTTGAAACGCCTTGCATTGGACATCTAAGGGTGCGAATATTTGATTCTGACTTCCGCAGTTACCTGTCTAAACATCGAATCACAATATATGACTTAGGCGTATTATCGTTTGCCCGTCTTTTCATATAGAAATCCGTCTTTTCTTTACCATATCTGAAACTCAACCCAAACGTTGGGCTTCCACGTTTCACGATAACCACCTCGCCTAGCGTTTTTCAGAACTCTCACACGGCCAAAGGCCAATGATTTAATTTTTATATCAAACCTTGACAACTGCTAGGCGTTTTTCACCACATTTAGCCGTTATTACCAAAATCTAGACATTCCCAACCTCTCCTATTCGACCCCAGTCACAAAGACAACGTACATTCACCGCCAATAGCCAAACACGTCACATCACAAGCTTCCATAGCTTTTTTCCACCACTCGATGATGAATACCAATTCCCACACATTCAATGGACGCCGTTTACAGCGAAGTAGGGAATGCTACAATTTATCTTATTTGCAGGACTGAATATCTATAGATTCAGTTGCACCACATTTAAAGAATGGCACTTGATATGCTCAGTACAGGACAAGGATGGAGAATCTATCTACTACCATGGGCCGCACGAATAGTGGAATATCGCTGGCGAACCGTAAAAAATAATTAATTTTATTTTCAAATTCTACCTTCATCTTCCTACGGAAAATCAGGAACGAAAACAATGTCAAGGAGTGAGAGAGACTTATCCTGGCTCACTGTCTACGTGTCTGCTTGTCACTGAGTTTCGTTTTGACGCGATATTGTGTTCTAACTTTGGTAACGAAAATTCTGATGCGGTCCGTATTAAATATTCACGCGAGCCGCAGGTTATCCACCCCTGGTATAGGAAGTTAAATAAAAAGTAAACACCCATACCCAAAAAAACTAAACTAAGCCGATACAACGAGTAAGCAGTTAATGAAAACTGTGCGACATCGTTACAGCAAATTACTTGCCATCTTCGGCAGGGTCGAACAGAGATGAATCAACAGCCATATCATTCTCCATGATGTCAACATCCGATGAACCTGCAATACACATTTACATAATAAAACTAAACATAGCGTCTTCACCGTCAGGCAGACAGTTGTTTTCAAACCTACAACATGAACATGAAAACGTTGTTTTGAGCATAGCACACGTTTCAAAAGAAACATCGCAATTTTCAGCGTTCACAAATAACCTATAATCGAGCTATGAACCCGTCTTCTACTTCTAAACAGGAACACAGGCTGACTCCACAATTGGGGAATTCCCGAATTATAAAAGTGATCCAATTACGCATTAAACAACATCGTCATCCCAACTACAATTTCGATCGACTCAGGCAAACACATTATTGTTTGTGGAACCAAAAAAATTTCACATCTGCAAATACGAGCTGGAAATCACGCCGCCCATTTCTACACCGCATAAATGTTTATCTAAATCGAAGCCTGCTGTTAACTTGCGGCAGCAGTTAAAACTTTCACCTTTCGAGTCCTGGGAAACAAGTTCTCGTGTCAACGAAACATGCTCCTGTTCGTCTGCTTCGTATGTTGCAGGATCGGTGGACTCTTTTATTTGATTCTTACAAAATATGATTTAGTTGGAATTAGTAATCTGCTGAATATGGTAGGTATCTTTTCTAAAGGAATTTCGGGGTTATGCCAACAGCCTTTAGCAAGCACAATGAAGACACCAGATGTTTTTTAGGAGAAGCTAAAGTATTCATTTCATCAGAGCAATGATTTTTTTGCCTCAAGGTGAAATGTACATTTACAGAGTTTCCAAAAGACACATGTCTTTGAGGTGAGTTACTCGACTGCACGTGAAGTGTGACCTCTCAAACTTGCGACTTCCAATCTGGCAAACGCTAAAAGCGAAGTGTGGAGTCTATTAAGACAAGAGAATTTCACGAAGCTTTCGCAAAATATTCATATGATCTGAACCTTCATGCGCTCTAATACAGAATATCACTATCTGTCGATGCGTTTTATTTACGACTACGGTTTTACTTTGGGTTACTCAAAGTGTTGAAATACTTCACAAATTGTATGAATACGCAGCAGTATCCTACAATTAAAAAAAACATGCAAGACTGCGCCCATGGGCGTCGAAATGGAGGTGCAGGGGATTTTGTAATTTTGTATTTTCCAATATAATTTTTAGCAAAATTTTATATTTTCCTATTTAATTTTTGACAAAAGAGGTTGTTCTCATAGTTTCGAGTGAGTAAAATGAAATTTCATCACTGTTGCCCTCCAACTGAAAAAATCCTTTTGGTTACCCCTGGAAAAATCCACTATTGCTCTCCCCCTGGAAAAAATCCTCCGGTGCCCATGTTTGCACTAACAAAAATATTGCTTTGCCAGTTCAGGCGCAACTTACATATTAATTAACCATCATAGGTGGATTAGACCACAAAAAAGTACATTGGACAAAAACGAACCTGCGTGTTAACAGTCGCAACTTTATGGTCTCCAGCCCCGTCAATAGGAATCCTAATCTCCGTGACAGGTTCGCAATCTTCCTCCTCTGATGCAGAGCTGAGATCATCAAATGAGGTCATAGACGGATGTGGAGGACTCAACGATTTGGGAGATACGATAGGTGATTCGAAAGGTTGAGGTGTACCAGTTTTTTGGCAAATCGATGCATTCGAGTTAACGAGGTTTTTGAGGTCTTCTGTTACGTCAGCATCATACGAAGCCAGCTCAAGTTCGACGGAAGAATACTTCAGCTTCTCCTGCCGAAGATCAACAGCAAGTTCTGCTGATTCACTTACCAAGCTTAAATTGGGTTTTGTGCATTCTACATCACAAACATCATGTGTTTTATGCAAATTCGGGGTGTTGCGCTTGTCGAGTGACTCCGATTTCACTTGCTGGTGTTCCCCTCTTTTGAACCAGTCATGGCGACGCTTCTTGGCGGGCAAGATCGTTTTTATGCCGCTGTGCATTTCGCTTTTAACCAAAACATATTCGCGAACCGTCTCCTGAGGCGTCGTTTCATCGCGTGTTACTTCGCAGACAGGAAGGCTCACCGCGTCTTTGCGTGGCTCTGATGCGGTCGCAGGTGCGCTGTTGCACAGGTGGGCACTTTCAGACGACGTGGAACACACATTGGGCGAGGTCGCACTGGCAGGAAAAGACAAAGCACTTGAATCAGGTTCAGGAGCCGGGCTGCTGGGCTGCGCGGTTTTATGAAAATGCGGTGTTTCATCACAAGAGACAGGCTTCGCAACGTCTTTGCTCGTTTCACAGAACCCTGCTTCTTCCGGTGTTGAAGGGTCAGGGTCCAATGACACACAACCACTATGGTTGAAATCAGCGGGTTCTCCGAGTGCCTCGACGGAGGTTTCTGAAATATCTGGAACAGAATCCAAGGCTGGCTGCAATGGACTGCTTGACGCGTCACCTGCGCAGCTGACTGGTTCCTCAGCCTCGGCCAGGCAACCGTTAGCGGCGTCGACAGTACTGTCGGAAACCTCTGGCTCCGTTCCGACGGCACTTGAAAGAGCGTCTACAGACGGCGTATTGCGATTATCCCCGGTTGGAAGAGCAGGCCTCAACTCAGGAGATGTGTCACAGTGCTCTGCGGAGCTGGCAACAGCATTTTCAGCAGTCCTCACAGCGCAAGCAGCTGGGTTGGTCTTTGCGACGTCCTCGCTGGGTTCAGCAGCAGCAGGTGCTGACAACAATACATCGAAGACGTTTCTTCCATTCTACAAACAGTAAAAACACGGGACTAACGCAACACATCGAGAACCAGGGTGAGATCACATCTGGAGCGAGTTGCACCTTCACAAGACATGTTCGTAAAATGTACAGATAACCGCGTAGCAACCAGTGTTGTTTCACGTAACTTTGAGTCTTAACAAGGTCAGTGCCAGCTGCAAAATATGTTGAAGACTGGCCATCTGGGCACGCTTTACGCTTTGCTCATTTCCTACATGGTTTGCGTTGCCAGCATTGCGTAAAAGATGCTAAAATGCTAAAATACGCTTTCCAACTCCCTTATCCATCACTCCTTGGAAGAGTTGTTATACTAACTGCATTCGTACCATTACGAATACCACCTAAATATACATTTAGGACTATGAGTTTAATAAAGCAGCACATTTGCACCAACAATTCATTGCTGAATTTTCTGGAAAAAAGATTGAGGGAACACTGATGGAAGCAGAAGTCCACTGAATTTCAATTTTAAGAAATGTTTGGATACCAAAACCTCTTAGCGTACCTCAGGTTGAGTTAGGTTGTTCGCGTAATTTTCAGAAGAAAGCGGGGACGGTTCATGAAGACGTTCTGCTTCTTCGCTCTCCTGCTCGAAATCGTCCTCGTTTTCAGCAGACCAGCATGCAACACTTGCCAAAGCAACTGCCGAGTTCGCCACGGTCTTCGTCTGAACAGAAATGAATTTGACAACAGGAGAAAGTTCAGCACAACTGGCGGATTTAATGCGCGCAGCTTAATAAGAGCTAGCCCTGAGCAAACTATAACGAGCGATGCCGCATGCAAGTGGGAAGAGAGGCAGCGCAAATGCTTGTAAACTAATTTCATGTCAGCAGCTGAAAAATCGTCTTTGAAACCAACCTCTTTTTCTGCAGAAGTCCGTGATGTTTCTTTGTTATTTTGAGTAATGCGTTCAGAATCGTCTTTGTTTCCAGAATCTGTTAGAAATTAAACATATTGTGTAAGACAAACCTTTAAGATCATGTGGCAAACCCCGTAACTGCAGTTGAATACATACCTGGCAAAAATATCTCTTTAATTGTGAAAAACCATTATGTCCTATACTCTTAATACTTGCCGCATTCAAATACAGTATACTAAATATGAAAATCCTGAGTTCTTCAGGCCGCAGCGGTGGCTCTTTGCTCTGGTCATGAGACCATAACGGCTTAAACCAGCTACGCCCAATCCAGATTGCTTACTGAGCCAAAATTATGTCACTATCTAACCAGGGCCGCACCTCTAGTGATATTAATGGGGGCCGCACATTGAATGACGTAATTTGATCTTAGCCAACCAAATTTGGCTTAAGCTAATGCACTGAAAGCGTGCAAATCCTAACTGCAATGGCAACAACTGTTTGGAACCTTTAACCACTCCGTAAGGGCGATTTCATAGGCAATTTTAGTGCCAATGTAGCAACGGTACAAATCAGATAACTATTAAAACGTCTTGCACCAAGGCGTCAGTGGACATATGGAAATCTCCCAGCACGCAGTACAGACGTGATAAAGAGGCGCTGAGGAACACTTGCATCAAAAATGTCAATTTAAGATTATCAAAATGGGGATAAGTTGTCAGCATGTAGGCTACGTATGCTACAGCAAAAACTTAAACTCTCGCACAAAACATTCGACTGGGCCGCATGCGGCGCTAGGGACGCGGGTTGGACACAGCTGCTCTAAACGACGATCTCGAGCTTTTCCAGTATTTTCACACACTGTCGACACTTTCGTCAAGATCCTGGTCGCTTTCTTTGAAAATACCGATGCTTAAACTTGTGCCACATTGTTTTACCATTACCACAACAGCAATTAACTGTTTCACAAGCATAACGCAACTACCTCCTGTATTTAACAAGCAACAACCTTGCGCCTTCGTACATTCTAATTGAAAGGAATTGTCGAGGGCCGTGCCACAATTTTAGAGAAAGAACGCGAATCTCGATCGTGGACTATTCCCAACCACACGTAGGTACGGTCAGTATCGGTGTCTGTTGTTCTTACAGGCATGATCGATCCGCTCAGCGACAGATATCTTTACATATTTGTAAGTACTAGCGTTTCTGTGCAATGAGTTGCGGTATATTACAATGGGACACATACTCTTTGAGCTGTAGCTTCTCCTAAACGTTCACAAAATCGAACTGTACCTTCAGTGCCAAATTAAAGGGGTAAATTTTGTGCAAACTGCAATTATCACAGGCAACCGTAGCACAAAATAGCATCAAATGTCGCTATTGCATTAGCTAATATAAACGTAAGCTAATTTTGTTGCTATCAACTCATGAAGAAAGTTTCTACAGAAGAGTTTACGCCAGCTATATTTTTTAGAAATTTCTTACAGGTTAGACAAGTGTAGTTTTTCAACAAAAGAACTGTTTAGAATACACATGGTCCTTGCTTATGAGTGCGAGCGTGTGTCACAAAGTCGTGAAACCACTGTGAGATTCGTGTAGGAACCCGTAACTATAATCTTGATGATCTAACACTCTAAACATTACTTACATATCGCGCAGTACTGTGTGAATGTACTTGACTGGGCTGCATATGCCATCCCATCGTATGCATGATGCGCTGATCTTTACCGATACCTCAAATCGCTGCTAAATCAAAATGCTTGGAGGACAATCTCTACAAGCATCTCATTCTACCGCATGTAGTGTTACTGCGTGCACGAGTGTAAATCGCCAATACGGCAGTACCACTTGGAGGAGCACTTAAATGCCAATAAACCTGCTTATTATCCATTTGTTACACGTTCATACCAATCAGAGTTAAAAGTTTCTTGCAGGTAATGAAAATTCCATCGCGATATAATCGAGCCTGCCGCGTTTTCATTTTAACAGTTGCCTTCTGTCAACACAGGCGGACAATTTGTAACCTGTGAATCACACTTCGGTTAGTCAAATTTAAAGGGATTCGAAACCAACATTATAGGTACAGCTTTATCATTATCAGAAAAAAATTTTTAACAGCTTTTGGGCATACTTGGGAGCAAAAGGCAACCTCGAGCCTATAGTGCACCAGTATAAAGTACGGGTGAAAGTAGCAGCAGCATCAGGTCTGTCGACCAGGCAGTTCGAGTGAGTGCGGCACGCTGACCGACGGCATCAAACACGTAAATTTGTAAAAAAAAAACAGCAAGAAAACAAAATTTCATTCCGGGCTACAGAAAATAAACCTGTTTTATGCAAAGTTTTTTCTGGGCTTGGTGCTTTCTTCTTTGGGCTGGCAGATTCGTGTAGATCGAGTTTGCGATGGACAGGCTTACGTGCTTCAACTTTCTCATCTGACGAAAACGATTTTCCCTAAAAATGTAGGAAATTCCTACCTAAATATTACAAATCAATACATAGGTTTGCTTCATCACCAACGCACAAACAAAACTGGGTAATACCTGAGGGCCAATGGAAACGTAACCAGCACAATCAAAAGGAATGCACAACTTAACTCTGCTGCCGAACACGCAAGCGCAAAAAATTGACTAGGCAGACATAAAAATTTCTTTTTGAAGCACCAATATCGATCATAGCTTATTTTGCATATCATCAACATTACACAATGAGCCTGATGATGCAACAATGTCAGCATAAACTTCTAGATTTGTTACACATATAGTACAAACGCCAACAACACCCAAATGCGCGCTCAAGCTTTTTTGCGAAGCCACTTTGCAAGGACTATATAGCGTAACTTCAAACCATGTCATAACTTGATTGTCTTTCACCCTGTGATTCCTGGCGAGTTCATCGGACAAACAAAGCAGTGATCAACTTCAAACAACCACAATAACGTTCATAGCAACCTTCCTGGGACGATACTTTTCCGGTGAACGGGAGCGACGTAACCTCTTTTCTCGATTTCGTCTCAAAAGTTCATCGTCATCGCTACTTGAGGAAGGGCTTCGAGACGCGTGGCGTTTCCGGTTCTGTGACCCACGATGCCTGTGGAAACGCCACGATTAAACAATAAACAAATATCAGCAAAGCAGTAAGTGATTAATCTGCACTTGGACATGTGTTGTCGAAGTCGAAAATAGTCAGCTCAAAACACAAAACAACTCCAAGACTTCTGATGACATGTGTTGTATCAAAAAGTTACGTCAATACTAAAGTGACACTATCGGTTCGATTGTGGACAGGCTCTGAATCAATGCATTAGCTTCAATACGTTTTGCTGGAACAGCCCCATGTTCCCATCAAACATCTGAAAAATAATTGGAGTGTTACTTTTCGAATTTCGGCCACAATTTTGTGATTTGGCAAAGATTTTGGCAAATCTCTTTCCTTTTTTATACGAATGGATGACTGCTAGTTCCCAGAAGTCCGCCTGGTGCACTATATTATTGTTTCTTTTAGGAAATCCCTTCATGCGAAAGATTTCCAACTCCCTGATAAACATATTCGTTAAGACTAAACAAGAAATTACTTTTACTGAAATGCTATTATAACAAGGAACTGGATGATCTAGTCTTGGTGTCAACTTCGCGAAGCGTTCACAACTTGGCCACAATTAAATTTGAGATCCATACCGAGGTAGCGTTTCTCAGTACAGGAAGAAAATCTGTGGCACTCGCAATGCAAGTTCAGCAAGCGCAAAACTGTCTGGTTCGTGTTTTAATCCCGAAGGTCAGGCCACTACCAGAAAATCGCTTACTGCAGTGAACTTGAAAACCAAAGTGTTGAAAAACTGTGGGTACATCGCATTAAGGACACTTACAGCAGGGGTCTCATACTCAAATTGCCTCGAGGACCAAATGAGGACTTATGAAGAAACCCGAACGAGAGCCACATTATGACGTTGACACAACAACGGCCGTACCTGAACCTTACTACAAACAGCATTTACATCTATTTACCGCGAAAGGTATCATGAGTTATAGGCAAATCATTTCTAGCCGTCTCTACGTTCGTTTGAAATGAACTAGATCACTCGCTGGCCCAGAACTTTTAAACACCTGTGAATAAACTAAATCACGTTTCAAAGCTATTCAAAAATTCCCAAAACGCATCACTGGTTACACAAAACGCCCTCGCTGGCCACATGCGGCTTGTTTGAGACCCCCGACTTTTAAGATGCAAAATTGACAGGGGCTTTAGAAAATACAAAGGCAACGATTAACGGCAAAGTAGCAAATATGTAAACTTCAACCTACGTCAACATCCACCGATTTTCATCAAAGACCCACCGCTTTCCAAACCCTGCTATGGTAAGTTTACTAATCTCAAAGATGCTACTTTTTACAAAGAGCTCTAAAACCCAACCTAGGATTGCGCCGTCTCTTCTCCATCCAATAATCTGTCGATGATATGGAATGTCTGTGATTATAAGGTGATCTTGATCGCCTTCGTCCCCTTCACAAGTAAATCAGACAAGTATGACCAACAGTTGACGACTAACTAGTTTTGCTGCAAACAAACTAACGAAGATGATAACATGCAACGATTAGTAACGACAGTCATGTTGGTGGATGTGACGTCAAAGCAGTCATTCAAAGCAAACATAATAGGTTAAGTGTGATTACGACCGTTTTGACAATGAACACTGAGAGTGGGGTCTTAAGGATGTTTTGGGTAGGATTTGGACAATTTTTTATAAAAATGAACAGTGATTTCAGCAGGATGGCAAACCTTTTAACACTGTATATAATTCTCTGGAGTATCTATTGGAAAGTTTTGAGGCTCACCTCATCAGTACGAAGCATGAATTTGAATTTCATCTATGGGTTATTTCCTAGGCAATGTTAGCAAAATTAATCCCCAAACAATTTCCAACTTGGAAAATGTACATTACAGCCAAGATCAATACAATACCATTTTGCACATCGTTCAAAGTGTGTGAGGTTGTGATTGGTGCCAGATTAGTAAAAAAATACAGTTAAGCGTGAGCTTTATCGCTCGGTGGTTATAAAACGGGTGCTTTTAAACACCGCAAAGCTGTCAGATTTTAAATCGTTCTTTGTCCGATCCTTACCTATGATCAAGAATCTTGGGTAATGACTGAAAGAGTCTATCCCAAGCACCAGCGGCACACAGGATTTTTGCTAAGAGTTCACGGTGTGACGCTTCATGACAAAGTGCACAGCTGTGAAATTAATATAACCCTGAATGCCGAACCACTTGTCCTACGAATCGAGATATCTCAGCTGCGTTGGTTCAGCCATGTGTCCAGAATGTCCCGGAATTGTTTGTTAAGGCAAGTTCTGCTGGATACACTCAAGGGAAAGTGGCCTTGAGGCTGTCCGAGGACCAGGTGAAGTGCCCACAAGTCCGACCATGCTTGGTCCCATCTTTGTGTGGTGCCAGCAGAACTATCTGACATTGCTGTTGGCCGTGAGGTATTGCTAGTCCTCCTAGGGCTGCTGCTCCTGCCACCCTCCCCAGAGGAAAAGGGGGCATGAAAATGAATGAGTGAAACAAAAATTATAAGAAAAAGACCAAGGACCAAAAGGTAAAAAGATGGTACCACACAAATGATGTATCGACAGGTGGCACCATGCAGTAGACTAGCAACCAGGGTTGTAAAAAAACGACCAAAAAAGCCCACTTAAAAAAAAACACCAAACAACCAACTCTTTCCTTTTCCTTTGAAAAATCTACTAAGTAAAAACTGAAATAAGCAGCACACTTGTACAGTTAACAGTAATTTTTTTTTTGATTAAACAAAACGAACAGCAACGCAATTTAAAGCACTTGAAAAAAGTGAATAAATCAAACAGTTTGATTAAATTCTAATGGGTATCTTCTTCAGCTCTGCACAATCGGTATATTTTAACCAATTTTTCTGCCTTCTCTGCATCTAAACTTCTGATTTTGGACCATACCAAATCATAAATTGAAAAAATACACTCTAGATGCTGAACTAACAGGGCATGCACATAAGCTTGACCTAAAACTGCAGAGTTTGTGTAGGAGTGGCTTTTCTGCTTGCTGTGCACATGCTTGCCAAGCCTTACCACTTTCGTGTGAATTGACCAACAATACTTTGCGGAAACAAAGACGGGGTACATTTCTTTACTCTCAATTTTGAATGGCATAATAGGTACAAGAAGTTATTATTGTGTAATTCTGAAAATACTGATATTGCATGATGGAATAAAAACAATTCAGAATGGGGTTTTTCGGTTTTCCTCAAAAAAAGAACAAAATCTTGTTTCTTTATAAAAAAAACAAAAAAAACAGGCGGGTTGTTTTTTTTGAGAAAACCTGTTTGTTTCTCAACCCTGCTAGCAACTATATTATTTCCTCAACCAACAGGATACCAATTATCTCTAGTGAATGCTAAATGAGGTTTAAGTGGATCTATCAAAAACTGAAGTTAGAAGGAGTTACAGCTTAAATAAGACTGCAGGATTGAGGATGCATATTGTTACATGAAACTGATTTCCTATGAAGAAATTTTCTGATGGATTCACTTGTTTGTCACCTTTGTGGAGACTGGTTCCTTGTCTGTCTTGCTGCGGAAGTCACTTTTACAAAGAGTGCAGATCACATACAGTGAACGGCTACAGCAAAAAAATTCTGGAGATACCTGTGATAGCCTAAGCCAAAATATCACAAAAAAATTACTTGACAATTTCGATCAACTTCACCAGTTACACTCCAGGTTCTCAACTTTTGTCATGGCAGATCCCTTTTACTGTGTAAAACAATTGCAAACACCAAAATTTTGTCAATCTTTTTTTTTTATTTCTTCAAAAATACTTGTATGATTAGGTCTCTGTTCAGTTAGAAATGCAGCATGGTTCACTGTATCAGATGGTCACACCTAACCTAAAATGGCAAACATTTATCTTTCTTATGCACAAGAAAAAACCTCTTTGAGCAGTTCATATACGAATTAAATGTTCTAGGTTTGCTGTTGAGCTTTCAAGGAATCTGCTACCATACTCTGCTTTCATAACTTTGTGATGAACCCGAATGCTCATATCCACATTTCAGTAATAAGTCTCCACAAGGGCAATGCAGGTAAATCCTGCTCACCAAGCGAGCACATTCAGCTGTGCCTCCCTTTATTCATAAATGAAAGGCCATTTATTTCAAAGCAATGTCACTTAATGCTAATGAGCTAACTGTTGTTGCAATTCACAGAAAAGTCTGGAAATTAGGAACTTGAGTTTTCCAGTTTATTTTGATACTTTGATTTGATGTGCACTATAGTAGAAAAGTCAACTTTAGAAAGGGATGTGGAAGCAACTGGAACAAGTACGCACAATGTCGCCATGCTAGATAAGTTTAAGTAAAAGTTGCACTAAGCTGGATGGAAAAATACTGCTTGGTATAACTGTGACAAATACCACTTTTAGTTAGACTGACAAACTGTTAGTCTGCAAAAAATAACTGGTTTTATGATTGGCACAAAATACTTGAATGGATTTAAACAAGGTTGTGCTGCCAGCTCATTAGATCCATCACCAGTTTTAAACTGCAGTTTTGGAACTACAACAAGCCCTTTGCAGCTACTGATAGGTTGTATCAGTTCCCACCAAACCATTATGTCACAATGTCTGGCCAGTAAAGGGTAAATAATGATATACACCAAAGTGCAACAGAAGTGTTGCAGAAAATGTCCATGATGGAAAATGCTTGCAGGTCCCTGGCTGAAAACCACTGCTGTATACATTGAAACTCAAGCAAACCCAAAACCTAAAGAAAGGCCATTCATTACTAGGGAGTCACATACTTCCAGTGATGGGACTCGACCAATTCGCAAGAACCTGTTCTTGGAATTCCTTTAATCCTGGAACCGGTTATTGGCTTAAGTCAGGGGTTTTCAATTTTTCCTCATGAACACCTTTTGCTTATAACTTATTTTGGCAAACCTCTCACAGACCTATTACTAACTTTTAAAACCTTCGGTGCTGAATGACGCATATGTGCGTCAAACATTCAAATGCACAGGGTGCGGATTGACCCATATATGCGTCATTCAAACACCAACGCAACAACTTTTTGTGTACTTGTTTGTTTGCAGCGAAATTTTCTACAAATGTTCTTCATATCAAGACACGCTAATCTCATACAAATTCATCAAAAACTTCTTGAGTTATGAAGTTTGGTAGCAAACCATCTTGCTAAGCCTAGGCTACAAGACTTTTTCAAGAAAGTTAAGTGCGAACAGTTGTTTGGTGACACACAATAATATTTTTTGCACTCATTTGGTTGCAGTGAAAATTTACAATAATGTTCTCCATACCTACCCACACAATCTCTGAAAATTTCAAGTAATATCAGCAAGAACTTTTTAGTTATGCTGTTTGGTATCAAGCAACAGTTTGCTAGGCTTACGCTACAACACTTTTTAGAAAACGCTTGGGTTGGATGTATGAGAATAACTTTTTTTAGTTGTGTTGGTGCACAGAAAACTTCCACATATAACATTCATACCTATTCTCATCATCTCTGAAAATTTGAAGTAATTCTAATGAAAAGCTTCAGAGTTAGGTTCTTTCGTTTCATAACTACAGACGCGCGCAGGCTACAAAACTTTATCTATTCAGCAGGGTTGAACAGTTGTTCTGTGAAACACCATAACTTTTTTAAAAATAAAGTGTTTGCAACCAAAAATCACAAGAATTATTTTCGGATTGTCATGAATTTTGTCTGAAAATTTGAATCCAGTACATCAAGAACTTTGCGAGTTAATATTTGTTGAATCGAGCAACCAGACTCTTGTTCCCGAGCATCAGAGTAATTGTTTGTGCATGTGCCTGGCAATGTGTTGTGCGCGTGTCTGGCAATGCGCTAATTTGGGTTCAGTAGTTGTTGAGTAGGGCGCAATTACTTTTAACTGCTTGGTCTTTTGCAACCAATTTTAGATGAATGTTCTTTGCGTGAAAATACCTCTTACCTGAAAGTTTGAGGTCAATCAGGCGAGTACTTCGAGTTGTTCAATTTTGAGTATAGGTGTTGGATGAAAACAACCTAAAAACCATCCCATGCCTGCTAAATAATTGCATGGAATTCACACAGCACCTAAGGTGTTAATAGTTAAAAAGACTAAAATTTGGGGAAACAACTAAAATCAATAATTTTCCTTGCTAGACTCTACCAGTTGTCAACACAAATATCAACTTTTGCACTTATATCGGGCCAACCAGCATGGTTTGACTCTGGAGACTATGATAATAAGAGAAACCTGTTGTTAGTGAGTCCTGGAGTGAGAGAACTTGTTCTTAAAAAAGTTTGAATCCCACCACTGAACACTTCATATCTGTCTTTTTTTCACTGAGACATTTCAGTCATTTTTACTGAGATATTTTGGTCGCTGAAACATTTCAGTCATTTGTCTCAGAGTTGTATTAAAACTCACTGTAACAGTATTTTAACCAATATTTTCAGGCATTCTCACTGAAATGACTTAATTTTTTTCGGTCATTTCAAAAACATTTCGGTCTATGACTGAAAACAGAAACAAGCTTCCTATTAGAAAAAAAAATCCTTCAACTTGATCCTAGAGCTTACAAGAAGTTGCATGAACAAACAGAACACTGTCCACGACCTTTCCAAATGTCTTATTTTCTGGTATCTATCCCAGAGTCTTGACATGCAATCCTATTGCCAACTTTTAACAGAAAAAAAAAACAGACCTTAAGATACATTCCTAACCTTATATGTAGATTTAGTTGTGGAGTAGAATGTAAAAACCTTTGAAGATGACTACCTAATCAAGAACTACTGTGGCAAGTCAATAGATGTTCTGATGTCTGAAATAGCAACAAGCCAAAAGACTGGTGACGACTACACTGTATCCAAATGAATGTCAAATGCGCATTTACATGTCTGCAAATTTTGTCAGCAGATCATGTTCGTTAATAAGACATGAAATAGTCTTAATTTTTAGGCATATCGTTTACTAACTTTTTTAACTTACAGAGACTCCTGTGGATTAAAGAACATATTTTATGTTTGATGAATCACCCACTGGAACTGTTGGCAAAAATTTGTATTCATACTAAAAGCAGGTACTTTAATCAAACATAAAATTATGAAGTGTCCGAGTGTCCATGCTTCAGACATCTGGCTTACTGCAAAGTGACATTTAAACAAAACGTAGTGTCTGATGATAAAATGAAAAAAATGCTTTAGTCACTGCAGGTGTATATCTTACCAGATAGTACAGGATAACAGAAAAAACAGTCATCACCTAAAATTGAATAACTTTTGAAATAATTAATCAATTCTTTTTATTTTTCAGATTTACCAATTTTGACATTCAAGATGCCATGGACTACTGAGCAAAAGATATTTATAGTTGAGGCATATTTTCGGCAGAAGTCTATCCACGCAGCTCAATTGCAATTCAAAGAACGGTTTGGATATTGTGAATTTCCTGTCCACTGAATGATCAACAGATGAGTCAACAAGTTCAGAACCCATGGCACTGTGCATAACCTCAATCGTAAAGACGCTAACAGACAATCACACTCTGGACGACCAAAATCACGGACACCACACAACGTAGCTGCTGTCAGAGACTCTGTTGTCCACAGCCCGAGGACGACAACGAGCGGTCTGTGACAATCAACACCGAGCGATATGTCCACGTGCTTGGAAAGTTCTGGACAGCACTTGGTTGACGGAGAGGGGTCTGTCAGGGTCCTCCAGTGGCTCCATCAGGATGGTGCCACCCCCACACCTCAAACGAATCATTGGCATGGCTACACCAGCGTTTCCTTGACCGACTGATCAGCTGAGGTGTGACCCGTACTGGTCACCGCATTCACCAGACTTGAACACTCCAGATTTTCAAATGTGAGGATACCTCAAGGACTGGGTGTATGGCAACAAACCCCAGACTATCCCTGACCTGAATGCAATAATCACAGCAGCAATAAGAGTGATCCCAAGGAAGGAATGCGGGAGGGTCATTGAGAACTTTGCCTGCCAGATCCAAATGTGCCTGTAGCGCTGTGGAGCTTATTTGGACAACATTTTTTTGAGCTCCAGAGAAACAAAGAGTTTTTGTAGTACAGACTTGAAATTTTGGAGATGTCTGCTACACAGGCTTGACCTAATGTAGCTGAGTCAATCTAAATAAAATTTTGGACATTATTCGATTTTTGATGATGCCCATTTTTTGTGTCCTTTTGTGCTCTTTTTCTGATGTTTGGTTAGTTTAAGCTTCAAAATCCCAAGTTAGTTCATGGATTAACTTGTATTTTTTAAAGTGACCTATTCTTTGGTTGCCTCAAAGTTCTTTTAACACTAGCCTTATAAGTATCTTCAACCTTCTTAACACTTTGAGAGCCGCCTGGTTTTGGCGATTTTCGCAAAAAAAACAGCAGTTTTCGGTTGCCTTACCAATGCCCTAGCTCCTCTGCCCATTGCGCTAGAGAGCTGTTCAGCAGTTCAAACGGATCGGCCAGTCTAGTAGATTGCACTCGAAAAAAAATTTTTTGTTTGGGGGGTGTGGTTTTTTTGTGAGTGACGTCATAAGTGGAGGACTTTTTGGCCACCTTGGCCCACTTTGCCTGGCCCTGGGTGCCAACCGTTAGGTGCTAGTATTTCGCTGAAGTTTTTACTAGAAACTAGGCTATAATCCGAGTCTTTTGATACTTTGGATGACCTGCTGGGGTTTCGGGTTCAAAAGTTATGATGTAAGTTAGTAAAAATATTTCACTAATTAGCTAATTAGATAATTAATTAATTTGTTTATTTTAAATCATAAGTTTTGAAACAGAAACACTAGAAAGTCGATCAAAGGCTCAAAAGACTTGGACTCAAGTCTAGTTTCCAATGAAAACTTCAGCGAAACACTTTGGCCTAGTAGTTGGGCCCTAGGCCAGGTAACATGAGCCAAAATGACCCTAAACTGCTTCACTTATGACGTCAGTCACAAACAATCTGCACTCCCCAACCAAAAAATTTTTTTGAGTGCATACTACTAGACTGGCTTATCCGTTTGAGCCCTTGAACAGCTCTCTAGCGCAATCAGTGGAGGAGCTAGGGCATTGGTACGGCAACCAAAAACTGCTGTTTTTAGGCCGAAATCCAAGTACGAATATACCGTAGGCCAGCTCTCAACGTGTTAATTTTAGTCTTCATTTTTACTTGTGGTTTGATTAGGGGGGCCAGAGATGTCTGGTTTCACTGATTTAGTTGTGCAGATGAACTTTGACATTTAATTTTATTTTGGGCTAGCTTGTTTATTTGTTCCTTTTTCAATTTTACAATTTTTTTGTCAAAACCTTTTTCTCATACCTCTTGTTGTGATTATTTGTTCAGACTCTTTGAGGTTTTGTATTTGACAGTATTATATTGGACTGCTGTAGGGAAGTACTTTTTGCATGTAGACATGAACTACGTGTAGTTATTTTCTGTATTTCAATCTAGGCATTAGCATGCATGATATGAATAGCTACAACCAAGAAAAATGACTGGAAGATAGTCTTCCTATAGCAACACTAGTGATCACGACTCTTTGCAGAGCACTGCACTGTTAGAATGTGGTTTGCATACCTTTGCCTTGATGTTTTCTAAATGTGCTGTATTCTAATAACTGGACAAACTCTGCTGCGTGAGAACACAAGTTTGACACTTGGCTATTTTGTTTTCCACTGATTGCTGGCTCCCCATGTTGTTTAGCATTTTGTGGGATCAACACTGTCTGGGTACATGGAGAAAAATTTCGCATGGTTTTAGTTCCACTACTTCATGTTATTATAAGTAATGACCAGTCACAACTTTTCATGAACTGACTGCCTGGCTTTAATAATGTATTACTGGTAACAAGTCACCCCAATTGTATATTTGGCATTATACTGTTGTTTGTTGTTTCACTGTGCATATGTTTTGAACTTTTTACGTTGAAACAGTTCCTTACCTGCTATAAAGTCTTTTTTTTATTCACCTCTTTCTCATAATACCATTTTGCCTCTATTGTGCAATGATGGATTTTAGTTCATTTTCAACTTTCATGAACTTCACAGATCTCAGAGTGTTTAATTGATGTGACGAGTATTTTCCACAGCTTAGCAACAGCTGATACTTTGCCGAGAGATAGTCATTTTTATAAGATATAAATTATTGGTTGATCACAACAATTGAAAGCTCTAGGTTTGCTACAAGTCTCTAATGCAGGGGCTCTTAACCTTTTTTCTCCAATTCCCCACTTTTTAGTGGGCCAACTCTCCATTTCCCACCATAGCATCGGTCTTTGACAAAATTGATTTTAACCCATGAAGTGTTTAGTACGTAAATGACTTACAATACCTCATATATTGGTTGTTTTTGTTATTAAAACAGTCTGTAAATGGTTGTGATTTGTAAAGTATGTCAACATTTGGATGTGATGTGTTAAATTTTGAAGCAGTGGTTCTACTGTCCACCGGTCATTCCCCACTTGGTAACTCTGCCATTCCCACCAGTGGGAAATTCCTCACAGGTTAACACTTTGGCACCCGGCTGGTTTTGGGGATTTTCGGCAAAAAAACACCTAAACGCATGTGGCTTTACGTATGAATATCTCCGCTCCTATTCGCTCTAGCGACTCGGCGAAACTCTCAAAACACGTGGCCAGTCTAGTAGATTGCACTCGAAAAAAATTTTTTGCTTGGGGGATGTGGGTTGGCTGTGAGTGACGTCATAAGTGGAGGACTTTTAGGCCACCTTGGCCCACAAG
>Ga0210059_1000747_pt1 | contig 44403 bp, 20 predicted proteins | sample Ectturendosymbi2_FD_188042 | JGI IMG/M metagenome (GOLD analysis project Ga0210059, IMG submission 188042) | Ecteinascidia turbinata endosymbiont from Florida, USA - Sample 2 (SPAdes) (version 2) | ecosystem: Host-associated > Tunicates > Ascidians > Unclassified | place: Key West, Florida... | reverse complement strand
CTGGAAAAAACATTGAAAGAAACGAAAAATATCGGACACATAAAAAACATGAAAAATATCAAAAATTATCAAAATAATGAAAAACATTGAAAAATATCAAAAAAATTAAAAATATCAAAAACACAAAAAAAATATTGAAAATATAGGTCGGGGTAGGGGGGCTGGGGAAAACCTCTAGGAACCCGAACCCGAACACACCCAAAACCCGTAAAATGGCCACTCTGGCCGCCCTCTGTTACTACTCTTGCTAAAATGCATGATCCTGTTTGCAGTGGCGTAATTGACGGGGGCGGGGCAATGGGTCGAGCCACCCCTGGCAAGCTAATTGTAAAAACTGGACCACCTTTAGTTGATATTTTGACATTTAGTATTCTTTAATTTGTTGTTTTTTGCGTTTTTCGGGGTGGTTTCGTTTTTGTTTTTTGTTTATCTAGTATGCACGTCCACGACATCCAGAGATCCACTATCATTTCTTAACCTTTTTCTGAGTTTTGGCTAGTGGGCCCCCTTCAGCTAAGCTTTGCCTTCCCTGGCTCAAACCTCTAGTTACACCACTGCCTGTTTGTACCATCAGAAAATACCGTAACGATGCACATATATCTGGTCCAACTACATTGTCAGATTTTTTATACGACCATGGCTTTTCTCAGTACGTCATCCAGTAACAAACAAAACCTTGTCTGAAATGGCAACTTTCTGCGAACCAAGCCATTTTGCATCGACATCCAACCAGAGACTCTATTTGCTAAACACGGTTCAACTGTCACAGCGTACTAAATTTGCTGAACAAGGCGAATATCTTGTTTTTCTACTTCATACCTCACTGAAGGATGACAATGACATTCAGCGACAAGTGAAATCACGTTAATGTGCAGCAAACAGGCTCAGAGCCACCCGGACGCAATACTTAACTGCAATAAAATAATTTTTTCGTACATATTGCATACTAATGCATGTCTGCCAATTGTGGGTTAAGTACTCACAGTCTGACATGAAATGCCTCCGCAATAATAATAATAGGAATTTTTCATTGCATTTTCAGGAATGTAAGGCTCAAGTTATTTTAACAGGACATTTGATGTCTTGATTAGAAACAATTAGCATGCGTTTGTCCACCAAAGTGCATCGCCACCTAACTTTTTTTTTATTCGCTTATTTTCAAACTTCTGGTGCTTTTCACAAGTCTTAATTTTTCTCCCCCTTTTCACCAATTATAATTGATACATAACACATAATTATGTATGACGATGACCGAATGCAGTAGTTGCCGGTTTGTTTTTTCAGGGTTTGTTTCTCTTCAGTATCGCCTGCGCATACCAACTAACATTTATCCTGTTTTGTGCTACTACACAATTCTTTTTAATTATGTGTTCTATGACTAACCCCAGTGATATGAGCCAAGCGTCTAATCCCAACATGTAAAATAAAATAATCTTGGAAAATCCGCAACATCTGCCGTTAGAAAACAGATTCAATGGTTTCCTTTCGTTTCCCACTTTGTTTAGCGCAACACAATTGCCTCCAGTATTATCTAGTACCTTCGGTATTTCTTATACAAGTGCCTGATTTCACAATCATCCTATGCTGCCTTTTGCGGTTTGTTTGCTGCATTATACATTCCGCTAGATGCCGCTACACCACTTTTCAACGTAATATGCAGTACAATACCGACAAATGCTGACTATAGAAAATTACGTTGTTTGTATTTCAAAATTTTTGCAAAGCAATCTGAGCAATCATTAGAAAACGTGCTGTAGACAAAAACTGCGCTAGACTAACCAAAGCTTTCATTTAATTTTATACCCGCTTTGCCTCCGGCGAGGGTGGAGGGGACAGCAGCCCTTAATTGGACATCTCACAATATATTAACGGCTATCAGCAGGCCCATACCCAGCTTGGGACACCATGGGGGCAAAGAGGTTTCTGAGAGGGGTCCAAATTTTTTAAACTATGTCCAACAGTTTTAAGCTATGTCCAACATATTTTTCCAGGGGGACGATAAATTTTGCAGGAGGAACTTCGCCCGCCTACGCCCTCCTGGTTCGGGCCTGGTTAACAGCAACCTCTAATAGTTCTACTGGTTCCACACCAAGCCGGGACCAAGCCAATGTAATCACGCTACCTGCTCCTAGACGGCCTCTGGGCTGTTTTCCTGTTGGTGTAGCCAGCAGGACTTGCCACCCCGATCTTTCCTTAGGAATTCTGGTCAAGGGGCTGAAACATCGTAGCTGAGAACTCTTTTTTCCGAAAGGTTGTTCGACATTCAGGGCTTTACGAAGCGCAGACATGCAGCAACCACTACACACGAAAAGTATGAGTTATGTTTTGCGCTATCACGTTTCTTAGCCGATGTTGTTTTTAGATCCTCCTGCATCATAAACGCTCCTAACCAAGCTTGTTTGTTGAAACCCTTTCCTTTACAAATTTTTTGCCGATCGCTTCCATTCTACAATCCTGGTTGCTACTGTGGAGTTCATGAAAAACAACTTTTCGGTGATTTCAGATGGAAACTTCACGCACAACAACATTAAGATGGCTCAATTTAACAAAAATAAATATAACCAATAGACATGTACACAGAAATTGGGAATTTCAAAGCAAAGTAGCGTAACACAAGAACTTCATTGAAGAAAAAACGCTCAGCGACTGCGTTAACTATGCGCCAAATGGTTTACATTTGGGCTTCTCCAATACCTTGCACTGACACTTTTCAAAACAAAAAGCTTTAATCTTGCACTAAACACTTAAAAGAAAAAAAATAGTTGTTTAATACTCAGAAGCGTAGTATAAGTGCTTTCTTTCCATGTGCTCTACAGTTTTCAAATGAATTCATTTCGATTTGCTCACACTCGGCTTACATTATTTCAGAAACAACTGAAAAGCCAGTAAATTAATTGCATTTTAATCTCTATAGCATGGAAATATACAACCACGCAAAGGGAAAGGATAGGAATTTGTACCCTTAACACAAAATGCGAAGTGAAGCTGGTTATCTATAAATGATAATAATTTACAGCAAGTCTTCAACTTTTTAATAAGAAATGCGGTGGTGATGGCGCCAAACTGCGACAGCAAAAAATTACATTTGAACTACGGCCAAGCGCGGCTTTCAAAACTAATACAGTTTTACACCAATTCTACATATTGAGTGTGGCCAATCAGTGGAATCCCAGTTTCTCCGGGTTCAATCAATCGACAAACAAAACTATAATACACAAATCAAATGGCAATATTTCCGAAAAAACAACATGTTTAGACAACTCAATGATTTTGTATGTACAGTTGAGTATACGTATACTGACAGAATCATTTTACTTCCTATCCTGTTATACAGAAATAGAAAGCATTCTAACGAAGGAAAATTTAATTCCGAAACAGCAATTAAGTGATGTGCGTGAATTTTGACTCTTTCCTTACAAACGAAAACGACAAAATTGGTTGATTGAGTAATTCCACGTTGAGCATCACGGAAGCTTACGAGGTTAAATTATTTGAAAAATATTTGGTTTTAATTTAAAACGCACTGCCAATTTGTACAGCCCTATAATTTTTCTAATATTTTGTTGAGTTAAAATCGTGAAATTTACACGTTTCGATTTCTTGCAGATTTGATCCAATGTGACATTTGCTAAGATTTTCTTAGCAACTGTGAAAGTGTTTCGTCTGGTATAACAAATTCACAGAGGTCAATATCAACAAGCAAGTTTAATTTTTACATTAATTTTATGACCTGTAGCAGCGACGCTTTCGAAGGCGGTAAGTTGCTAATCACGTTGTCAATAAATTCAGACTTTACTGCAAATTGGCCGCATGCTGGTGACAAGCATCTTGATAGCACCGCAATGAAACGTGTGCCGTAACAGTTTTCCAAATGGTTACCCTCAAACGTATGTGAATAAGCAGATATAGCATTCAAAACCTAGTTGCCAAAGAAGAAAGTTTCCCCAACATTTGGCGAGTAATCACCAGTGTCAAATGACATTCCATTATGTCAGTTCCCATGACGCCACTTGTGTTGCTATAAAATATTCATTTCTATGACTTTCTTGCGTACTCACCGTTTTGCCATGAAGAAATAATAATTCAAAGCTTTTGGAACTAATTTGCAGCTATCAGCTTATTTCTGTATTTGAAACCTCCAAAAGTCAAAGCATTGTCAAATCAAGGTCAAAAAATTTGCTAGTTTCATAACCGCTCATTTATCAACACTGCCAAGGCCCAGGTGCATAATATGGGCATACATTTCCAATATATCTTTTTGAAAAGTTTGCATCACAAAAACCTGGTGTCAAGGTTTTCAGATGAAGATCACTTTATTGCAAAATCTTCTAACGTTGCGTAGTCAATTAAAAACTAAACTTCAGTTGACCAAAAATGCTTGTTTTAACTTCCGGGTATGAGAGAAAAGTAGTTATTGCTGCTCTTGAAACTATCTTCGAGGATTATTATGTAATATCGCTGTTTTTCATCTGATTTACCGTAACAATCCAATAATTTTAGTTGAGCTGAAATTTACACTTTGACTACGTCATCCTAGATATCAACAAATATCTGCATATGTCTCCTAATTACGAGTCATCTATCACGTCAACGAAAATCGTCAAATATCCTATAAATAGAGAGTGTTAGTACCTTAACGCTTCATCCCTGGACCACCTCAAGTATTTCCAGAAACCCTCTGCTATTTTAAGCACCAATCCATTGAAAACTGTACTTTGGAGGAAAAATATTTTTCAAAAATTTGTACACTTGATCTACAGTGTTAGTTCAAAATGGTAATCAAAGCTTCAGGAAGTTCCAAGTAAACCCAAAAAAGAATAATTTACAAACATATGCTTTACCATGAAACAGTTTTCTTGAAGAGACTTCACAACGACTCGGGTTAACCCAAATGGCTGTCACTCATTTGTGAATTTAAACAGCGTTGTCGACATTACTTCCGTAGCAGTTTTGTGATGTGCTAATAAAAACGTCAAACGAGTAAGTTTAACCGTGAGTATTAAAATGAAACAGTATTCTTGTACATAACCTAACAATGAAATACAGTACTTCAGTACAGCTTTTTAAGGTGTTTTAGGAACCCGATTCGGGTCCCTAGAATCAGAGAAAATTATCATCGGGTCACTAGAATCACAGAAATCGGCTCCCTACAGGTCCATACCGGGTACCTAACATTTTCCTTAAAAAAAATCTGCTTCAGTTAATTGTTTTTTGTTTTTAATAGAACCTAATAATAAAACAAACTTTAGAAACTTTTCTATCAAAGTGTGATCATAACACAGGGTGTAAAATTGTCAGTAAACTTCTCAGTTATTGTTTTCACCAACAGAAAAAAAGCTCACTAGTATTGTATTTATACACTAACTACTGCTTATGATTTTATGTATAGAATGTAGCTTCTAGGGTGTTGCATATTGAAATCAGTTATGATTCATAACTTTTAACATCAACTGCATTTTTTGCGGTTAAAATTTTCTGACATAAAACGCAAACATTGTAGTCGAAACTATAGTTGAACCAAAACTACCTGAAGGGCTGCTTGTAAATTTTGGGAAATGTAACCTTATTTAGGAACAGGTGGCACCGACATTAAGTTTAAGTCTTTGTGCAAATAACGTTTGCTTTAACGTGGTTGCTTGTGACTAGGAGTTACCAATTTTCTCGCAAAGTTTAGCTTTGATGCTTGATCAACCCGCGATAAAAGTGAATCAAGTATGCAGCGTAGGGCAGTTTGCAGATCATTTTTACAATTGCTATGGCAGCTTGGTTAAAAGTGTCTGAAAAAACATAACAGGGAACTTGTGTTATAAATAAGACAAATCCTCTGGTATGGCAACGTTGTTCCGAACAATGTGGTAAAGCCTAATATGACCTAAAACGCTGTTAATTGGGGTCAAGTCAGTAGTGAAAGGCGTTTGGAAGGAGCGAATTACAGTACTTTTTACTCATTTCAGCTTTAAACTTAAAACTATTTGCAAAACGGTTAAGAACAGAAAGTGCTCTTTTCTTTGACTTGATTAGAAAAACTGAGTAAAACTTATTTTCTTCTTTACTCGAACAGCGAGAGCCTGCCTGGACGGAGAAAAGACAAAGGTTTCGTTTCTTTAGGAATATTAACAACGATCTGCTGCATAGTACAAAGCGGCCTTGGCAATGTTGTGCTTTGCTAAAAAATGTAACTATTTGAGAAAGTCGTATCTTCAATTTTTTAATTGTCGCATTTTGTGTTGTGATATATTAACTTCAGTCTTAAGTTTGTTTGCTTTCTCTGTCCTTGTTTTAGCCTTTTAACGTTTCACCTGTTGGCATTGCTTGCAGATTCAAGGACTGACGATGTGTAGTGTTACGTGAAATCGATTTCCTATGAAAAATTTGCGATACGATTCCTTGTTTGTCACACGTGTGAAGAGTAGTTACTCAGTAACATGCAATTAATTTTTCTGCCCATTGGTGTCTTGTTCTTTTTTCTTTTTATTGCATTTCTGTTATTTTGTGGTTTTAGTCACAAAAATGCATGAATCAACCGACCTCTTACCTCATCATTGTGGATGTTGATATCATGTGTTGTAGCAAGTTTTTTGAAAGCTATTGGAACTTCGGCTTCCAGCAATGTTTTGTGCGATTGGTAGCATGTGTTTTTGTACGAAAATAATGCGTTTTGGGAAAAGATGTCCATGTTAATGAAAAGATGCAAAAAATGTTTCACTTCCTACACTGTTTTTCAAATTTAAGCCCTTCAGCACAGGTTGAGCCCTCACCAGGGATTGCGACGGTCCTGTTGAAAGTCCTCCGTTCTTTATCGACAAACTCAACGGCACAAACTACAACTGCACTTAGGGCACATGGCGCAGAATACCAGGGCCCCGACAAGGGGGGGCGGGGGGGCAACGCCCCGGGGCGGGACTTTTCGGGGGAAGGCACTTTTGGTGAAAAGAAGGAATAGCAAATGGTCTTTCACGAATGAACCTGAAATTAGATTTAGCTTCATGTTTTAGATTTTGGTTAAAGTTGGACTTACCATACGTCCCGGTTTAGCCGGGACTGTCCCGGTTTCAACGTCTGTCCCGGTGTCCCATCCCGGTTAGCAAAATGCCCAGAATTTCACTTCAGTGGAATTTTCATAATTAACTCCAGCCTGATGATGTATTGTTATGAAATAATTCCGTCCTGAAAGGCTTGACCCGTGGCTTTGGGGGGCGGGGCGGCACTTTTCGACTTGTCCCGGGGCGGCACTTCCCCATGTCGGGGTCCTGCAGAATACCAAACTACAACAGCTTTTCGGCACAGTACAAACTCGTCGTTTACGACAGCGTAAACAAAGTCGTTCTCAGTTTCGAACATTTCGCGAGACGTTCCTGACGTCCTCGCGGCACACCGGTCGGGAAGCATTGCACAAAAGAACATCAGATGATAAGCTGAATAGCCTGATCAAACACAGTCGTGCGGGGAACACAGAAGTGTTGTGCTCGATGCAGTCGCATAGTTTGCATCGGCTTAGTGCCGGCCTTAACTGCAAACGCCCTCACATCACCAAGTACTGCATTTAGAAGACTATTAGCATAACTTTAGCATTGGATTTTCTCATATTCATACACCCTCAATACAAAGTATTCCGATCCATGCAGTAAAGTCATAGGAAAAAAGTTACAGAAGAACTATTTCAGCCTTTAACCTAATTTTAACACAAACTTCGATCTAATTCTTTTCTGTCATCTTTTTTCTAGCCAAGTTGTGACTTTTTTCATGCAGGCATTTTAACCGGTCGTTAAAAGGTTACCATCAAGCTCATTCTCAAATTGCTTCCCTGTGCTCTCGACGTGGGGAATCACTGGTACAGATGCTGACAGGTTGTCAGTGCCAGCAGAAGCCAGGCACCTTTGCAACGAGACGAGTCTTACTTTCTATAACTTGAAGTTGTCAGAAAAGACATGTCCTGTGAAATCGCATTACCGTTTAAGTGTGGCTTGAACCTATTGCAGCAAAATTTTACATTCCACGTTGTGAAGTTTGACAATGGTATAGAAAAAAGCAAAATCGACTATTAACGGGCAATTTGGTACATATTAGCACTTTCCGTTACTCTCACAACACTGAAAATGAAAATCAACCTTTACCAACTCGCTATTTGATCGAAAGTCTTTCAACTGCTGCTGGAAATATGGTCAAAAAATGCCTACAAAAATCGAAATCTTTCTGGAGCAACAAGGTCATGTCAACCGGCCATAGGCTTCAGGCATCTTCAGTTGAAAATTTGCAGCAGTACAAGCAAATGCACACTTTCTCTGTGCAACACATAACTGACTTACCACCACCAGCAAGCAATGAATATGTAACAAGACAGCCATGAGGCAATTACGCCATAGAGTACTCTCGTTTTGCGTAGCTGCGTTATCAACTCTGTCTCACTGCATTATTTACAAGCAACATTCATTACAGCATTCCCGATCCGGAAGATATGCGAAACGAAACCAACATTGTTCAGCCTTTTCCGTTGCTTCCGACCACAGCGCCAAATGCGATCTTCACGATTGTCGAGTTAATTTCCCACATGTGCAGTCACGCGTCACTGGGCCATTTAACGATGAGCAATTTGTTGGAGGCCAGTCAATACTGCCACGTTTCCCAAACGATCGACAAAAGGTCAGATTTGTCAAAAATTGCCTGCACGTATAATCGATTCATATTTGTTTTATCTTAACCACGACTATTGACTCAGTTGTCGGAAAGGATCTTGTATTTTTCCGTTATGCAGAAAAACGGAAATTTGTTTTTCGGCTGCAAAGTTCATGAGAGCTGCAGAAACCTCTAATAGTTCCACGTTCGTGAATAAATATGTTTCCAGCTGTGGTGTTTGCCTAGGTTACGTCTTTGAAGTTAAACTGAACACAAACTGATGATTTTCCGAGTAGATTATGATAGCATTTTTTTCTCTTTGATCATCAAAATGCTGCTTTGCAAGAGAATGGCTCTGGCTCTCAGTTCGCTGTTTTCACAAAAATGAACTTAATAAGAAGCTCGGAAGGTTTTCTTGTATCGCAACGAGGCGTGAAAACATCAATTTTACGCTTTTTATTTTGTTTATCGTTCTTTTCGGCTTTCGCGTTATTGTCTCATGCACCACGTGAAATGCTCCGGGAAAACACAGCAACAATCATCTTGCTAAGACAGAAACTTGGCTTTTGGCCCAGTTGAATGGATTTGTGCAGGTGGAGGTTTTCAAAATGTGGAGCAAGACGAGAAACCGCCCAAAGGAAAATGAATGATTACGCCTGCGGGCAAACGAACGCTTAGGAAACATGGTGTGGTGCCTTTTCGTGTGAGTCATTGTGGCGCTGCTTTCCCATGAAAGATTTTATTGATTGTTTAAACAGCTAAATAAATTAAATATAAGTTTTAGGCTTATGCAAAGCATGTTTCGAACGCTTGGCAAGATTAATCCAAGGTGCTGCACATTCAGCTTCTCTCGAAAAGAACGAGGAGTTGAGCAACCAACCAAATCACAACTTAAGCCGTGGCTCATTTAGTCTATTACAGCAAGTAAGCATGATTTCCATGCAAGTGTATGATGTCACACTTCCACGTACGCTTTTAATGGTTTTTGAGATTTTCGCTGACGAAGATGCATAAAAAATGTTTTTATTCTTTATTTCCGTCCTATAAATAATAATCTTATTCGAGCCATGAATTTTGCCTCCAACAGATCACATGTAACTCCACTTTACCACCAATCAAATCTGTTGAAAATAAATGATATTTATCATCTTGAAATTGCTAAACTGATGCACTGTTTGCACAATGGCAAGCTGTCACAAACCTTTGATGATTTCTTTGGCCCAGTTACTTCACACTCACTTAACTGGGAAAGCCACCCATGGTAAATATTTCTTGCACTCGATTTCAAGCGAGCATGGCAAAAGAGCGATCAGGTATCATGGACCTAAGATTTGGAATTCAGTTGATAATACATTGCAGCCATTATCTTCTATTCTATTCAAAAAACGTTATCGAGCCCACCTTATCTCACAGTATGCGGAAGAAGACACAGCGTTTTAGATATAGTTTTCACAGTTTCTTGAAAGTCTAACATATTATGCAGTTTAACATATGGCCCATTTTTTCTGTCAAATCTATGATAAATGCACAAAAAGTTAACGAGATAAAGTCATACTTTTGTGTCATTATACAATGTTAGTTAATCAAGTCATGAATATCATTTTATTTTGTTTGTAACTGTTCTGTGAAAATCATTTTATTTTGTTATCTGTTCTGTGAATATCATTTTATTTTGCTTGTACTTGTTCTGTGTTGCTGCTGTTTTGCTTTCATGTTGTTTCAGGGCAATGAAGATGAGCAACCACCACCTTCGACTCAGCAGTGGCAGTACCATCCCCAAGCAAACTTCCAGATGATCGACTGGTCATCCAACCAGTTTTGTTGCTGCTGTATAACTTGCGCTAGACAAACTGCTTGTGAGCTTATGTTTGCATGGATGCGAAAAGGTTATGGTAACCCGGACGGTGTTTCATTTTGGCTGGGTGTACACTTTCTTTGTCCAGCTCAGTTCCTTGCAAAACTGGTGCACCCTAACGAAAAAAAACAGTTGCAGCCCAGCCCACCCCCGCGCAACTGGCTGGATCATCCCGCAAACATACCCCTCTTCAATTGCGTTGTTAGTTATCTTTTTCGCATGGCCTTTTCATCAACTGAAATGTGTTTTATTGTTAGCTTTTTTAGGGAACATCTGACATGATAACCGTACTGTGTTTTTCGGTGTCCTGGCAGACTGTTTCCTATGAAAATGTAAATGCAATACCTTGCTTATCGACAATAAACTTACTACTACTATGCAGGTTACTGCAGACGTGCTCTTAAGTTTCAGTAGATAGTAAAACAAAACCAAGTGTTGCATCCTCAAATTTGAAAATGGGTGTATGGAAGCATTATTGGATCATAACTTTGAAAATTAATGAAAAAACAGAGTCTTATATTCCAATTAAACAACACTCATGAAATTCGCAAGGCAACTTCTGGAATAAGCTTCTGTGTTGACGAAAAAAAGAGAAACGATCTTGCCCACTAATCAAGCAATCATTAAACAGCTTAATATGCTATAACTGCTCATAGCACAATTTTGTCAGAAGAACCTGTAGATGTTTTCAAATTTCCATCTGTCTGCAGATAAACAAGTCCGTTCGATTGATCCTCTGCAATTTGTTTCATATTTTGAACAACTGAAACAATTGCCAAAGTCGTACATGTTTTCGTGAAAGTTGTACAGCAGTTGGAATTACATGCATGTGGATTTTAATCTTTATCAAAAAAATACATTGTAGAGGTTTCTATAAGCAAAAAATCATTTCTTTTATTATAATAAAAATTAATATTTATTAATTAAAAGTATAAGGAGAATCTTTAAATCTTGATAATTCACTTGATTTTAACTGTTTGTTGATAACATTGCAGTTTAAGCTATCTTACGGGTATCAGCGGTTAGAAATCTACAATTAGGCAGATGCTCACAAATGGCCTTTCTAGCAACCATCAAAGAAATTTGAAAAAATGCTGTTCTTTTTGCTACTCATGTTGTTTCGTAGCGTTTGCCACCAGGTTTCAAATCAAACAAACAGAAGAATAAGCTCTTCTGGTGATTATATTTTATTATCAGCCAACGTTTCGCCCACCTATTCAAGTGGGCTTTGCCCTGAAGAAGCCCACTTGAATAGGTGGGCGAAACGTTGGCTGATAATAAAATATAATCACCAGAAGAGCTCATTCATCTGTTTGTTAAATAAATTTAGGTCGCATTTTTTTAGCGTTTGAACCTTTCCTAATGCAACTGACTTAACAGAACAACTATGTTCAACCACGCTACTAGCTAGACAGCCTAAACACACGTCCACTCAAATTTATTCAACTAAATAAACGTACGCTTACACATATGTGTATACACGTAATTGAGCTGTATGCAGTGGATATTGGATGAGGACGACTTAGGGCAGTTGCTCTCCAAAACGACGACAGTCCATTTCCTACCTTTCAAAACGGTGACCTATGTCAGAAAAATGCGTCCTTGTCCTGTGTGTTCTACTCCTGACACACAACATACCGCACAGGGGCAGATCCAGGGTGAATTGGGGGATCTCCCCATGAAGCCCAAGACAGTCACTTTATATTCACCATGATTTTTACAATTCGGAAAACACCATTTGCGATATAAGGCCATTTTGTCGTCCATTGTTTTGTCACAGCAGTGTTGTGAAGTATACGTCATCTCTCTTGCAGTAGTGAAGTCGTAATGAGACTTGACTGCCAGATACTACTGAAATTGCCCCCTCTAACCTTACTGGCTGGATCCGTCCCTGCACCGCAAACGTTGAAACCTATCTGTGCCTGCGCCCGTTTTGCAAATTTGTCATTGTATATCAAGCGTGGATCTGTATTGTAACTGAGCACATGTAACTCACATGATTTTTAGTTGTTTTTGATAACAATAGTGTATGCCAGCGTGGTCCAACTGCTTTTGACCTACGGGCCATTTTACAAAAACGTGACAACTCGCAGACCACTTTCAATAAAATGATGTACATTGTATAAAACAACAGATTCAGAAAATAACTAAAAAATGGAAGATTACAAAATTGGCCTGACGTCACTGAAATTCCTGTGTTATGACACAATAGCGAATAGAAATTATTACAAATCTCTGTCAGTGAGATGCCTGTGGTCGAGGCTTCTCTGACACTATCGTTCCTTTAACAATACCATGAGCAGGGCTACCATACCGTCCTTATTTCTAAGATTTGTCCTTATTTTGCACTACTACGTCTTGGAAAATATTAATGTCCTTATTTCCAAGAAATGTCCTTATTTGCGACTTGCGTCCTTATCTTTTCTTATTTTCTGTAACAGCGTAGCAATTTTTAAATAAGCAACATCTTGAAAACATACAGACCAGTACTATCTCATCGTAAACATTTTCTAATCAAGATTTTGTGACGTTATTAAAGTACGGTAGTATAATCTTCTTGCACCACAGAGACGTAACGCACTATCATGCATTGTTAGCACTGTAAGCTGTCTACTTCGGTTAGGATTCTTAGGAGATTGGTTCTATAGCGAAGGTTTAGCACAGTGCTACTCAATTATTTTAAGAAAGGGTCCAGTTACAAATGTCAAAAATTTTCGAGGTCCGGTCACTCCCTTAAAATCATCCAAATGTGACATGTCTTGGATTTTTCTAACAAAAAACATAATATGAGAATTTAATGCGATTATATGTAGAAGCACAAAACCCGGTAAATGGATACAGATATTAACAAAAGTTGTCAGCGTTATTTATTGTTCTGCTGGTGGGAGTAATGGCATTTTGTGCTTCTTGGCGATTACCTAAATTTTTGTTCCAAGTGCAGTGACAGCGAGCAGCAAGTAGAAGGAAGGTTTTATTCGTCATGCAGATGCGAAACTTGTTCTTTATGAACTTCTTTTTTGAAAGCGCGGACTGTCAGCAGTCAGTGGCGTAACTAGAAGTTTGAGCCAGGAGGGAAAACGTAGCTGAAAGGGGTCCACTGGCCACTGTAGGGGAGTCACTAGCAACACTCAGAAAAAAAGTAAGAAATGATGGTGAATCCGGATGTGTATGGCTGCACTACTACTAAAACCCTAAATCACTGAAAAATACTTCGAAAAGCGCAAAAAAACTACTAAAAACCAAAAGAATACTAAAACCGAAGTATAAGCTAAGTGGGGGCCCGAGTTTTGCATTTACTGTAGCTTGCAGGAGGGGACAATTCACCTCTCTGTCTCTGGAAGCAGCAAGTAGACGCAAACACAGTAAGAATTTCCACTGACAAACCACAAGAGGTGGAAAAAATTTGGAGATACCTTCCTTTGACAAGACGTTTTCAAGTGTGCCATCAAAAAATATTTCTTTCGCTACTACATTCTATTGGAATGAAATTAATTCCAGTTTAATTTTGCAGCAGTGGTGTCAAGCTGCCGGTGCCAGGGCTAGTCGTTGCCTACAAATATAAGCGAATATGCCCAGCAGAGCTCCGGCACCTGTAAAATTTCCACTACATCTTTGGTCCACACATGTGCATGTGTCTTTTGCTTCAGTCGAGAATTTGGCAATATCTGTTACTGAAAAGGGATTTGAGGAAAGAACAGCAACTGTTTTCGAAAAGAAAAAACGCCAAACTGCGGCAGTGTTGATAATCAGCTTTTCAATAAATTGAACATATCTGGAATCTTCTTGCATTTATTTTCCCAAATGCCTCGGAAAATGACTAAGTTCGGTTTGAATGACATGTTTGAAAATATGAAACTTTTTCTGAAAAGGGCGAGCAGTAGTGATCAAATCAAGAGTAGTATGTTTTTCTCCTTGCAGTTTTACATTCAATTCGTTGAGGTGTTACACTATGTCGCCAAAAATCCACCAGTTTCCCTTTATCATTTCCTAGAAAAGCTGAAAATGCCTTAGCTTTTCTTCACATTTTCTTGACTTCCCGTAAAGAAACAAAAGGACTAAACTTTCTGCAAAACTCTTCCCTTACTCAAGTACCTTTCATAATTGTGCACAAGTAAATATATATAATTGCATTGTTTTCGGAAAGAAAAGGTTTCATCGTTATTTTCTAGCCTTGAATCCAATATTTCCACCAGGTTAGACATCGTATTGACGAGCTATTGTTGAACAATTAGGACGAAACAATTACTTTGAACCAGATAAACGTAACAAGCCCAACTCAGGTTTGCGCTGCAATGTAGCTGATCAACAGCTTGATCGACAATCGCTTAAAGTTGGCGAGGAGTTATGCTTTAGAAGCACGGCCAAAAGCGCAACATTTTGGGGTAAAAACTTCTGGATATAGAGTACACCTTTCAGAGGCTGACTATCTAAAGGTCCGGCCGTCACCATCTAAAGGTTCGGATTCGGACCGCAGTCCGCCATTTGAGTAGCCCTGGTTTAACATTTACTTGATTCAAGAAATAAGCAAGCGAGAAAAACGTTTTCAGTGACGATTGCAAGGAGAAATTCGAGAATAAGATATTGCTGAAGCAAATGGTTCCTGGAGATAAATAGGCAAATATATGAACTGAAATAAGTCGTGCAAACAGAAACATTCATTATCTTTTTAGGTAATAAAATCAAAATTTTCTCAGCCGTCCTTATTTTTCGTTCTAGATCGGTGGTAGTCCTGACCATGAGTGTTGGTGGTGCAAGTCGGAGACTATCGCCTAGTGTTCGTTTATCTAGCTTTGCGATCAAATGTCCCGAAGATAAAAAAAAGTGTTGTGTGACGGTATAAAGTGAAAATTTTTTTTAACTAGAGTTTTGCAAAGAGAAAACGCATGTTTAGGGAACAGACACACGTATATGCAAAACCTGTAACAGTGGTGTTTGACTCGTTTTGTAAATGCAACTGTGTCGTAGCGGCTTGCCAGTTGGCGATGAGCCTATAGGAATAGGACTTGCAGTCATGCACAATACCAAAAAAAACTGCAGCAAAGAGCGGATCTCATTGTCCACACACAAGACGATGATAAAGCGATGTTTAACGGCGGTGACACTTCCCTGACGTCAGCGCGAAGCCGCATAGAGGGTGAGCTGTAAATAGAGGCAATAGCAGCATGAATCGGTAGAATTAACCTGGTCGAGCAGGGGATCTGTATTCCTCTTGCTGCTACATCCAGACTTGTTAGCGATATAACTGTTGAGGGTTCGAATCCTCCATAAGAGGGCCGCAACATGTGATACAAGCACCTTCATGCATTGCATTGCGTTTGGAGCAAGCACAGAAATACTTTAACCAAGATGAAAAGACTGTGGGTCAGGAAGAAGTTCTGTTTCTACCAACACGAAACTAAGAGAAAGACATTTTTTCTACTAAACAGTTAGAGAAAAATTTCAAATTTGAAAACCCAGGGTGGCTAAGCCCACTTCCGAAGCCCATGCTGTTAACTTGACCAGCCGATCATTCGACCCAGTGTTTAAGTTTGTGTCCTGGTGAGTCACCTGTAACAGGGCGGAGGTGCCTTTTTATAAAAGTATCATTCGTGGTTTGTCAAGATCGAATTGGAAATTTATTGCAGCTACAGTATTTGCGCACCCAGAAACTTCAGAGTGGTTTTCTATCATTTCTGGTGTTATTTTTGAGGTTAACGTTGTTACTGAACGGAAACAAGCACAATTGGTAAAAATTTTTTTGTAAAGTTTGCATTGCTCTCAATTCTTTTACTACTCCCCTGCCCTACCGCTGTTCCGGCGTCCCTGTGTAGAATAACATGCATGTTGTGTCAACAATTTCACCAAAATGTTGATCTGCAAGCGTGAATGTGACGTCACAGAATGACGTCATATTCACGCTTGTACAGTATGTTCAGTCACCATCGTACGCCACTGCTCAAAGCTAGAATTTGATAGGGGCATATAGTCAAGCCGTCGTCGTGGGCATCATCAGACCTCAGCACGCCACTGCTCCAAATAAAAACCTGCTTTCATTGATTTGACAAGTCTTGAAAGTTTGTTTTTAAAGAAGTTGGAAGCTTCTAATTTGAATCAAAACCACCTTTTGCTCGTAAAACTTGCTAGCAAAGGCGTTTGTGAAAGTCTCGATGCCGTAAATTCACGATCTGCCCTATGCTCTTTGCAGTCAATATCAGTAGTGGAGTACGCAGACGATTTTCATGGGGAGTGACATGCAGTGGTGTATGGTGTCATTTGTATTTGGTACGCGTTGTTTGTGACGTCATAATTTGACGTCATATTCATATTTTCCAAACCAACATTTTGGCGAAGTTTGCGCTGATGAACCATAGCAGACAAAATAAAGACAACTGTTTTGGATAAAGTGAACAATCGTGGAACACAATCTTAAACATGTGTAATGGGTGAAAGGTCTGCAAAAAGTGGTGAGATGGTTTCTGGACGCAGATGATAATCCAGATTCCCACCAAAACCTAATTATTACTTTTTGGCCCATTTACAATGTTCCTTGAAATTTTCAAGCAAATTCATTCCGTGGTATGTGCATTAAGTTGACAAGTTAACAAGCAAAAAGTATGCGAAAACAATTAATCCTCTTTGCGCGGGCAATAAAGTTTTTGTAAAATATCAAGCTCAAGGGGATTTTAACCCCAAAACCCCCGTTGCGTACGTCCTTGGTCAATGTTGCAGTTGAGCAAGAACTCATCGTGGCCGCCATTTCAGTGGCGCTTTTTATATTTACACGCTTCTGGTACACATCAGCACAAGTTCAATCGAGCCGAGTAGAGACTTTGCTCTGAGACAGGGGGTCTCCAAACAACGGCCCACGAACCAAATCCTGCCCACGAAGCCATTTCATACTGCCGCAAAGTCATTTTGCCAATAATGAAAAAATAATATTTTCACGAAACATTTGCTGATTGGGTAGAATGTGACTTATCGCGAAACAATCACATTACGTAAGATGTCCTGCCCTCCAGTTGTTGTGTAATAGCTTATGTGGCCCTCTGGCAAACAGTTTGGAGACCCTTGCGTCTAAAACACCGACTTGCGAAGTAGGCTTTCTACAAAACTTGCCCTTTGCGCGCATATGGATCCGATTATGAAAAGCATCTTGCTGCTTAGATAAGAATTTGCTGCTGACTCTTTTCGTTGCAGTTGAATGATTTCGAATTTACTGTAGGACAGGGTGACAATTAACATCAGATGAAAGTTGACAAACTTTGACACAATGCACAGATCGAACTCTGATTACTTGAACCGACACAATACAGTTTTGTTTTTACAAATAAATATTTGGATGTTAATGGTGCTAAACAGTGACTACGGAGTAACAAGGAAGACTTCGAAACTGGATTGTTTCTTAGCTAAAGTTTGAGCTTCAAGGCAAATAAAATGTACATCGCCGCCATTTTCACGCATTTAGTTTTAAATCTGTACGAAGACAAAAATATACGACATTAATTTAAGGCCACAACTGACAGTGCGGACAAGGACAAGTTATATTATTTGTAGCACGCCAGAGTTATCAGAGAGAAATTTTTGCGATGGTCTTGAAATGAAATTTACATCACTATCAGGTGGGATACAGCGAGCTGGTGCGGCAGAAACAGCTGTGAAAAGCGTTACTACTTGTTTTTACTTGCAGTTAGTGGTTACAAACGATTGGATACAAGTTTTTGTTTCATAACCACCAACTCCCACACGGAGCTTACACCTCAGGTAAAGGCCAGCCATAACATGAACTTCCTAACACGCATAATATACACAACGGTTAATTAATCACGGACAAATTGGTAAAACATGCTGCTATGATCAGGTTCGACTAAAAGCTGAAGCAGGACAGGTTCCTGCAGTTTCGTTGAATTGCACTGAAGTATTTCTTTGGCTTCTAAGTCATGGCTTGATTACAGGACAATTTTTGGTGCAACTTTTTGGAATAGGAGGGAGGAGAGGTATTCACTTCCCTTGCCCCCTGGCTACGCGGCAGGGGTGGCGGAACCGGGGAGCCGCGCTGGCCTAACCCCCCAAATTTTACATATCGAATATTGCTTGAATAAGTTTAAGCAAAACAATTAGTATTGGGTCCACTGTTAAAGGAAATCGCTCAATGTAAAAAGTTTTCCATAGTTTTTTTGACGTACACTGGTGCCCACCACTTTGAAAAAGGTTCCTCATTGCTACACGCCTGGTTTCACGTGAGCCCTTGCACATTCCTTCCTAATGAATTAGTAAACGTCTGCAACATCGATTGATCGTGATTGGACTGGATTGTCCCTCCTAGGATTAAAGCAACATGTCGAGAAACTATCTTGGAGGTAGCAGATGTTCCGGGCTCGAAAGTAAATCATCAAGGATGTCTGCAGCATTTATTCATCATGCGTAGCATCACGTGACTTGAATAAGGCACGATCGCAAAGCACGAAACCCAGAATTGTGGAATCGTTTTTGTACGTTTTGTGAGAAAACGAACATAAAACAGCAGGAAGTTTTCGTCTTTTATCATTGACATTTTTGTACAGGTGCATCTCCAGGTAGCCAGTCACTCGGCGCTTTTTCGCGTAATTGCCTTTGTGGTAGTTGCAAGCCAGCGATGCTTTCAAAGCCTTGTTATACCACCTGCTCAATAATTTACACACCAAACGTCTTTCAAGAATGCCACTAATGCTTTCATAAACAAGACATTAATAAATGAAGCAGTTGAGCTGTAGCTGGCATTTGATCACAAGCAGGCGTTGAATCTTTCAAACATCCCTAAAACGTTCGTGAAATCCTGGCAAATTAACTTGTTCATCAATGTTTGATCTATGACGCATTTGCTGGTGGTGACAGAAAACTTTCAGACTTTTGTAGCGTTCTAAAGATAGCTTGCGTTTGCCCCGTTTAATAGCTTTTTTTGACGTGCGCTGGTGCCCACCGCTTTGAAAAAGGTTCCTCAACCACTGCTACACGCCTGGTTTCACGTGAGCCCTTGCCCATTCCTTCCTAATGAATTGGTAAACGTCTGCAACATCGATTGATCGTGATTGGACTGGATTGTCCCTCCTAGGATTAACGCAACATGTCGAGAAACTATCCTGGAGGTAGCAGATATTCCGGGCTCGAAAGTAAATCATCAAGGATGTCTACAGCATTTATTCATCATGCGTAGCATCACTAAAATAAAATCACGTTCGAATATGCTTGGAGCCGAAGTCTAATGACCTAGTTGCGATGATTTCCAGTCGATTAATTAAAAATGCTTCTGTTTGATCACACTTCGATTCTAGGTATGCCCAGGCGTCGGTTGTATAATTTCGCAGCCAAAATTTAATGAAGACACATTTTCGCCTGGTAAATAAAACACTAAAATAACTTCACAGTTCACTAAAATTTTTAAGTTGACTCCTGTTCATGTGTTTGCAAATTTATTAAAGAAGCATTCTAAAATATAGCCAATAATTGTGGCTATATGGCTATATTGTTCGCAATAAGAATCTACAGCAACTCCGTGCATTGCTCACCAAAGAACATTCTAAAATATTTTCATTTCACTGTTTATATGGTGGTATTGTGGGAAATGTTTTTGTACCAAAACAGTTTAAATGTAAGCTGGTGCCTTATCTATAAGCGATTACAAAGATTTAAATTCAGGTACGACAGCTCATGTCAACTTGTCAACCACACGTCTTTTGTTTCAGCTTCAATATTTTTCAACTTCTGCGGTTGCAAACTAGTTGCCTGTTACTTATATATTAGAACATGAAGGTCTTTGACTTAAAATGACTACCCATGCTGGTGCCCCGGCTGATAACTCAATTCTACCGTAGTTTTGCTTTGTTAAACAACAGGGCGTTATGCATCGTGCCGTTAAAACAACACAAGAGGAGTGTTAGTAAAACCTCCGTATTCTTATAACGGCCGGATTGAAAGTTCGATAAGTTCTTACTGGTTGACATGGTTGGATGCTTGGTAGAAATTTTTGCAGGCCACGTGATGTGTGCTGACAAGGAAGAGTGAAATTCTAGCGGACTCCACGATGTTCAACACGCAACGGTTCCGGCATTTTTGTCGTGCGGAAAACGATAAAAAATGGCATCATAACGAATTTTGCTATTATTACTTTTAGGCATGCTGAGCTATTTGTTAAACCTGCACTCAGGGCACGAGTTATAACTGATAAAAGCTTTTTATTTGGGAATTTATTCAGATTTTTGCACTTAAACGGTTTCTTCCATGGTATCCTGTCAATGTCAGGAAGGCTTTCGCCTGATTTCCAAATATTATCACACGATGATTAATAATTCTAGAAATGTTAATTGTTATACAGTGGCAGCTTAAATGTCCAAAACACAGCTATTTGCAAAAGCAGATTTAAAAGAACGGCTTAGATTATATTCAAAGTTACCATGATGTGGCAGACATGTAAAACTAGTAAAAGAACTGGAAAGTAAAAAAGAAAATTGTCACTTTTAAACTACGCCAGTGTTCTGACATTCCAGCTGGAGAAATCAATGTTGATTTCTTGAAACTGCTCTAAAAGAACTCTCAAGAGAAATTTTTCGATGCTACCTGACCTGAGCTCAGGGAACTTTAACCTTTGTCGCGTAGCACATCAGCAGTAAGAAACTGGTACCTTAAACTTTTGTTGCCACAGATCACTTCGTCACATTTGTAGGTAATCAAGCATGAGCGGGAGTTGAAATGGCAAACAAACTATGGATTTTGCGATGAAACAATTTTTCTTTCAACAGCTAAATTTATTAAGTTTTGATTAAATCTCGCTTATGACAGCCAAGTATAGCTTTTTTGAAATGCGCACATGAATCATGGTGGTATCAACAGTTGATGTTGATTAAAGTCACGGTTATAAAACATTGTAAATGTAGAAGTTGCTGGAACATCGTCAATGCATATTATGTTGGATTTCGTGAGCAATGTCTTGATTACTGAAAAGTGTATGAGCATACCTCCACGAATTTAATGTTATCATAAGTTTGTTTTTCAACAAACAACTTAAAAAAACTTTGTGCACACCCGTCATTGTAAACTAGAAAGCACTTTAGTGCAACACAAGTAGGGCCAAACAGTTAACAAAACCACCGAAAAGTAGTTTGAGTCTCACCAATGCAAAAACTTACTAGGGTGCTTCTTTTTCTGTATTTCCGTCCCACTAGTTCACCTTTATTACACTGGGTGATAGCAGACAAAGTGTACACAAATGTTCAAGACAAGTGTTTTTATTGTAATGAGGCATTTGCTTTGCTATTCGGCACAATTCCTCCCAACACAGCGCATTGAAATGGGGCAGGGCGGTAATGAGTAGCTAACTTCGTTCTGAAGTTAGCTATGGCAATCTGTAAAAATATTTATTTGATGCACACTAAATATTTTTCAGTAGTTTGCATTAATTTGTTAGTTGTTTGAAGTAGCCCTGAAAAGAGCAGTTAGAATTGAACAACTGCACTATGATGCATATTTTCACTTCTTTCTGCAGAAACAAAGGAACGTACAAGTTGATATGTGCATGAAATGCTCTAAAAGTGAAAGCGAGTGATATTTTCCGAAAGATCGAGAATTAACCTACAAACTGGCTTTCTCCCTTCTTACTTTTTACAGCATATCTAGCCTATATACCATGGCATTTACACATGAGTTTATTCAGTGTGAGGTAAGGTTGCTCAAAATCTTCACACGAATTTCGAAACGTCATTCTTTTCGCAAAAATGCAACAATTTTTCTTTGTGCTTAAAATTCTGATAACGTTGTTGCCGGAAAGACTGAACACAAGCAATACAGCATCTTCAAACGTGGAGTTAAGAACGGGAGCACCTGTTCTACATCAGTGATGAACAAAAATGAAGTACAGTAAATTATTTCTTATGTGTTGAAATAAGAAAACCCAAGTTTACTTTAAGGTGTGAACTCTGGTGACAGCAGGGCACGCACTACGCCTGTTCTGATGAAAAAAAGCTTTTTCGTTTCAGAACACGTTGACGCGGGCGAACTACGAAGACTAAATTGCAACCTGCACGTAGTGCACGATCAATAAGTTAATAAAGTCGTCAACAAACTGTCTTCTTGTGGGTGGCACTGCGCAAAAAGCTTTTTTGCTTTCAGCAACAATTGATTACCTGCTGTTTCACAATCGAATCATGGGCAGCCGACAGGTAATAAGTGTGACTCCAGAGTTTTTTTTACAAATTAACCGAACGCTGCACAGGGCAAAGAAGACTGAAATAATGCATCGTTACATTTACAGCTATTCATATGTTGCCATCGTTTCTTCAAACGCACCCATTTTCCAACCAACGACATTGACTCCTACATGCAGCACACAACTGAAAAGGAACTGGTTTGGAAATGAACCTATACGTCGACGTTCTGTGGATTTTTACAATCAGACTTCAGATGCTGCCGAATCTTGTTGCTCACGTTGGTGCGGTGTTTGCTTTAGGGAAGGTAGGTGGACAAAAGCAGTAATTTCATCCCTGATCTCGTACTTGAAGAAATGATAATGAAGACATAGTAATATCAACAATGCCACACGATATCATGGCCGATGCAGACCCATAGCAGCAGCGGGCAGTTTTGCATAATCTCATTTACGATGGTAATAGTTCATGATAGTTCTGTACAGTTTACTTGGGGATAACGAATATGTGTTCGTTTTCCGCACAGCCAAATATCGCCGCAGCAGGGGGAGTTTGACACAACGAATAACAAAACAATGCTGGAACCTGTGGAAAACCCTTCGCGCATAAAAAGAAATGAAGAAAACACAAAGATATGGTGGGTAGGACGCAAAAGCATTTAAAATCACTCATGAAAACACGACCTTGCGCAAACAGTCTATAAAGAAGCAAGCTGGGAGTGTTATTTTCAATTGTTGCAGTTACAGTATTGTGTTACTGATGTCCAGGAAAATGTTGTATTCAATGTTCCTAAAAACACACGTTCATAGTTTATCTGTACAAGAAGGCTACTGGTTACTTGCTCGCCACTGGCATAGGCTGTAATACAGGGTTACAAAGAAAGCATATGAGTGATTCGGCCGTTTCCGCATGTTCATTTTGAATTTCTTCTAGTGAGTTATCGATTTTCTAGCAGTGCAGAAATGTCCTTTTCAGCTGCTGGTCACATTCACGAAAACATCACAACGATGACCAGTCGGTCACGTTTGTGAGTGAATGATGAACATCCACAGGACATGTACATACAGTAATACCTACAGTAACTGCAATAGGTTTTATTCATACGATACATCAAGAGATAGGGCCTACAATGAAAAAGTGAAAACGTAACAAGCGCGTTCATCATTTACAGCTGTTGTTGCGGTGTTCATATCTGTTGAGATCTATTATCAATAAACTATAATAAAACAGCTTACATCACATTAACTGCAACACGTTCTCAAAATTGTAATTTTGAAATCTCTATGAAAGTGGTGAGAATACAGCAAACTGACAGTATTAAGTATAGTGGTGTTATAATTGATAATAACCTTTCGTGGAAACCACAAATTAGTAGTCTGTGTCTATGTAGGAAACTTCTCAAGCCTGTGGCCTAGTGTGTAAAATTAGACATTTTGCTGATATGAAAATTTTACGTTTGATCTATTTCAGTCTCTTCCATTCACATTTGCAATACTGCATAATTGATTGGAGACGAGCGTATAAAATTGTTATCAGACCAGTGCAAGTGCTACAAAACCGAATTTTGAAACACATGACTTTTAACAATAGAACATCAAGTGCAGGCAATATTTTTAAATTTTTTCATCACAAATGTGTTAGAACTGATTATGGTAAAAACGTACTGCAATATGGAGGACCCAGTGGCGTGCGCAGAAAATTTTCATGGCGGGGGGTTTCATTCAGTGGCATATGGCGGTCATTTTCATTTGGTGCGCGCTTTTTGCGACGTCATATTTATGTTTTCAAGCGAAGTTTGTTGACATAATAGGCATATTCTTCTACATGCACTCCCCTTATTTTTGTAAAAACTCAAGCCCTATACACTAAGGTTGCCATACGTCAGGTTTTTCCCGAACATGTCCGGGATTTAAGTGGCAAATATTCGTCAGGGAGAAATGTTAAAAAGTGCTTCAATGTCCAGGAATTTGGAATAATGCATTTTATGAAATCTAACCGCAATATTTTCACAGTAAGAATTATTTAGTGCTAAAGATTAAACTTTGTAATTTTTACTGTAAAAAAGGCTAAGCGAAAATGTAAGTTAACTGACGAGATGACGGCAATACATCCATGTTTCCGGAAAGGTAGAAATTAATGGGAAGCAGAATGGTTAGTTTGTAAATCAGGAACATACATCTCGGTTTCATACAAGGTATCACGGATTTAAACTCACACCTCAGTTCTGATAAACATTGCAAAGCAGTAAGTGGAGCTTCCTGATCATAAAAAATTATTTTGTCACAAAGTAACAAATTATTTTGTCACAAAGTAACAAATTATTTTGTCACAAAGTAACAAATTATTTTGTCACAACGGGATGTAAAATAGAAGATGAAGTTAGATGAAGCTAATTTTTGCTGTTTTCATTTTGTACTGTGTTTTTCCTATTCTCACGGGAAAGCGACGGTGGCAATGTGCTTTGGATGCATCCGGAATTTATACCATAATAAAATGGTTTCGTCGCAAAAATTGGTTACAGTGAATGACATAAATCTGTCGGGAATTCCGCCTCATCAGATATGGTAACCCTACTATACACTCCCCTTATAATAGAGTTTTTGTAAAATATCAAGCTCAAGGGGGGTTTAAACCCCAACCCCCCTTGCGTTCGCCCTTGGGAGGACCTGCTGCATGGGGTTGTATTTCTAACAATTTTAAAATGTTACCATTACATATGTTTTCATATCAATTAAAATCGCGACTGCATGTTGGGTATTAACTTTAATGTGTGATATATACCGTATGTGATTTGCAAGATGGTTTTGAGAGTTGACCTTAAACTGAGCACACTTGGTCTCTTTGTTTTGTTTTTGTTATTCATATTTTGTGCTTCACCTGTAATATTGAAACTTGACTTTCATTGAATGAATGCTGGGCTTGATTAGCCGTCTTTCGCCCAGCCTGTGCTGTTTGTTTCAAGCTTTGTCGATTGAAATGTGTTTTGTTGCTGAGTACTTACAGCGCAAACATGACTTGGTTGACTTGATCGATCTGAATTTTACTGAAAATATAAAGTGAAGCCCGTGCTTTATATTTTAGCTTGCTATTTACTATTATGTTCCCAAATCCCTTCAACTTTGTCTCTACCGTGCGTAAATAGGGCCTGCTTTTCCACTGACATTTGTCTTAAACGTATGCCATGACTACATAGTAAAGGTTAGGAGTAATCACCCAATCTTATTCAGACAATCAAAGTGGATGCGTTCAAGTGTAAAACCAGTCTCGCGATGTGCCAGGCATTTTTACAGATTTCGTGTTGTAGAAGCTCTGACACGAATTATTGAGAATTTCCACCTGTCTTGTCTCTTTCTGCAATAATTATGTGTAACGACAAATGTAAATTAAAAACCATCACTCACCGAAACCATGGACTTTGCTCTGCTTTCTGTTTTTCCTCCTTGGTGCGTTGACAACATCTCTTGATTTCTTCACCACAGGCTTCTAATGGACAAATAATTTTTTGAAGGCATCCAGTTTCGAGCCAATGCACAGCAACTGTTCAACACTTTAGAATTGAATTAGTTTAAACAAAAGACGTAAAGAATATAAACAGCCTGCAAAAATGGATAATATTTTAGTTGATGATCTATTCTCGGTAATCGCGTAGTTTTGCTAAGAAATGTCGCGTAAATTGTGTAAAGCGTCGCGGAAGCAGCAAAATGTGGAGTGAAGTCGATGCATGTGAATCAAAATATACTAGACTTTCAATGTTGCATCCACCAGAATTTTGTAACCATCAAAGTAAATCTGAAAGAATTTTAAAAGATTGTCATCCCTGCAGAAGCAACAGCCAGCAATTTGATTCGCTATAGCTTTCTGGAATCTCCAAACAAAGATGATGCTAGTCACAAGTATGACGCAGGGTTGTAACAAAGCAAAAAGCGGGAAAAACGAGGAGAATTCCAAGGGATACTTACAGACGCCCAAAAATGTTGCCAAGCAACATAGTCCCTGCAGGGAGTGAAACCATGTTTCCATTACGAGAATAAGTGCGGCAACATTCATGGAATTGGAATCCTCCCACTCAGCACCATTTTTTGAACTGGTCATCGTGTCTGTCTTTGGCATGTCAACATGGCAAGTGGTTGCTGGAACCTTTGCACAGCATTGCATTGCTTGCACTTGCATTGCTGTCGCAGACTAGGTCGAGAAGTGTATTCCAGCTTGTTTCATCTATATAGCTAGCTATGTCCAACCAAAATGTATTTCTGGGCCAAAAGGTAAGACGCTCTCCTAATGAGGGCCGCAAATTGAATGACTTGCGTTATTTTCAGCAAACTAAAATTTAGCTCAAGCTGGTGAAAGCGTTCGAATTTCAAATCCTATCCAGCAATGATAACGACTTTGCGGCACCTCTAATCACTCCACAACTGTGATGTCATACGCGAGTTTTAAATGGCAGTGGACCACAAAATAGAAGTCAATTTAGTGCAAATGGAACAAAGCGAGTAGAAATCAGAAAACTAGAAATGAGTTTTGCACCTCAGTCGACGCAATCCAGACGTGATAGATGACACTAAAGAACACTGCACCAAAAACGCCAAACTTAAGATTATCAAAATAAGGACAGGTTACCATTGTACATGCACAACAACGAAATTGGTCAAAACCTTCGACTGGGCCGCATGCAACCCGCGGCTTGGACATAGCTGTTATCGTTGAATAAAAATAGACACTGTTTCATCTGTTTTTACTGAACAGGATCCTTAGCATTTTGTTCATAGTTCAGAAAAACACAAAATGCAGAAATGCATCCAAGAGCATGGTCGTACAATTTCAGATATTGTTTATAATTGAAAAAATAGACCATTCTATCTCCTATCATGCCTCACAAGTGCATCTTTTTAGTGGGCCTATCTGATATTTTTTGCATGCATAAAAGCAGTATCTACTTCCTCAATGCATACCCATTACTAGAAGAGTTCTGCTTATAAACATATGCCTCAGGTTCATGAAATGAAACAAAGTGTTAAGACTAAAACACATTAAAACAATAAATACTCTTTGAAATAATTTTGGTCTAATTTTTCGAAGCTTTATCTTTTATCAACACTAAGTTTTTACTTATTTCGAATGCCTGTATTTCTCACATTCCTCAATACTATATAATTTGGTTGAGGGCATTCAATCAAGCAGTTGCCCTGAGCATCAGCAGACCTCCGCACGCCCCTACCTTAGGTTTTTGGACTCAAGAAAGGCAACGACTGTTTGTATTTCTGGTTCCCTAAGAGAGACACATTAGTGAGTGGGAGCCTGAACCCGTGATTCATTCTGACGAATGGCCAGCCTGCTCAACACTCATGGATCTCACATTAAACTGTCAATCATCAGCAATATCATGCAGACCCGACTACAGGTGCACACACTCAATCTATCGAGAGGTCTTAATGGGATGCCAAAACAAACATCCTTAGACAAGAGGCATCAATCAGCTCCCCGCCTGCTTCCAATTGTCTTTAAATAAATTCGTCGCATTGCATGCGATCCAGTCAAACATCCTTAAATTAGAGAGACGTGCGTAGCATCATATACAGTTCTTACTTCTTCCAGCAGCATTTGCGGTGCAAATCTTGTGAAAATCAGGCGTATTATGGTTGTGCTTGCGAATTGCGAGGGCAAAGAAATACGTTTGTCAGGATAATAAAAAAACAGGTCAGACAGGCTAGCGAGAAAGGTAGAATTGAACGATTGAAAATGGAAATTTGCGACATGATGGAGGTGGATCGATTTTGCACTGTCTTCACAAGGAACGGTGACACGCGAATCAGGCACAAGCTTTGTTTACGAGAAAAGTTTATTTTGATCATCATGAGTTTAATTTGAATTTTGATCATCATCAATTATTCAATATACGCAAAGGCAAGGAAATTACAAGTAGCAAAAAGTAACCAAAGAGATGAATTGTACCAAACCGATGCTTATTAGCAACCAGCCGCAAATTATTCCAAACTCACAATCAACAATGCCTGAATGTTGGATTCGAGGATCTCAAGCATACTGAAGTAACAGAGGTACGAACTCCCTAAAACTAAATAAATTAAACTATCCTCCATTGTAGCATATCGACTCCAAATAAGCTATACAACTAGGGCAAAATAGGGGGGCTTTGACAAAGACAAATTCTAGATGTTCATCTAAAACTATTTACAGCTCTCTGCAAAATAAATGCGTTTTAACAGTACCAGTGTAACAAAGATATTTTCATATACTGTATGTGAATAAAATGACTGATATGTTTACCGTTACTGATACTGCCAGTTCATAATTTCTGTAACGGGTGTTTTTCTTCCATTCAAATGTCTCTAATATATTCTTTGTGACAGTAACGTTTAACACTATTTTGCAATTGGTGTAGCCTGCTTCGAACTTTTGTGATTTATTTTACGGTTTTAACCTCTTTTGAAAGGATTGTAGTGGCAGCTATACTGTATGTTTAACTTGAGTTGTGCATTGGAAAAATTTTAAACTTTTAATTTTGTGATGACATTGAGTTTGAGCATTTGTCCCTACACTTGCTGTCTTTTCAACTTCTGTAAAACGGCAAAATATTATTTTTCCTTTTGTGTGCCTCATTTCCCGCAGCAATAGCAAACCAATCTCTGGAACGAGCAGTTACTGGCTCACTTCGCAAACGCAAGTCTTTCCTATGTCATACACAGCAGTGCGGAATTGCACTCTGTCATGGAAACACCTTGATGGCGCGAAACAGTTATCAACATAAAAATTGCTGCTTATCATCACCAAATTGTCAAGAAATCGTTTCTTTCCGCAAACCTCCTCTCGCCATATTTTTCACTGCAAACGCTGTTTGTCTCTCTCTTCGTAAAACAAGTTTCTGGGACATCTTTGAACAAGCACAGTGCCGCCGCAGCACAAACATCTTATCGTTGCGGCCGTTTCCTACCAGTGACAGTCTATTAGAGATAAAGGCTGAAATAACGCAAAGCTCGCATTGGGATAGGGCTAGTGGAAGCTTTGCAATATAACATATAACAACGTCTCATATTGTCTGCAGATACCAAAAACGAGAAAAAAATATGTTGAAACGGCAGTAAATACAAAACTTATCCGATAAAATTGGCACAATCTAGACTAGAACCAAACTTAATTTAATAGCGGTTTTGTGCCTGAGCATAAAACACTTGTATGACTCAAACAGACGTTAAGAGTATTTCAGGTCATCAAGACTATTTTCCTTATGTCAATATATTTTTTGTGATTTTTAGAAGTGCACGTGACGAACCTGTCAAAAGTAAAAAATGAAGCTACGCAAATGTTGTGAATAATGATATCTTTATTTCGTAATGAAAACACTGCATGGTAAAAAGAACATTTGGCCACTACTGTGTTTCCCTCGAAGGGTCCAGTAAAAGTTGAGGAACGTATGCGTACTTAGGTATGGTTACACTGACTTCATGTAGGCACAGTGTGTAGAGATAAGTACATTTGAGACACGAAGAAACCTAAAATATAAATTCATTTTTTGTGGTGTAAGTGATGTGTTCCTAATTCATTTCTGATAACACAACCCATTTGATGAAGTATATTTGACCGTTGTAAAAACAGCAGCACAAAAGCTGAAATATAATTCGTAGGATTTTATTGGAGGATTGCCTTGGAGAGCATGGTGTGAGGAAGCCTTGATTGTTAATTTCCGATTAAACGAGGTTTGAGAGTAAGCTTAGGAATATATTGGTGGACTGGCTTACCTCAGGTTCAGAAAGTTTGTAAAGTCAGCAACACCTTTAAAAACAATTTTAGCGAACATTGCGCAGACTCTGCTGTCAGTAATATTCACGTTTTCTTTCTATTTTGATGAACATCTTATTAACCCGTAACTCACGCAACAGATTCTGCAGTGTTTTCGGAAGCAAGTCAATGTGGCAGACTCTGCATGTTGACAACTGGACTGTTGACCGAAATGCTGTGAGGAAAACAGGAAATTCGTGTTGAAAGCAGCAAGCGCCATGTCCAATTACAAATCCTCCCGCATGCAATCACAGATATCTGCATCTTTTTATCGACCCCTTGAGGTTGATATCGACCACCGGGCCGCTCCGTGGTCAGGTTAATTTAATAATTGCCCTTTGGTGGACTGTACATGGTGTGTTGTGTCTACGCTTGGTATTTTTTGGGTTCACAGGTTTTTGTGAAGCTTCAGACTTTCTAAACACTTCCGGAAATATACTCCTCCTCAAACAAACTAACTCTTAGGTAACTTTCTGAAGCGCAACGCCTACAACTTAAGCAATCAAACCACGCCCTAATTTGTAGCACACGTATCGAAACGTTCGTCAAACTTAAAACCGTGAATATTTCTTTATAAAAATGGATAACTTTACCACCACCTTTTCTTCCTTATGCAAATGCACATCTTAACTGAAAATCGCTGGAAACAAATCCAAACATCCGTAGCGCAAAATTTGTGTGAGCTCTATTTTTTCACTGTCCATTCAGGCTCGATCAAGCACAAAGTGTTCGTTCGTAAATAATTTAACAGTAGAATTAAAGCACGAAAACGTGTTTCAGCAAGCGATTGAAAACGTTTGTTTCTTGGCACCTGTCGCGCATGAAATGACGAAACATTAGAAGAGGAACAGAAGGATTCAAGTTTCTTCAAAATGTATCCTCAAGCCCATTACTAAGCTGAAATCGTAGAAATAGACTAACCCTGGCATCATCAACGTTGACTAAAGAGATAGTCTTCAAGTAATTGTCTCGAGCTGAGCTAAGATCCCAAAGTCGTAGGTCTTTTTTCGGATAATATTCAATCCCTTTCTAAACTTTTAAGAACACCAACATGCGAGAGGCAATTATTTCTTTTTCGGAAACCGTCACCGTGCCGCGTGCGCAGATAAGAACGAAGACACTGAGTTGAGGCTCTGCTAAGCGTCTGTTGAAAGTTCACGTTTGCAAAGGTTAAACATACTTTATCTTCCCATTCACCAACGTCCTTGCTTCAAATCAATCTAGTATTTGCGCTGTTTGCACTGCTTGGCAGTTCGGTGAACAGGCGCAAATGCCTGATTTGATTTTAGCGAAATCCATAAGCGATATCGATCAATGCTAGCGACCGAATCTGAAACGCGTCGTAACTGTGGGAAGGCCTATAGTTCCTCTCCTTTTGTGGTCCTTCTTGTGTTAGGATTTCAAACAACGAGAAAAACAAGTTCATTGTTCTGTGCGTCTATTGCAACAGATAGTGATGCGGTATAGGAATACGTGGCTATATGCTGGTAAGTATGGAGATATTTTATGAAGATCAATATCCAAATCATTTTTTCTTTTACTGTACTTCCATGTCAGATGCACCGTAGCTCGTTCGCTAGCATGCTCCCATTTTGACTCAACGCCTGTATTTTTAGCATTTTTCACTTGATATCCAAATAAAATGATTTTTGAATCAGTGATTCTTAACCATGGTGCAGTGGTAAACTTTATTAGGAGCGCTGCGTAGGCTGTGTTTTCTTCTCTACAGTGATGACCGATTGAGAGAGTAACAAGCTTTGCTGTGAGCTAAGATCATTTTTACCGCAAACTGCAAGATGCTTTTGACCTCGAACGCCGGCACTGAAGACCTGGTCGTACGTGTGGCAAAATCAGCTCAGTGACTGCAGTGTTTAGTGCTGCCATTGGTTGTTTTGTACTTTATTCGGAGTACGGCACCGATACGATTGTCGTGTTTCTTTACTATCTGCGTTTAGACAATTTAATTTGCAGGTGATTAAACGCTGGATTGAAGTCATATGCATAGAATATATCTGTTTTCAGTTGTTTCCACGGATTGATAAAAGTCCATTTCAGGATGCCATTATGAGAATGAACATGAGACGAAAGTTGATTTTCTTCAAATATTAAAGTTAATTTTACAATCCCTTCCTACCTTTTTCAGCATTGGATTTAGACACAATATTTCAAATACATTTTCAGCTAATGTTTGACAACATGAGATGCCGCGCAGTCGTTGTGGAATAGTTCTAATTCTTTTGTTTTTAACAGATTTAATACCTCCTACTCTGCTATCAATATGTATCAATATAAGAAAATTGACAAATACAGCAATTTGACCTCAATGCTTGGAAAATTAGACTGAGAAAAATTACCACACCAGACTAAATTGGTTCGAAAGACCGGCTGTTAAATCTAGGAGGGAAATCATCCTCCGTTAAAATATTGGGCACAATTTTTTTGAAATTCTCTAAATTACTGTAAAAGGTCAAAATTTGGCTCAAGGTTTCTTAAAATTTTTTCTCCTAAAAGCTGTGGGCGTCTTTCAACCGTCAAGTCAAGTGTTGCTTTCTTCCATTTGGTATTTTGTTGATCCCCAAATACTGCGCCAGAAGAAACGTACACTTCTCACTGCAACACCTTCAGACTCAAAAGGTCTAGCCTATACAGAGCTTCGTCGGTTAAGGAGCAAATTTCAAGTGCCAAAAAAAGATACTTTGCCATTGACCAGTAGCCGCGTCGTTAAGTTTCAGTTGATTTGGGGCCAACAAAAAACGAGGCGTCACTATCAGCGGATAGGCAAAATACAAGGTCATCAATCATCCATTTCTACCAGGGGAACACTTTTTGCAATGAGGGGGAGGCACTGCTGGCGACAAACCTGTCGACTAGGTGGAGAATTGGAGCAAACGAACTGTCTGATTGGGGAGCATTCTACCCTAATACAAGTTTGTTAAACTAACCTACTAAAGAATACATACAATACTGCAATTCGATTGCATTACATACAAAGGAGCGATGTGATTCATGATTTATCTCAAGTGCTTATTACGTCTATTTTAGGCGCAAATAGCGTAATTCTGTGCTGACCGATAAAAAGTGTTAGCTTTCATTCCTAGACCACTCAAGGCATATTTCGTGAAACTTTTTGACACTATTTTTCAATGTTATGGCCTAGTTCAGGGTTGGGCAAATACCGACCCACGGGCCAAATGTGGCTCGCCATAGCGTTTTCAGTGGCCCGTGGAAACATTCACGAAAATCGTCAAATCTAAAATATCCTCCCACTCAACACAGCATACGTTAGTGCTGAGGCTAACTTGAACCGATATGTGTTTCTATTTCCAGAAGTTTTGGCCCTCCGCTGAGCGCGGCCTTTGTGAAAGTGGCCCCCGAGCCAAATTAATTGCCCACCCCTGGCCTAGTTGGTTGAGCACGAGCTACCAAAGCTGGTAGACTGGGTTCGAGGTTCGATTCCCGGTCGGGTCATACCGAAGGCTTGAAAACGGTACTTGCGACCTGTCCAACCTTGCCTGTCCAACCTTGTGCTCGGCGTTGATGTGTGGTTCAGGCGCAGTGCTGCCATTGACTCGCCACCAGTGCAGCATTCACTGCGAAAGCAGCCGCGTGGCCCAAGGCGCAAGCAAGCGGATATGGTCGCGCAGACCACTTGTGACATTCCGAAAGGAGTACACATACTGAGTACGAGCAAAATTAAAACTGTTTCAGTTACTTCAGTGCGCTACAGGAACAATTGGCTGCTGAACATATGTGCAGCAAAAATAAAAACTTTGTTACGCAGGCAGGTCACAAGATTTGGTAACTAGGATTGTTCTAATGTACTACTGGTGGTCCAAGCTTCTTTTACCTCATTTAACTTTAACGTGGTGGTTTCGAATGTCTGCCAACATTACGGATGGACTTTTAGGGAGACACGAGCAAAGGACCGTCTTCACTTACACCAGGGGTCTCCAAAATACAGCCCGTGGGCCAAATGCGGCCCGCAAAGCTATTTCACCCGGCCCGCGAAGCGATTACATCCGGCGGCTAGGAGATTTGTCAATAATGAAAAAATACTATATTTAGGAAAAATTTCTTGATTTGGTAAAATGCAACATATCCTGAAACAACCACGTTACGTAAGACTTCCGGACCTCGAAATGTTCTGTATTAAGTTATGTGGCCGTCTGAAAAAAAGTTTGGAGATCCCTGGCTTACACGATTGACGTTTACCTCAGATGTTCTTGGTCGCCCACTCCTCCCTTTATCTACTAACACTGTACCTGTCTTCATAAATTTTCTGTGCCACGCACAAATCGAAGGACATGATGGGGGATCTTTATCCTACTTAGTCTTGCCGTTTCGCTGCGTCTGCATGTCAGACTTTGTCTCAATAAACCATGATACACATTGTGCTTTCTCTTGAGAGGCAGAAGCCATCTTTAGCGTTATATTTAACAGTAATTTACGGAAACATAACGCATTTGAAAGAATACCTGAAACAAAAAATTTCAGTATGATCACAAAACTTTAATAAACAATGATTGAAATGAAACAAATCTGGTTAAGATTTTTTTTCAAGTGACTTTGTAATAAACTTTGAAAATTGTAAAGAGGCTTTATGGACAATGAACACCCTGTACAATGTGCAATTTTTATCGAGCAACTGGCATCTGAAAAAGGATTGCTGTCATATGTTGTAGTCAAGATGGGAGTCTGCAGGGGGCAAAACGGGCATTTGCTTCCTGGAAATTGGGACTAAGAACCAATAAATTTTGGATAACCTGAAGTCAACAGCTTAATTCCCATTAGTTGATTTAATTTTTGCAATGACAGTTTATTTGCCGGTATGATACATTGCACAAGGGCCAGGTTCGCAGAGGCAGTTTGAGAAACTTGCGGGCGGATTGTTCTGCTGTTAGTCTTTATTGCGTAGCAATAACAAGACAACAAATATTCAAAGGTTCACTTCAATCAGGGGCGGATCCAGGGGGTAGGCGATTGGGACGATCTCCCCCCTAAAACTTACGAAAGTAACTTTATTCACCATGACTTTTTACACTTCGTTAAACAGCATTCGCGATATAAGGACATTTTGTCGTGCATTGTTTTGTCACAGCAGTGTTCTGAAGTTTGCTTTATCTCTCTTACAGTAGCGAAGTCGTTATGGCACTTGACTACCAAATGTTACTGAAATCGCCCCCCCCTAACCTTACTGGCTGGATCCTCCCTGACTTCACTACCGGATTAGGCATTTTGTCGCATGTGACTGCTCAATGCAAACATCTTGGCAAGTGATAGCAGTGACTGCTGTTTGGAAAATCTGCAGATAGCCTACTGGGGAAATCAGCGCTTCTTAACCTTTTTCGATTTCCTTTACCCCTGCCATCGATTGCTGCATTCGATGTAGTCGCGACCATAACCTTCGAGACCGAGACCAAAACCGAGACCTGGTTAAAATTTCGAGGCGAGACCGAGACTTAATCAAAAACTCCAAGACCCAGACTCGAGACTTGAAGTTTGAGACCTAGACTCGAGACTTCAAAATTTGTGCATTTTGCCGAAATTTTTTAAAAATGTCGTCATCACTTCTGACTTCATTTTTTTTCAAATTTCTGGCATTTTTTCCGACGTGTTTTGTTGTTTCTTACCTGCAAATAAAACAAACGAAAAAACGTTGAGTTATAGAAATTTTAATAACCCATTTCTTTGCAGTATTCAAAGCCTCGAGACCTGAAACCTTCGAGACCGAGACGACACCTGAAGCCTTCGAGAGCGAGACCGAGACTCGCAAAAATGGGTCTCGAGACCGAGACCAAGTCTCGGGACTCCATTACTGGCATTCCCAATCACCCTCTTGTGAATTTATGGTCGATGTGAAAATAATCTCATTGTACATCGAGTGTTCATTGTTAGATCATGGCATTTGCTCTGCTTTAACCACGATATGCTTTCCGCCATATGCAGCAAATTGGCTACTACAAATATGGTTTGGTAATTGATTACAGACTGAGACTCAGATTCGCAAAATGTTTTTTTCCCTTCATCAACACATGCGCTATTTGAAAAGATAAATGGAGAAGAGGCTTTTTACTAGCAGAGTCATTTACGACTGATGAATGGAAGGAATTTTACTGTTTGCAGTTCGCACAAATATTCGTGCTGTTGCTTGAAAAACTGCGAGCAAATGATTCTGCAGTTTTATGAATGAGCCAAAAACTGGTTGCTATGTTCAAAATAGAAAAAATGCGTTGAGCAGACGGCTCGTGACTCGATTTTTCACTTATGGGATGAAAAGCTCATACTTAATATAATCGCCACTTCTGGGATGAAAAACCCATACTTACTATGATCATCATCTCACTTTCATCTTCCAATTTTTGAAGTGAAGAACTTATTCTCGACCTTAACATTCCTTTTTGAACCTGGTTCTTGGCGTGTCCTGATCGATTTCATCTATAGATTTACATTACTTTCCTCACCAACGTACGGTTTTTCTGAAGTGGTAAGTTGCTGACTACAGAGGACGCAAAGTTAGAACGCTTGAAGTTCAGCATTTTATTCACAATTGCTGTCATATTTTGGATAAAAAAGAAAAAAGAAAAATGCATGTTATCCGAGGATACAAAAACTTAGGAACAGAAATATCATTCACCCTTCATACACCTCTCTTCTTTCATTCACCCTCGCAAAAAGTTTATTCATCCTGGCAGGGTCGGCCTTAGAAAGTGCTGGGCCCGATTGGAAGCTCTTTTGCGGTGCCCCACTCAGTGGCGTGGGCAGAAATTTTTGAGGAGAGTCATCAAGCCATAAAGGTAGAAATCATGAGTGATGTGAAAGAGCGAGTCCCGAAAGGGAATGCCAATCTATGGGTATCTGGAGGCATGCCACCCAGTTTCACCTCTCCAACAGAGACTTTCCATGTCCGTTCTATGGACATCTCCGTGGTACCCAATAAATCCATGAGTTACTACACTCAATACCTCCTCTCTGGCCAGGTACCTACCGCGGGTACGGCAGGCCAATTGGTCATGTTTTAAATGAAATTAACAACATGTTTGATATGATCAGCCAGCAATGATAAGATACCACAACTTAGCTACAGAACATCAACAAATGAAAAAGCGTGACAACAAGCCAACCACTGGATTTTTTTCCCATTAACGTTTTAGTAGAAAAATGTTTGTCTCTTAGTTTCGAGTTGGTAAAATGAAATTTGACCACTGTTGGCTCACTCCTGAAAAAAAGCGTTTGGCCACCTTCTGGCCAAATCCACTATTGCCTCCCTGGAAAAATCTTTCCGACGCCCATGCTCCTTTGTGTGTAGATCAGGGCTTCTCAAACTTTTTGCACATGTCTCACTATCCATCATACGCATCATTTCGCGACACCTCATCTATGCTGATGTATTAATACAATTGTACAAATAAGACAATGTTTTTCAGTTTTTAATTAACGACATCATTTTGGAGCCGGAGCCAAACGCTTTTAGATGTTGGAGCCAGATCTGCAGTCAAAACCTTCAGATGTGGGGAGCTGGAGCTATAGCGCGAGCCTGAAATTTGTGTTCCGATCTGCAGCCCTATTTTAGGCTATTGCAATCTACGATACGGAAAATGCATTTGTTAAGATAAACTTATTTTTTGTACTTTAACATTAGCAAAGTTCCTCAGCATTTTGTCCAAGTGTAAGCCTCTGCGAATTTCGTATTCAAAGGCCATAATCGCCAAACTGTTTAGGTGCTCTTGTTGGATTGATGATCTCAAATAGGTTTTAATTACATTTATAATTTTCCGGATGTCACGGTAAAGGGGAATAGGGGATGGTCAAGTAAGTCCTGAGGGCAATAAACTCTTTAAGAATAGAGCTTCCATATCAGATGTCTACGAAGGAAAACAAATATGGCTATTAAAAGACTGGCTGAACAATACACATTTCGAACAAAATTTAATCTTCAGAAGACAAGTGGCAGTAACTATTAAAACAGCAACAACCGTATCGAACTGTATGTTGTAGCAACTATTAAAACTTGGCCTGCCAAGTACGAAACGCTTACAACTGAAACAGAACACAGCTTCAAAACTCAAGCTTTCTCTGTCTTAACCAGCTGCTATACTGAAAAAATAGACCACACATTAACGAAACAAAATGACCACTGTTACGATTCTACAAAACGAAATCTGATGAAAGAGGTTGTTAAAACCGCAATTAACTTTGGTTTTTGTTGGCAACGGATCCCACGTTTAAAAAATACTGCATGTGGGCCCCGCGCCGGCACTACATAAGCAACTTCAATAGACAGTGTAAGTTTATGTTATGTTAGTAGGCGTAGCGCGGGCCCCCTCTGGCACGGGGCCCGATTGGAAGCAATCGGTCCAATCGGCTAAGAGCCGGCCCTGCATCCTGGGGTGAACCATTCACCCGGTTAAGAAACACTGGTGTAAATTATCGTAATATACGTGACTATTGATGCCAACGAAGCGCATTTTTTGTGCCTGTTGCCGTAACATGGGGCATTTTCGTTGTGGTGTTGAAAGTGAAAACCGTTATGTGAACGTCCATTTGTACTGCAACGTCAGTAACCTGAAAAAGATGAGCAAAATGTGCGACGTTGCTCCCCCTGGAAAAATTTCTGCGGATGCCCATGGTAGTCAAGACAATGCAACGAGTCTCTTCAACGTTTTTCCTTCATATAGTCTCAGATTACAGCAAAAAATCCACTTCGCCGCTGGCATTTCAAAAGGGGCTTATTTATACCTTGATTTAAAGTCCTTGTTCCTGACACAACTCAACTGAGAACCGAAGTAGACAGGCAAACACGACGCATGACCCTTTGTGACGTAATTGAATAGAGATTGTTGCTTTCGACACTGTCGTGCTTGTTGTCTCGAACACACTACAATGTGAAGCAGTGTTGCCACTGCTGGTTTTTTTTTCACCAGATCTGGGGTTTTTCTGTTTTGTCTGGGGTTCTGGGGTTTTTATTGAAAATCTGTTTTTTTTTACTCTGGTCAAGTTTTAGAAATGTATGTTGTATTACTGTATTTTCCATTGAAGAATACAGTAGTGTCACAGGCGTAATGTGCAGAGTCAGTAGTAGCCAGTACAGATAGGCTAAGTAAAGAAGGGCTACAGTGATGTTATTAACCGAATTGTTTGAAACGTACAGATTCATTAAGCACCGACTAGGCATAGGTCAGCACTCTAATCAATCGCTGATATGTCAAGGGCTGCTTGTACATGATTTTAGAATGCTTTTTTGGTTTCGAAAGATGCTATGGTTGAGAATCTGTTCATTGTTTTACAGGCGCATTGTGATAGGTATGAACGTAAAATTTTGAATGTTAAATTAGAATCAAATATTGCAATGAATGCAATGGTTAGGATGTATAGAATACTGTAAGACCTTGAATGTATCATCTACATGTTTCATTTTGTGCATTTAAGTGAAAGTAAACGAAAACATTAAAACATTTTTTAGAAAAGATCTCTAGCTTTCTTTCATATTACTTCATACATTTGATTTGCTGCTGGTCTACTTGTAAATTATCAGTATGTTCAAAAATCGACTTGGAGCGTGTTAAAAGCATGATGCAAATAATTCATATTACCTTAAATTTTATGTGGAAGTGCCGGTAACGTACATTTCAAGCTTGATTTAGACTTTTTAAAACATTATGTATGTCTGTTTTTTTTATTATTTTCTGGGGTTTTTCTTCAAAACAGAGTGGCAACACTGATATGGAGTAAATAAACTTCATCTGTTGCTCTACCTTTGTACTACCAATTGTACGAAGAGATGTTATGTTTTTTGCGAGTATTTAGGTAGGCCCAAACCGATACCTAGAACTGTACGCTCAATCTTGCATTTACCGTGCTGCTAATGGTTGTCTCGCGTGATGGACAAGGGTCGTGAAACGTTACTTGCACGTGAAAGAAGCTGTGTCATACAGGTAAGTCGTTGGCGTTGTAACTTTTTGCCCGTTTTGCGCTTTCGTGCAGATTTCCTGAGAGAGTATGTGAGGTCAATCGAGCAGCAAGGTATTGCGCAATACAGGAGGCAGTAGCCTAATAAGAGCGAAATGAGAGAAGGACCAGGAATTAGTGATGGGAATTTGTGCCTTCAAAGCTTTCTACACAGTAAAAAAGTGGTTTGTACAAAATTGCATTAGTCTGATCTGAAGGTGGTGCTATAGGTTCGTTGCAAACTTCTTCGTGCAGTTAGGGCATACTCAATACTGATGCTTACCTTAGGAACACCGTTCATGGCCACCAAGTGAGGCTGAAGTACCAGGCTAGCACTGTCTAAAGCCGCTATGTCCAACCCAAATTGCTTACTGAGCCAAAAAATATGTCACTATCTTGACCAGGGCCTCACATTGAATGACATATTATTGAGGGTCGCACATTAGATGGCTTACTTTGATCTTAGCAAAGTAAATGTAGCCTAAACGAATATACTGAAAGTGTTCGAATCCTAACTGCAATGATAACAGACGAGGTAAAATGGCACTGAGGACCACCTGCACCAAAAATGTCAAGTTCAAAATTATCAAAACAAGGGCAGGTTGTCAGTATATAGGATACTTTTACTACAGCGAAAGCTAAAACTGGGCCGCACAAAACCCTCGACTGGGCCGCATGGTTGGACATAGCTGGTCTAAAGATATAGTCTGTTTGTTAACAAAGCTTAAGTGAGTTGTGGCTAGGCTTAAGTTAAGCCAGTGCTTCCCAAGTTGTATTAACTCCCAACGTACTAATCTTGTGAATAAAATTTTCTGCGTACGAGTTCAACAGACATGGTTTGTTGGGAAAGCGAGTTAAACAATACTGTGGTATTAGTTTTTAATCGACCAAATCGTTCTGGAGCTGGAGCCGGATCCACAAGCTTTTGGAGGTTGGAGGCGGAGCCAAAAAATTTAGATGCCCGGAGCTGGAGCCGGAACTCAAGTTTCGGGCTCCCGCTCCAGCTCCCTGGTCATAAGCAAAAAAGGCCAGATCAACCCTAAAAATAAGCCAAATAGCACTAGAAAGAGCCAAATACAAGATGAATACACCTTTCAAAACACCCAAACGCGCTTTCAAATATTTTATAGATGAAAAGAATAAAGCTCACTCCATTAATTAACTTCTCGAAACTTTTGGTCTTTCTGTATCTTGAGTAATCTGAAACTGCAAACCTAAAAGCATGAAACAACAAAAAAACAGTGTCTAGAAATCTGCCAGTGCCCAGAAATCTGCCAAAATCATCTTTAAATATGCCAAATCGACATAATAAACCTATTTGGCCAAAAACAGCCAAATCCCATATGGCCTTATTTCAAAAATGAAAAAGCCTAAGGAGTTGAAAAAAGTCAAGAATTACAAATTTGGCCTCGAAAAAGTCAAACTGGCATCCCTGGTTTTAACCTCTTCGTGGTCATTTACACATACATCGATTGGGTTTGAACAGGTTTTTTTAAATTCCTAAGATCTTTATTTGGTATGTAAGCTTGCGACACCCTTGAAATGTCAAAACGACAAAAGGGTTCCCTACGCCGTAATAAGATGTTTTCATTCTTGGCGTTGTTTAACTTTGTCTGGAACGACCCTTAGATTTTTTCAGACATCGTTTAAAAGAATATTGTACAAAAAGATTTAATTCTATGTTTTTATTTTCAAAATTGTTTTTTTGTATTTGCTTCCAAATTTAATTTAGTAAGTTGGCTATTGTAAAATTCCCTCATTTTCCTATTCTTTTTTTGCGAAGCACTAATGCATTCGTTTGTCGTAATTTCGATTACGATTAAAAATTTTTATGGCAGGTCATCGAGGAACTGCGTCACTATCGCAAGAAGAATGTTTATTTGGAATCACTTGTAAATGAATATAAGCGTGAAAAAATAAAATTGGAGAGAGACGTGCAGCAAAGCGCAAACAAAATACAAGTGAGAATTTTTATATGTAAATCGGTCAAAAATTTATTACTAACACCAAATAGCTTTCGTTGTACGTCTTGGTTCATATAATGATGCAAATGAGGTCGTGGGGTGAGCTTATTGCTGTACTCTAACCAGGTTGTAAAATACAGATTCATATATTGCATTTTCGTTTTTTACTACAATTTTTTACTCCCCTAGAACCCCATCTGTATTTGCTCCGGTTTGTTTGCAAAAAATTAAGTTACACTGCCTCGAGAATATTCTAAAATATCTACCGAATCAGCATTACTTTCCCTTGCTGAGTCCGTGGTTTGAACACCTAATAAAGTCCTTCTAGCCATGATGAAACATGTCACACAGATATGACTATTTCTTGTCTTTTTAAATCTAAGCTTGTGTGCCAAGCGGCAGAGCTGACATATTGAATACTGAATCATGAAAGATGTTGTAAGCGCTCGTAAAAGTTGAAATTTTCTGCGGTCAAATATTACGTTCTAGCCTGAAGCCTGCGCTCTAGGCGGCGGCCTCGTTGGCTTAGTGCAGAGGTTCCCAACCTGGGGTACATGTGCCCCTAGGGGTGCATTTGCCTATCTGAAGGGGTACATTTAACGTTAGCTATATAAGAAAATATGTATTTGCATATCTTTTATTTCCAAATATTTATACATATATCAGTGAATATTACTTTCAAAAGCCGCTATATGCTTATTGTAAATATTTTGTCATAGGAAATTTTAGGGGTACATGTTTATCTGTTGAAATGCTGAAGGGGTACATTGTCAGAGAAAGGTTGGCAACCCCTGGCTTAGTGGAACTGGAAGGGCCGGCCCCGACTCCACCATAGAACAATCGCCGCGCTACCACTTTATGAATTGTTTAAATTGGAAAATCCAAGCCAGGACTACCAGTATTTTAAGGCTACAGACCGAATGGCTGCTACGGGGTGGTGACGGTAATTGTAGCATTTGGTAACTTCGTAAGACCTATACGTACGACAGGGGTGGGCGGGATTCTACAGGGTTTGTGCGGCCCTCGTATGCCTGTGGCAAATGTTTAAAAAATCAAGTGTTTGCTTGTTTTCTAATTAAGGTGTCTGTTGGTTGCATTAGCTTAGAGGGCGCACCACACGATTTTGGAAGGTGCCCCTTTGACGTTTCACGGCCCACTGTTGCAGCCCTCTTTCTGTAAAGTTTGTCCACCACTGTCCTAAGATAGAAACAGTCATTGTACTTTAATAAATACTCGTGGTATCTTGACTTATTGTTGTATTTAGATTTTGTGTGAGGAAAGTGTAAATCTTGCAGCAAATAACTGCCAAAATGTTGGAATTCTGCACTTTGTAAGTCTTTTTTCTCATCAAATCCTGCTGTTTAGAAATCCGGCGCAGAACATTTTCAATTCGAAAAAAACTCCTATTTTAAGATTGCTCCTGTCAATCTGTTGTGCGTGACATATTTTTAGCCGAAACTCTTTCGATTATCATACATGTTTATATGTTTGCGTAAAATTCACAAAGTTTGAAATTTATTTACTCGTCAACGTTAAGCTCGTCACATGAGCAAATGATGGTTTTTAACTTTTGCAGTCGGCAATTTTTCGGTTATACTCAGAATAATAGTCAGTCTTAATCAAATTCTTGCCTACGATGCATATCCAAAAATAGTCATCACTTCGATAGGAAAACGATAGTGTCTGCATCCAACTCACATTTTAATTTTTCACTAATTTGTGTTTTTCGCTCTCACGAATGTTGGTGCGATATATTAATCAATCCGTAGAAATTGCATGAGCTATTACTAAACATGTGGAAATTTACTTGGTGATGCGCGTAATACATTCAAGTAGAACTGTGATGTAGGAAAACGGACCCAGTGCACATGTAGAACTTTTTTTCATGTATGCTGCTCACAGCAAAACTTACTTGCTGGCTCGGGATTGGGTTCTGGGGTAACAATGCTGCGAACAGCCACCTTAGCCACACTGTCTCTAGCACGCCGTGCCATGGAGCCTGGACACCTGCTCCACTCAGTGCTCACCTGTCCATCGAGTGCAATTGTACGGCGCCTCAAATCGAGACACCCATTTGTAGCCG